>JAEEGF010408967.1_pt1 | contig 21396 bp, 16 predicted proteins | sample 9134171 | NCBI WGS metagenome assembly JAEEGF01 (sample SAMN16246542, study PRJNA631951) | gut metagenome | biome: gut microbiome; feature: rumen; material: AP-attached | host: Bos | place: Iran: Karaj | collected 2018-10 | reverse complement strand
CGCCTCGGCGTAGGTCTTGTCGAGGAACAATCCAGTATTGCGGGCCTGCTTGACGGTGAGGTAGCGCGACGACTTGGAGATGGTGTCGGTGAGCGTGACGGTGTCTGTACGAGCATCGTAGGTATTGTTGGCCTTCACAGAGACAACCAGCTTACAGTTGTTGACATCAAGGGTGGATGTACACCATGATTCTTTGTTCGACACTTTGTATACCGACAGGTCCTCATGACGATACACCTGTTCCTGCGTACCCCCCTCGCACGTGAAGGACATATCCTCCATGAGCAGTTCCTTCAGACGACTCTGATAGCCATTGTCGTCGCTACTACAGGACGTGAGGAAAGGAGTCAGGAGAAGAGGAGTCAGGAGAAAAGGAGTAAGGAGAGAAGGAGTAAGGAGAGAAGGAGTAAGGAGTAAGTAGAATACCCTCACCACAGAAAAACTCCTCATTTTTGACATTATATACTGTACCATATTATTTTTTAACAACGAATTACACGAATTTCACGAATTATCTATTTTTTCACTTTTTCACCTTTACACCTTTTCACCTTTACAAGTCTTTTTCGATATAGGTGAATGTCGTATGGCCGATGGTGAAGCTCTTGCCGTGATAGAGCCACACCTCCTTGCCGACGGGCAGGGGCTTGCCATCATCAACCGTCACGCCCTCTTCCAAAGCCTTAAGGCGCAAAGAGTCGATATGGCGCTTGATCTCCGCATGCACAGGAGATACCTGGCCCATGACATCCCACGACAGTTGGATGCTGCAGTCGACCGACTTTCCGAGGGTGACAGCCTGGGTCGGTGAGGCCTTGAACCACTTATAGAGTGCAATGTCCATCTCCTTGATGGCACCCTCCACATGCAGGAAGAACCTCTCCGAACGCGGTGTGACGTGGGCAATGCACAGGGCGATGGCCACAGCATAGACGATGAAGCCAATCAGCAGCGACACCCGGTAGTCGAAGAACGTGTTATAGTAGACGAATGCCCACATGAACATGGTGAACACGGCGATCAGGCATGCGAGGATGAAGAACGAGCGGCGTATGGGTGTGCGCGTCTTGAAAGTGACAACCAGCATAATGAAACCACTCAGCAGCGCCCAAGGAATCCATTCGGTGAGGAACGTGCTGTAGTCGAAGTGGAGGAGGATGGAGATGAGGCATCCCAGGAGGCAGAGGAAGCTTCCAACCGCTCCGGCAACGATGGCACGGACCAATATCTCGATGAGGCGATAGAACCACTCACGGTGACGGACGGTGAAGTTCGAAAGGAAGAGCGTCAGCAGGAAGCCTACAGCCTGACCAAAGGCGGGCAGGTCGTTCAGGCCTGAGCCATAGTCGAATTCATAGTTTTCCGCATCGGCAGAATTATGGTGGAACACCGTTTGCAGGTACTCGATGATCGACGTCGACATCGGATGGTCACGAGAGACGAACACGATCCAGGCAGTAAAGCCCGCCAAGATGGCGACAAGGATCCATTTCATATAGTACAGCGGGTTGCGCTGGTCCAACAGATCATGGCTATTGTAATAATGTGAACCTTCCTTGCAGTGACGGCCATGTTCGGGACAGTGGTACTCGTTGTCATCCCAGCATTCCTTATGCATCGTATGCTTACATTTCACCACAATCTCGTCATCTTCCTTGAAAGGAGCCTTGCAGAGATAACACGACTCGGACACGGATTCCCCCTTGAAACTCATCTGGCTGCCCGTGTACTTGATGACATACTTACGCTCGAAGAAGCGATATCGGATGTAGGGTTCCACGAACTGAAATATGATCCATACCAACAGGATAATGACCAAGGTGATCACGATGCCGATGGTGATGAACTCAATCATGGGGCCGTCGTCTATGATGAGAGGACTATAGACCGAACCGAGTGAGAATTCCGTCTGTCCCTTGGCTATCAGGTCGCCGTTTTTCCTGTCGTGGAATGAAATCTCGAGGATATGACGATCGCCACGGAAGACCTTATGGCTTGGCTGTTCCAAGATAATCTTGTAGTTGGACAGATCGACATGGAAGTCTTTCAGGATGTCTTCCTCCATCTCCTGCCAATTGAACCCAGACTGATAGACACCACCCAGCGACTTACAGAAATATTGCAGGATGTTGGTATCGGTGACGTTGTCTGAGAAAACAACAATATCCTGATCGCTGATTGAACTTGGTGAGAAGTTGGCATAATAGGCTTGCATCAGGCCCTGGTACGCCTGCGCCTTGTCTTTCAGCAGCTGTTGCAGTTCAAAGTGCTTCGGATCGACGGGTTGCTCACCATCATAGGTTTTTCCTCCAGAGAGGATTATCATCACCTTATGATGTGCACCGCCTATCGTCGTATTCGGATCCTGCATCTCCGCCAGCTTCGTCACTACCGAACGGTAGAGATAGATGGTTGAAGGATCTTGGTGAACGAAATAATTATCGATGACGTAGTCGGTGGCCTCATAGGTCTCTGTGACGTTATCGCCTTGCATAAAAGCGACGAAGAGGTTCTGTCCGCCGAAGAGGCCCCTGATTTCCTTGACGGCCTTGCGCTCGGCATCCACCTGTTGCTGGGGGAGGCTCAGGTCTACCAAGACGAGCAATTTGATATCCAGTTTGTTGAAAACCTCCCTGCTAGCATTGCTTACCTTCGTAATCCTTGGCTGACTCTCCCTTCCCAGTCGCCTCAGTATGCGCTTGATATGCTGATAGGGTTTGGCTACCACCACTGTAGAATCTGTCAGGTCTTGTCCTCCAACTTCATGCAGCAGACGTGCGGACAATTCCATCACCTTATGATCGTCGGAGAATTCGATGCTCGTGATCTGAAGGGCATCGCCAACCACTTCCTCCTTATCGCCGGACGACATAATGTCGTCAATATCCGGTGTGGTCTCCTCATCGCAAGATGTGAAAAGTGAGAAGTGAAAAGTGAAAAGTGCCATCAGCACCAACCACCTGCTCCACATTGCCATATATCTCTTTGTCATCATAATTCCTAATTTCTAATTGCCAATTATATCGTGGGATAATTATGTTGTCCGTTCATCATCTCCTTCATCTTCTTAGCCTGATCACGAGCCTGCTTGACCTGTGCGATCTTCGACTTCAGCAGGTTCAGTCCCATCAGCAAGATGGCCACGCAAGCCAGACCCAACAGATAGTCCTTAATGCGCTGGATGAAGGGTTTATAGGCCATCTCCTGAATTTTCGCGGAGACTGTCTGCAGTTCAAAGACTTTATTCTCCATCGCCGTCATCCGGAGTTCGAGGCCAGGGAATGTCGTCGCCGCGTCCTTGGCCTGACTGTAGTATTTATTGACATCGGCCGTCAGTGCCTGTTCCTCCGCCTTGACTTTCTCCAACTGAGCCGCCAGCTTCGACGACACAGAGTATTGTACAGCCTTTTTGTATAGCTGGCGATAGTTCTTATCCTGACTCCAGATGAACCTCTCTGCCGTAGAGAAAGCCACCAACTGGTCGCGCTGCTGCTGACGGGCAGCCAGCGTGTCGGTGACGGCCTGCCGCATCTGTTGGATGACTGCCACCCGGTTGAGGAGACTGTCGTTGTCGGCTATGTACACCTGCTGCGCAGCAGAATAGGTGTCCCACCGCGTAGAGAAGGAGTTCAGGGCAGACGACAATGACTTGAGACGCTCGGAGACCACGTCGAGTAGCGGTTCATTCAACGGCATATCCATGTCGATGTCCATACGGAACCTGCAAAGGGCGTTCAGCTGTAACAGTTCTTCCTGGAACAGCTCCATGTGCTCATTGATGTCTGTATAGGTGGAGTCGAGTTCCTCCTCAGCAGACATCTCCTCCTGTGCCCATGCCACCGAAGGCAGCATAGACAAGAAGATCATGAGTAACCACAAGTTCCTTTTTATGTTCATTATCTGTTGCAATTGTTTCTAAAAAATCGTTCCGCCTCACGGAATATCTGCACAGCCTGTTTCTGCTCTGAGGTATAGACACCCTGACTTTGGATGGACTCATTACAGGTCTTGATAAGAGTCTCCGTCTGGAAGATGATGTCACGACGCTCGACAGCATCATTCGACAGCAGGAAACGCGACACAGCCGCATCTATCTGACGAGCTTTAGCCAACAGCATCCTGGAACTCAGGCCATCGCCGCCGCCTGGGATGATGGACTTTGCTGAAGCGACAAGCTTGCAGTTCATATTACTGATGGAGTCGGTGTAGGCGTTATAGGCATCCAAGGCCGCCTGGATATCCGGACAGAGACTTTGGTCGTTCTTACGAGGATACTGCCCTACGAGCTGACTCTTCAGGTCCTGGAAGGTTTTCAGACTTTCCTCGCTATCGACGGTCCCGCTGCCAAAGCTCTTACGCAAGTTGTTATAACTCTTGCGGACGCCTTCGAGAGCAGCCTTTGCCGAGGCAATATCTTCATCCAGACCGAAGCAGGGATTGCGCTGGATGTCCACATGATATTCCGTGTAGAGGTCACGGCCGAAGGGAATCTCAAACCGCCGTTTGTTGATATGCTTACTGACATCGTTCATCAGCATCACGTCACGAAGACGGACAACGACGGAATTGCTTTTCTTCAGGATGTCGAAGGTCTGGCTGATGTAGTCGTTCACCATGGCATACTCCTGCGGTGCAGGCTGCAACCCTTCGTAGTCGATCCAGCGATGGAACACATACTTTTTAGTGGGTCTGGGCACCGTGTTCTTGAAGAGCTTGGAGATGCGGTACTGATCCTTTGGTTCATAGGTGACCACGTAAGGCAACTGGTCGGGACGGAGCTTGCGGCCTTTGATGAGCGGTTTGAAGCGTACATCCTCCCTGAACACGAAGATCATGCGATGGGAGATCAGCGTCACCGTCAGTTGGTTGGCCGCCTCGTCGAAGACGAACTTCACCATAATGTCCTTGTCGGTGACATCGCCTTCCAGGCTGATATGATCGGTATAGGATTGCTCCTGGCTGACCGCAATGCTCTTTACTGTCTGGGCAGATAGAGGTAAATAGGTGAAAAGGTGAAAAAGCAAAACACTTATCACCAACCTTTTACCAATACTCTTATTATATAATTTCATATTCATTTATATATTCACCTTTTCACATTTTCACCCTTTCACCTTCAAAAAACCGTCCATTCCTTCGGTTCTCCCTGACGGACAACCCAAGCAGCAACCTTGAGATCCTCGGGATACGGTGGTTCGGAAATGGCATGATAGACCTCATAGCGCAGATAGTGCGCCACCCGTTCCACAGCCCAGGCCAGATCGGTATAGGTGTCGGGCATGTTGATGCACACCCTCCCGGCAAAGTCGCCGAAATACCGGATGTTGGGATGCCAGGGATGAGGAATGGGTTGTCCCTGCTCATCGTGGGTCAGGAAACGGAACGCCGGAGCCGCGTCGACCGACGGGTAACCATCGGGCAGGTCTATCCGCATCTGGAAACCAGTGGAAAAGACCGGTGGATTCTCTGCGCCGGGTTCTCCGAAATGCTCCAGGTTCTCTACCCCACTGATGCTCCTCAGCTGATAGTCGACCAGATAGGCCGTGGGCAGTCCGTCCTTGTTACGGCGGACGGGCTGACACGTGATGTCATGCCGATGCTCCAGCCGTTGGTCTAACTGCTGCCACTCATACAACAGGCGCCGGTTGCGTCCCTTGTACCGGCTTATCTCATATCGGTCGCTCTCTCTCATCCTGGGAATGGGTCTGGCATCAGGAACACTTTATCGCCACTCTGCACACCGTAGTCGAGCAGTGTCTGGTCTGTACGTCCGATTCTCGGACGGAGCACACGTATCTCGTGCACGTCAGGATCCTCCCGCCCGAAGAAATAGTCAAGGGGCGCTCCCGTTCCGTCGATGGACGGGAAGTCGAAGATCAGTTTGCCGTCTTCGCCGATGGCATGCGTCAGGTTGGTCATCAGCGTGCTCAGCGGAGCTTCTGGATTTACTACCCTGAAACGCACGGTCTTGTTCTTATACACTATGTCTAAAAAGAAATCTTCCATCTATAAACTATAAACTAAAAAACTATAAACTCTAAACTATTTCTTCTCAATATTCAATGTGACGATCACCGGATAGATGTTGGTGCTCCTCACTTCGATCATCTTCTGCATGAGGATTCCCACCCGCGAGGCCTTCTCTGCAAAGCTACGCTTGACGAACGGATTGTCGGCCAGCACGATCTCCACCACAATCTCATAGCCGCAACCACGACGGTCCAGCTGTTGACGACGGTTGACCGTCAGGCTCTTCACCATATCCCGGACGATGCCATAACGGGTCAGCAACTCGTTGTAACAGAACAGTTTGATGTCTGCCAGCGTCACGATGCGGTCGCTCGTGGCGATATAGTACCGTGAGAGGCTGGCCAGGGCGGCCTCTTCCGTCATCTCGTCCTTACCCATGACGGGGTTGGCAATCTGGCGTGTCTGGGCAGCACTCAGTCCTCCTGGTACGGTGAAGGTGCTATCGGCATTCAACGATGTGTTGACACCTGCCCCTGCTGTCGTGAGATAGCTCACATCGACACTTCCCTTTCCACTCTCAATGAGGTGGGGATTCCGCAGCAACAAATAGACGCCTGGCACCTGTCGCAGCTGATCTTTCTTGGATATCTCCATCAGTCGTGTCAGTGTCTCCTGCAGTGACTGCATGGTCTTATCGCCCGAGAAGCCCTGCAGTCCCTGGAAAGCATAGAAGTCAGAGTGATATCTGGCGATAAGGGCGTTGAGCAGACGCACAAGCCGTCCTTGGTTGAAACGGTCGGCGGCCACCTTGCGCACCTCGATCAGGCTGTTGCCGTAGAGTTGTTCCTCTGAAGGACGCACAGCATGGAGGAACTGCAGGTTCACATGATCCTCGTCCTTGTCATAGCCTGCCACACGCGCGATGGGTGTCTGGCCGCTCAAAGTTGTCTGATGCAGCTGGGCATTCACCAGCACCACCGGATTCAGGGATAGATGCTGCTTGTCGAAGACAAACTGGTCGGAGACTCCTGAGAACTCGAAGATGAGGTCAATGACGTCTGTCTCTGTAGAGAGGTACCGCACCGGGCCGTGATGACGGAGGATGAACAATCGGATGTTCTGGCGGGCAAACAGGTCGAGACAGGTGGCGGAGGCCTCATAGGTCTGCGACCGGTTGTAGAGTATCGTGTCCAGTCCGAAACAGTCCTGGAGGGGGAGTTCGGAATAGTCCCACGGTCTGATGAGGGGCAGCTGATGGTCCTTGATACTGACGGTGAGATCCTGGAAGTCCAGGCTGTCCACCGCAAAGGCAAATCCCGACAGATCCTTGATGGGTGTGCTGAAATGGAAGGTCACCTTGAAGCGACGACCGTCCATCCTTATGATAGATTTGATCTTTGCATTCAACAGACGGGTTTTCAGCAGGGGAATGAATGCATAACCGGTGCCGTTGAGCATGAAGTTACTTTGGGCATTCATCTCCAACTCCGGCACAGAGTCCTGCAAGGTTGTCTCCACCACGGCTGTGGCAGGTACGGCATGTCCCACCTCGAAGGGTGTCAGCAACTGGGCAAAGTCCTCCATCACCTCTGTCTTCATGGCCTCCAGGTCGCTGGCACTCTCATTCGCCTGATAGGCCATGGCTGTGATCATCAGCTTGAGAACGGGGTCACTCTCAAGTCCTTCAAGCTTGTCGTTGTCATCGCTCTGCCGCCAGATGTTGAAAGCCTCGCGCAACAACTCCTCTGCCCTCTGTTTGGTTTCAAATATCGTCTGTTTCATTCAATTCCCTAATTCTTGATCAGTTCCACACTTTGATAGTTTGGTCGTAAATATAATCCTCTTTCGTGCTTATGATGACACCTTTTACGGTGATATAGATCAGTCGTTCCTCCCGGATGTAAGTCATCGACACGGATATCTTCTCCAGCCGATCCTCATATTTGGTGATGGCGGACTTCAGTTCTGCGGCAAAGGTATTGATACTCTTTGAAGAACCGGAGATCTTCTTGTCGTATGCCCCTTGAATATTGCTCATCGAATCGGTGTCGCCAGAGTCGAAGACAACACCCTCGTTCTCATTGAACATCTCAAACCGCAGGTTATTGAACACGAAGCCAAACTGCGGATCGGCCGGCGTACTGAAACGCTCGGTCGTGATGATGAGGTACATATTCGCGTCGATCGATCTTTTCAGACCGTCTTCACGCTGTAGTCCCTTGGGGGTCAGTAGGAGTGGTATGCTGATGCTGGTCATCTCATTTACAAATTAGATTAGCGGCACGAATTTCTCTTCTTCCGGTTCCGGTACGTAGAGTGCCTTGAACAGGTTCTCGAACAGGTCGAAGTACAATTTCTCATAGAGAGACTCATTGAGTTGCTTGCCAAGCTCGTCGAACTTCGCTGTCAGCATCTCGCTCATCTTGGTCTGACGGTCGTTCATCTCCGTTGTCAGCTGTTCAAGGATGGCCGTCTTCAGGGTCTCGTTGATATAGGTGGTCAGCTGCTCCGTCTGCTGCCTCATCTCCTCGCGCAGTTCTTCCTTCAGGTCAGCCAGCAGCTTCTCGATCAACTCCGGATGCAGTTTCTCGTACAGTTCTTTCTTAGCCTGGGCGAGCAACGCCTCATAGTCGATGGTGTTGTCTTCGAGCACCACTCCGTCGAGGATGATGGCGGCTCCCTTCATGTAATCCTCAAGCCATTGCAACCAAGCCTGTATATCTATCTGCTGGGGTTGTGGTATGTCGAGGGGCTGGTCCCTGTTGGGTGTCACGACATAGTAGTCAATGGCCTGGGCCATCTCCTGAGTGAGCAGGATGAAGTTCTGCATGGAGTTCTTCATGTTATAGTTCTTGAGCTGGAAGACATAACGCAGGAAAGCCCGTTTGCCTTCTCCCTCGGCCAGGTTGGGATGAGTCGACAGAATGGTCATCTGTTCTAAGTAGCTGTTAAGATACTCCTTAAAGCGGATATTCTCTGTCAGCAGCAGACAGGGAGGCATATAACTGGTATCAGCAGAGAAGATGCCCTCGGCCACATGGAAGCGCAACAGGGGGAACAGATCATTCGCCTCTATCTCTTCCCTGGTATGGATACCATAGACGTAGTGAGGTCTGACGAATGCCACGCCCTTCTTCTCAAACTCCACCTGATCATTGCCGAATCCTACCGTCAGATAGTATTTGTCGCCGAAAAGCATAGGTATGGTCACCTCTATGTCCTCGTCGGCATCGATCACTCTTCCTGACGGCAGCACAGCCTGACAGCGGAAGCCTGACACTTCGAAGCGGTTCTTGACGAAGATACCGTTACAGTTGAAAGGAGAGCCCGGCACCAGTCCCATACGGCTGTTGCCTACTGCCGCACGGATGGCCAGCATCTGACGGAAATCCCACTGTTCTGAGATTCCTGAGAACGTCTCGGCCGTCAGCTCCATGCCTGGCACCCAGTTGATTCTTGAATTAATATCGACCATTATATTTACGATTTACTATTTTACGATTTGCTTACCTCTGTATTATACCCTAATGTCAAGCGGGTGTCGGTCTGCGGGGGAACATCATACTCTTTGATGACAATCTCGCACCACACCTCGAGAGGAATCAGCCACTCACACAGGAATTCCCGCAGCGGCTGAATCTCTTTGTCTTTCGCCTGAAACTCTTCTGGTGTCAGACCGGGGATGACCAGATCATATCTCACCATAGGCAACCAACTTCTGGTCGTGTCGCTATGACTATAACGACCGGTCGTCATGTTGACCTCACATTTGATCAGTGTCCGAAGCAGATTGGCGATAAAGCCGAAGTCTCCCCTGCGACGGTTCACATATGGGAGCAGAATGGCTGCCTCACGGACATAGGGGTTCTCAATCTTGTCGAGATCGACACCGAAATACGTGTTCAGGATGTAGGCCAACTTACCCTGAAGCAGACTGTCCATCTGATGCTCCACGTAGAGACTCTCACGGAAGCGGTAAGTGTCGATGGGTTTGAAGGTCTCGCGGAGGAGTCTGAGTTTCAACTCCAGCTGCTTGAACTTCTCTGCAGCGTCCTCACCCTTCAGGTCTGTCTCCTGGGTGAGCAGTCCCTGCGGCAACAGTTTGATGAAACTGTCACGTGCCGTCTGTGCCACCATCTTCTCTTCGTCGATGGTGAGCAGGTCGCTGTTATAGTTACGGAAAAATGTTCCCTCATTCTGGGAAGTCCACTGGTTGAACATCTCAGGATAGAGATAGTTCAGCAGCAGTTCTGCACGGATTTCGGGTATACTATTCTTTATCATTCTTCACGTCTTATTTCAAAATAAAAACTTTCGTCGTCTGCTGTCACCTGCACGATGTCGTGCTGTGGAATGCCGAGCTGTGCCAATGTCAGTGACGGATAGGGGAATCCTGCGTCGATATGACGATACTCATGCTGGTAGAGTGCACTCAGAGGCTGTCCGTCCAAGGACTTCTCACCAGCCACCTTGTCAGCCACCGAACGACCGGGAACCATCATCGTCACCCGCTCGTCGTTATCGCGCCTCGAGACGTAGTCTACGAAACAGTCATTCGTCAAACAGAGTGTGATCCCCAATTGTCCACTTCTCAAGAATCCCATTCTCTTTAATTCCCGGGTCCAGCACTGAAGGGCTTCGCCGACGGGTGTGGCATCACTGACCGCCGTCTGACGGACAGGTGTCCACAATTCATGTTCGGGACACTCGTCATCGTAGGCCTGATAGTCCGCGATGCGGACCGTCGTATGCTCCCCGTCGTAATACAACATCTTTCCACACAGCGACGTCATTTCCCCGTTTCCTTCTCTCCTTCTCTCCTTCTCTCCTTCTCTCCTTATTATTATCTTCAGCGCCTCCTGAACCTCGATGGCTCCGATGATGGAGGCGATGACGGAAGTCGTAGGGGCAGAGCCTGTCTGTTCCTGCCTCCGGATGATACCGGAGCAGGGCATCCGTCTCGCCAAATCCTTTAGTCCTTCGGGACCGAGATTACAGGCATAGCAGTTCTTTCCCGGTGCAAACACGCGCACCGTTCCTTCCAGTCCGTCGATACCGCCGTCCACCCAGGGGATGCCGGCCCGCATACAGAGACGGTTGATGCAGAACCGTGCCCAACGGCTGTCCACACATCCAATGACGACATTCATCTGACGGATGAGTCCCAAGCCGACATCATAGGCGATATCACCACAGATGGCTGTCACTTCTACGGCATCGTTCATCTGCTGCAGTCGTTCTGCCACCACTTCCACTTTCAGCCGTTTCCTCTCGGCATCGCTCTTTGAGAAGAGGACGGAACGGGTGAGGTTACCCATCTCCACGATGTCGAAGTCAACGACCACGATATGAGTGACACCCATCAGCACCAGGTTCTTGAGCACCTCGTTACCCAAGGCGCCACAGCCGACCACCATCACATGGGCGGCACTTACCTGATTCTGTCTGATGTCCATACTCATTATTTATTTCTTTTTTCTTTTTTTCAATTCCAGTTTAACGTAAGTCAGGTCATTCCCGACCACTTTGACCGTCTTCACAGCTCGAGAGAAACCGGCTTTCTCCAGCCTCACCTCACAACGGCTGTCTCCAGGCAGGTCTTTGATCACACAGGGCGTCGTGCCGACAAGCTTGTCATTAATATAGACGTTTGCGCCTATCTCATTGCACTGCACGTTGAGCATCCCGTAGCTGTCCATCGGGGGGAGGAGCTCCAATTTCACAGGTGTCGCATCGTAGACCCAAAGTAGCTTTGACTTCGACTCCAGACCGTCTTTCTCGGTGCTGACCAGGTAAAATCCCGGTTCCAGTTCTCCTTCCCAACTGCCATAGCCTTTCAGTTCCCTGTTGACCCAGATGCTCGTAAAGTCATCGACGGCTTTAATCGACACCGGAGCCTTGATCGCAACGTTGGGAGACTGGAGACAGGAGTCAGGAGTCTGATCACCGTGGAGGGATGAGTCCGCCGACAGCGAATCAGTCTTCACAGAATCCCTCGCCAACTGCGCATAGTACCATTCCAAGCTCTTCTTGGTGCTGACAGGATGCAAGTCGGCGGCGGTCAGCTCTATCGTCTTCTTCTCCTTCCAGCCGATATCGAAATCGGCATCGTAATAGCACAGGCTGTCCTTCATGACGATGAGCCGGTGACTGCCTTCCCGCAGATGACCGCTCGTACCTTGTGTCTTGCCGATCCACTGACCGTCGACTATGATATCACAACCTTCCAACTCGGTCTTGACGGTCAGATACGAGTAGACCGGCTGTAAGGCGATCTTCACGATCTTCCGTTCTTCGTCCGTCAGTTCGACAGTGTCCTTTTCCTCCTGATGGAAAGGAGCCTCTGCCAACCACGCATGTTTGCCGATGGGCAGGTACATCTGTTTCCGTCCACCATGAATCGTCGTCATGGTACTGTCAACAGTCAGGATGGCATCCTGAGGCTGTATTTCAAAGATCACCCACTGCTCTTTCAGCTTATATTCCTTATCTGGACTGAATGTCTGCAGGGTTGCCGTATAATGCTTCTTCCTGCGCAGTCCTTTTTTCTGAGGCACTTTCCACGTCAGCTGACCATAGTCGGCATGCTTCACCACGATGAAGGCTGTCTTGTCGGGCACCTTGAGAGTGAGGATCCCCTCCCCTTCTTCGGCCGCGACCTCCTGTTTCCCGTCAGCCATAAACGAGAATCCCTTCTCGCTGGTCTTCAGGTCCAGGATGGCCTCCTTTTTGCTGGTCACCACGTGGTTCATGTTCAACGGCCCTTTCTTGAGTTTCTTGAACTCAACGATATGCATCTCCTGGGCCGTAGAAGTGAGAAGGTGAAAAGGTGAAAAGGTGAAGAGTAGTAGTAACATCCAATGCCACCACTTACTGTAACCTCTCATCTTATGACGATCATTTCTCACCTTTTCACTTTCTCACCTTTTCACCTTTAATCACTTTCCCTGAGTCGTCATACTTCCACTGGGATTGGTAACAGAGATATTGCCACCCCAGGTACACATACATTTGGCGTTGTTGATGAGTGCAGGCATATTCATGACCTTCACCTGTCCACCGGGACTCCACGGTGCCGGAATCACAGGGACACAAGGCATCGGTGTGAGTACACCCATAGCAGCGGCAGTGGCTGAGGCAACCGTCGGATTAGCCATCGACTGACACATGCCGAAAGGCATAATGTTTACCATCGGAGCAAAGTCGGTGATGTTGGCCATCAGCATGTTACCACATTTGGGACGCAGTGGCACAATCACGTTCAACGTGGACGGTGCCATACCGAAACTACATTGGAGCATCGCTCCCTGACATACAAAATTTCCCATATACCTTATTATATTGTAAATGATTAAAAAATAGTCTTTGCAAATCTAACACTTAATACCGGATACACCTTCAAATAATTGATCACCTTGACATAGTTTCCCAAGGCGCCGGGGATATTGGAAAGGTCCGACATGCTGGTGCCGTCGTGCATCCGCTGTTTGGGAGCACCGCCCCAGATCCAGAATCCCAACTCTGCCGACACCTTCCAGTCATCGCGGGAACTGATCAGCCTACCTGTGTAGCCAAAGCCGAGATAGGGCTTGATGGCATTCGTCTTGACACTGATAGAGACCGAACCGTCATCTGCAGGATCCACCAGACAAGGCTTTCCGTTCTTGTCTCCCGGATAGAGCGTCAGTCGTCCATAGCTCTTGATGGCATCGCTGGAACTGGCTTCTTCATACTCCTTGTTATACAATTCCATCAGCGAGAGGGTGGTTGCCGACTCGTCATTATCTTCTGTCTTAGCTATCTGTGCCGGACCGTAGTAGATACCCGCCGTGAAATGCCAATGCTTGTCATCTTTAAAGGGATAGACGTCAACCAGCGCCTTCAGGTTATGCATGCTTAACTGACCTGTCAGCAGGATATGGTCATCAATCTCCATTCCTGTCTTCTCATACAGATACTGCTGGATCTTGTCGAACTTCGTCTTGATACGGTTGCCCTGACCGTTATACTGCCTGGCAGCCTCACCGCCACCAGCCAGATTCATGCGGAACTGTTTTTTGAACTGTGGCATGTAATCATAGCCCAGCCTGACCTGCACGATCTGACTGACAGGAACAGCCACATCAAGGCCGACACCCGATGTTCCAAGCGTCAGTGATACCTCCAGATGCTTGAACAATTTGTCTTTTTTCCAGTAGTCTGTTCCTGGGTCTTTCCAAATGGCAGAATCCGTCCGGAAGGCCGGTATATACTGGGCTTTCGTCAATCCTGCAAAGCAGGCCATCAGGCAACATATAATGATCCGTTTTATCATTTATCATTCATCATTTATCATTCAGGGCTCTGCCCGCCTTCACTCTGATTAACACGATACTGCGTTTTGGCGTTGTCTCCCCGGGCAGCAGCACGCTCATCGGCAGCATCCTGCCTCTGTTTCTGTTCGTTCAGGTAACGCTGATAGGCCTCTTCTATCTCCTTGACCTTCGCTTCCTTGTATTGCAGACAAGTGTCATCGTGCATCTTGTAGACCTCCTCCAGTTCGTCTTCTGCCTCCTGGATGTCGCTCTCTGAGGCACCCACCAATTTAGCCGTCAGACGGGTTTTATAGGAGGCATGGTTAGCGTCGAGCTTCGCCTTACACTGGTCGTAGAGTGTATCCACACCGTCAATCAGAACATCATGACGATCCTTATTCACCTCTGGCATGGTACAGACAATGACCACTTGGTTCTCTTCTGACTCCCCATCACTTTCCTCCGTCCTGGTATCCATCTTAAACTCCGGATGAGCCGTTTTGATGCCCTTACAGATGGCAAAGACCATCTTCGGGTCATGGGGGTAGATTTCAAACTGATAGTCGTTGGCCAGACTTGCCGAGGCCACCTCCTCCAGATTAGTCTCTTCCCCCTCGTCATCGGTGACCGTGAAGGACAAGAGAGCAGCTGGTTCTGCCTTCACACAAAGATTCATATACCGATATTGCAACATGACGGCGTAACCGCTCATCTTGGACTTCATCTCATTAATCAGTGCTCCTATACTCTTTCTCATGATTCACTATCATTATTATCTTCTTCATCTTTAGGCAGTTCCACATCCTTCGCCTTAGGCGCATCCGCCTCTTTCAGTTTGGCAGAGAGAGAGCCGCCACCAGCGGCAGGAGCGGCGGGCATGCCGTCCTTGATGTTCGGCGACTTAAACTCGGACTTGGCCTGGAGGCTGTCGATGGCAGCCTTCGGAGCCGTAATCTCGCCTTTGAATGTTGTCTTGCCGTTGACGGTATTGTCGCCATAGAATTCGGCCTTCGAACCACTGACGGCTACGTTGCCGCCGGTGAGCTGTACCACAGCCTTGGCCTCGCCCTGCTGCATCTCGGCAGTCGTCTTGCCATAGACGCCCGTCTCTTCCGACGACAGTGTCAGCTCTTTGGCCTGGTTGTCTGCATCCATACGACCCACGTACATCTTCTCGGCCAACAGCGTCAGCGAGCTGCCCGCGGCCATATTCTGGTCGGTCAGTTTGGCAGCATCCACATCGGTGGCCTTCACGTAGATATCCTTGGCATCGAGGCTGATCTGGCCCTTCGCCTTACCGTCCTTGTCGATGGCAGCCACACTGGCCAATTCTGTGACGAGGGTAAACTGTCCCGTGGCGTTCTTGTCCTTATCGTAAGAAGAGAGCGCCATATTGTTGACCTGCACGCCAAACGTGCCCGTCGTATTCTTATCCTTATCAGCAGAGCAGAACATAGTGTCAGCAGCATTCACCGAGAATGTTCCTGTGCTGTTGCCTTCCTTGTCTATGGAGGCCATCACGATATTCTCTGCCCGGAAAGTGATATTACTCTCAGCAGCCTGGTCCTTCTCCTCGGGGCTGCCATCCGAGATATCATAATCTACAGCAGCTACAGAGAAATCTTTGGTCATAATAGCCACCGAACCTCCTGATGTGATACTGCCGGTCGTATCGTCAGTCATCTCGATATTCGTCGTAGAGAGCGCTATCGCACCTGATGCAAGCGAGATATTACTGTCATCGATCAGAGTACCGTCGGCATTCAAGGTATCTGCCACAAGATGACGGGCACGCAGACGGATAGCCGACTCGTCGTTGGTACGGATATTCCCGTCGCCATCGACAGAAGAGAAGAACATCTGCTCGGCCTCAACTGTCAGGCTTGAGCCTGTGGTCTTGTCCGTAAAGTCGGTCTTGGCGTTGCTAATCCTATCCTGTTCTGCCTCGAGGGCTGTGATACGCCTGTTGGTCTCTGCTAAGCGAGAAAGGGTGTCTATACAGTTCTGCACGGCTCCATAAAGAGCTGGTATCATACCTTCATACTGATTCTGCAGATCTATAAGATCGACAATGTTGGTGCGGACATCCATCAGTCCTCCGTTCAAGTCTGCCTCAGCGTCAAAGATATCCTGGATGTCGGAAATAACATCATTGACTTGTGACATCTTTTTGGAGGCCTCCGAAGTCAGGTCTGACTTGACACTATTCAGCGCGCTCAGCCTGTCAGATATGATACTGTCGAGTTTCTCGACAGAGCGGGTAGCACTGATCTCAATTGTCTCGTCGGCATGGATACGCACGCCGGCACCTCCTGTGGTTGGAGGCTCAGAGAAGAAGTCGGTGGAGTCGTTGCTCTGGATGGCTATCTGACGGGCCTGACTGACAATCTGGGAGTTTGGCCATACCACCTCTTCCACACCGTCTGGGCCTGGATCGGCAGCTATCTGGGAGATGAGCGAAGCATGCGTATCCACCTTGCCAGACTGTCCGACACCTTGAAGGCTCACATTGTTGCCCCTGACCACGACAGCACCACCATCGCCCCATAGGGCACCGCTCTTATCTACGTCGCCGATGATGATTTCCGGCGCAGAGATCACGATGCGTTTGTCATCGCGGAAGTATTTTCCTTCAGCCAAACGGTTGAAGATGTCTACCTTAATCTGCTGCACCTCAGCCTTCTGCTTGCGTATCTCTTCCAGATCCTTCGAGACACAGTCCTGCAGATTCTGAAGGGCTTCTTTCCAATCGTCGAATACTATATCCATAAACTATACACTATTTACCTTCTTCTGTAACGCTATCGGATAAGCGGAGATAACTCCAGCTATATTATCTTTCTGCTCCAGCACCCCTCCGTTAAAATGGATCGTCGCACCAGGTGTGTCAGACAGCAGGATGCGACCTTTCTCGGCTGATCTCCATCGATTCGTGATGGAAATGGCATCAATCCACGGATTGACATATCCATCAATAAAGTAGTTCTTCGCCCACTTAACGAAAGAGTTCTTTATTGTCAAGAAATTCTTGTCAAGATTGTCAGCCGGTTTTATTCTCTTGGAAAAATTCGCCCATTGATTATCATCATCGAAAGTTGGTTCTCCGCCAGCTTCAAGTTTAATCAGCTTTTTAAAGTTATCATCATCTTTGATTTCATTTATTAATTTATAGACAATCTTTCGGCGGAGGATGGTCATCTCTCGGGCAAAATTAGTCAAATCGGTAGTTTCTGATACAGTTCCAGCATTGATCTTTGCTATTAATCCGTCATTCCCATTATTCATAAAGATGTCAAGTCCGCGGATTGCAGTTTGAAGGCCATCTGAATAATAGCAGTCCCACTTATCCACTTTAGAAAGTGTGAACTCATTCCATGCTTTTGCAGCATCGAACAGAGCTTTCAAGTCAACACCAACTTTCTGAGCACCAGAAACGATATCATCTCTTTTCTTTTGAATATCCTGATTCTGACCGCCCACATTTCTATTTAGATTACCCTGCGCATTTTCTTGATTTACAATTTGTACGCCATTTTGCTGGTTCTCATTTTGCTGGTTCTCATTTTGCTGGTTCTCATTTTGCCCACCGCCATTATGAAACTGAAATTCTTCAATATTATCAAAATCGAAACTATTTACATCGATAATATCTTTTATCTTAAACTTTTTCTCATTACGTTTACCAAAGATTTTCTGTATAAGTTCATCATTGTCTCCTTCGCCAAACTTCAGTTTTTGTAAATGATTGTAGCCAGGAAGAGCTTTGTATTTGGTGGCGGAAGCCTTTACATTCTCATAAGCAGTCTTGACATTATTACAAATCTTATCGGCATTTGAGGTCAGCATATCGATAGACCTAAACACATCACCCAAAGTGTGACCTGCCCTGTCGAAACTCTTAACCATCTCCCTTCCAGGATGTTCAAGGTTTTCGAACGGAGCCTCGGCCTTACCCTTGCCTGCCTCTATCATGACGTAACTGTTAGACTTGATCTTCAGCGTGCCATCAACAGGACGGGTGAACACCTCCAATATAGTACGGAAAAACGACAGGTCAAGCCATTTGCCAACCGTCCTATTCAATACATCTTCACCCATGGTACCTAATCCCCACTTCGCCCAGGATCCCAAGGACTTCACATTATCTGGCGGATTCACAAAATGGTCGCCGGCTGCTGTACCCGAGATCAACGAGAGCTTGTTGCTGGCAGAGATCGACACATTCTTGCCTTCTATCTTGACATTGCCATTCGGCGCGGAAATGGTGATGCCTGTAAAGGCATTCAAACTGACGTTACCCAGGGGAGAAGCGATATTCACCGAACGTTTGTCTGACGACATATTAATCTGATACAGACCATAGCGGTCAGTGATATTGATGCCGCCAGTAAGATCGACCATGTCCTGGTTGGTGATTAGCGGTTTGTAAAGAGGGATTACGCTCCTGATAAACGAGGCCGCAGGAGACAGCCCGATCAGGAAATCTACGCCGTCAGTTTTATCATTAAAGGTAATGGAATGACCATTTTTCGACCGGATGACACGGTCGGGCAGAGGCAGCCACGGATCCGTGACATATCTTGACTGCAAGGAGCCAACAATATAGGGCCGTTCGATATTACCGTCCTCATAGTTGAGCAACACCTCATCGCCAGTACAAGGCCTGAAGGTGACACCACCGCCGGCAGTGGCAAAGGGTGTCGCCATACGGACCCAAGGCGACTTGTCGCCGTCCTCTGGCTGCCAAGGATACCTCACACGTACCCGTCCAAAACGGTTCGGGTCGAGATTGTCCTCCACAAAGGCCACCTGAGCCTCCGCTGTCCTGACGGTCGGGATCTCCGGCATCAGCGGCGGACACGGGATGGCTTTCTGTATTTTGTCAGAACTCACTTCCTTATACAAAGGAGGTATGGCTTCAACGATATAGTTTCCGCTCTCATCCAGTTCCACCTTGATGACAATGTAGAAGCCTCCCCCCACCTTGATCACGTCACCTAAGCACAGGCCTTGATCATCTGCTCCGTAGTTCAATCTGACAAGTAACTGACTGACTGTCTGAGAGGCACGACGCATCTTGGAATAGAAAGCGGCCGTCAGCAATGACACAACATTACCTTTTTGGTTGACGGTCAGGCTGCTGTCAGAAATGAGGGATTTTAGGGTAGAGAACAGATTGAACGTTGTGCCGTCGGTCTGGTCGGAGTTTTCACCCTTGTCCAGAGTCAGGTTCTTGTCATTGTTTTGGTCGTTCTTCTTCTTCATGGACACGCCAGCATCCTTCGCCGTTTGAGCGACAGACCAGGCGAGATCTGAAATGATGTCGTAAAGACTGGTATCATTCAAGACCGTATAAAAGAGATTGAGCAACATTAACCTGTAATCGAACGACTCATTGGAAAAATTGGTGTAGCCGTTCTTTTCAAGTTCCACGAAATTGGCATCGTTAGCCTCCGGCTGGTTATAAACAGCCTTGAATCCCTGACCTGTAAGCACCTTAGTCGTTTTGGGTGTTGAGACAAGTTTACCGTCTTGCTTCTTATACTTTGTAGAGCCGTCTTTATCTTTTGCTACATTGCCATCTGTATCTTTTTCCTTTTCATATTCGTAAACTACTGTTTCCGTCAGCTTCCATAATTCCTCATTCTCGCTGTTGGTAATCGTAGTTGTTGTCACGACCTTACTGATCTCACCCTTCAGCTTAACTACTTCTTTGTCATCACTGTTATAGAAAGAGGTCTCAACGATGACCGTCTTTTTTCCTTTCTCATAATTAAAGATTGTTGTTTCCTTCACCAAACCCTCTTCTTTACCTGTCGTAGTTGGACCATCCTTCGACTTATATTCACCAAGTAGCGACGTGGGAGAATCGACATAACGGTTGTCGTTTTCCGATGAACGCATGGTAAAATCATAGTGACAACCTTCCACATCGAGCACATGATCGACAGATTCCTCATAGTCCACAGAGTCGGCCACACCCGACTGGTCGTCTGATGCCTTCTCAAGATCTGGTTTCATGCCTAAGTTCAGTGATCCCCCCTCAAAATACAACATCTCGCCACAACGGATGGCACTACGGGCCAGGAAGTCATAGAAACTTTCATTATATTGCACAAGATACGGCTGTCGGATCTCTGCTATATTGTCATTATTAGTATAGTTCAGGAACTGAAGATTCACCTTGCCCTGAAGCTGCGCTGGGTTTGGAGTGAGAATGAATTTCTTGATGCCTTCAGTGAAGATCTCACCGCCCAATTTACGTGCTGTATAGGCGTAACAATACTTGTCGATGGTTGCCAATTTGTCCATGCTATAGCAGAACAGTTCCACATAAAGGCTTGTTGCAGTAGAACTCTTTTCCTGGATAGGCTTCATCTTGTAGACGAAGTAATTATCTGCCACTTTAAGATCTTCTGTACCATTATTATATACAAGGGTCACCAACTGTCTGGAAAAATTTTCCTGCAAAGCAGAAAAATTAGGAAATTTGGCAGAGCTAGCAGTATCACCGGAACCACCGGAAGTGCCACCAGTACCACTAGAGCCACCAGTACCATCTGTTTTTTTACTCGTACTCAGCAACAATTTTACATGTATATAACCTGGCGCAAAGATTCTTTTCTGATAGTCCAGTTTATTAATTGTTACGTAATATAAAACAGATTCGATTTCAACAGTAGCGTTATCTTCCGTCTCAATATCTTTAACATAGCCAACTGTCAATTTATATTTTCCCATATCTTTCCTCCTTTATTATCTGGATACTTTCCTCGAAATTTCAATATAGCGGTCACCATTCACACCTATGTAAGTGATGTTGGCCACCAGCAGCTTCACGTGGATCAGCATCTGCTCCGTATTACCCTCAGAGGTTGGTGCATTCGTAAAATCATCCTCCACGTCGATCACGTAGCCATTGACGACCATCGCGTCTTCATAGCCTGTCACGTACTGCCTATTGAATAAGGTGGCATTGAAAAGGAATGTGAAGAATTCCGGCTCGTTCTGTTGCATCTGCTGATAGAACGGCTTGCCATCCTCCGGACTCATCAGGCGAATGGTGAAATCAAGGATGGTGGAGGTGGTATTGCCGAACGGGTAGCCCGACTTGTTACGTTCACGCTTGCAC
>JAEEGF012041487.1_pt1 | contig 21399 bp, 18 predicted proteins | sample 9134171 | NCBI WGS metagenome assembly JAEEGF01 (sample SAMN16246542, study PRJNA631951) | gut metagenome | biome: gut microbiome; feature: rumen; material: AP-attached | host: Bos | place: Iran: Karaj | collected 2018-10 | reverse complement strand
CAATCACTTCGATATAGAAACTGAAGGGGCGGAATCCGTCATTGCAGCTTATCATCGCGCTCATCGGATCCTTCATCCAGCCGTCGTAGAAGTTGCCTTCTCCGCGCGACAGGGATTCCACGAATTCCTTCATAGAACCCCATGCAGAAGGGCACAGGCCATCGGGACGCTTTCCGTCGACCGATATCCACACCTGCCCTTCCTTGACATCGCAGGTATGCTCGATAGGATTCTCATAGCGCTCCATGAGATCCTCGTAAACAGTCTGGCGCAGAGCCGTAATCCTGACCTTCTTCATGACACCCTTCATTACTCCTGCTGGATTATGATACGAAGATAGCGAATATTTCGGGAATCATGAAGAAATGGTGGCTCAAGACGGTACGGAGCGACGGACACGAAGGGTCTGGATGATGACCGAAATGATGATTAGGAAAACTCCTGACCAGAAGGAAAAGTTCACTTCCTGCAGTTCTCCGAACAGGATCGCAGCTAATGCTATGCTGTAAACAGGCTCCAGATTGTAGGCGAGACTTACTGTAAACGCGGATAATGATCGGAGAGCCTGAAGTTGGAACAGGAAAGGAAGGACCGTGAAAACGGATCCGAGCAGCAGGAGCCAGAGGATGTCCGTTTGTTTGGGTACTATGTCGGCCACCGGAAGGAAAGGAATCAGCAGCGACAGGAAGAATACTCCTCCGATGAGTTCGTTGAGAAGCATTGTGGCACTGTCCTGCCCCGTTTTCTCAGCCACGTTTATATTCAGTATCGCAAACTCTACAGCACGGATTCGCGCCGCCTTGATCATCTTGAGGCCCGCAGCAACATCGCTATCGAGCGCCTGGTATTACAGGGTGAATGACCGGAGAGACGCCAGCGAGAGATGGTAGTCCCTCTCGGCTGCCAGGGTCTGCTCCAGGACCTCGTAATACAGGTCGGTCTCCACAAGATATTCAATCATGGAGATCTCTCCTTTAGTCAGCGCAGACAGCAGGAAGTCCCTGTTGTCGGTTTCCTCAAGCGAAGACCTCATCATCTCCGCATTTGCCTTCATGGCCTCGGCTTGCCTGAACTGTCCCAGGAGCTTATGGTACGACTCCTGCTCCAAGGCAGCTTGCCTTGACCTTGCGGCAGCCACCGCCGCCCGCGACTGTCTGATCTTGTTCGCAGAACTCCACAGCGGGATATTCAAGCCTATCGTAACTCCGCGGAACTTTTCTGCCGTGCGGATCTCGCTCATATAGCCGAGGGCAAGTTCAGGGAAACGGGCGGCCTTGTCGATCGAGAGTTGTTTTTCTCCAAGAGCAACCTCCTTGCGGATGAATTCCAGAGACGGATTCCTGGCAGAGGCTTCTTCGAACCATGTCTCGAAATCTCTCGGAAGGAATCCATCGGCATCGTAAGCCGTGGCCTCGTACCTGATTTCCTCGCCACCGTTCAAGGACTTCAACTCCGACAGCAGAGCCAGCCTTTCCGATTCCGTTTTGTTCGCCTGTCCCTGAACGGTCGTGTGATGGATCTTGGCTTTGTTGAGATCCAGGATTGTGGCATCTCCTGCCTTCAGCCTTTTCTCGTAAGCCCTCACCAGAGAACCTGATTGTTCAAGATGGGAAGCCAACTCTGAGAGATAGGCGTTACAGTATGTGAGTTCGATGCATATCTGCTCCGCGCGGAGCAATACGGCCTGCCTGGCGACCTTGTATCCCAAGCTGGAGAGAGAGTCCAGGATAGCGGCTTTCCCCGACCTCATTCCCGATACAGTAGGAATATCAAGCGGCTGGGAGACTCTCAGGTCGTGACGTCCTCCGATATTGTCGGCGCCCATCAGGTAGTTGAACTCAACCTCCGGATTTGCAAGGAAAGTTTCCGAGTGGTTGGCGAGCATATCAGCCTGCATCTGCTCCCCGGCGGCTTTCAATGCAGGATTGTTCCTCTCGATCATGTCGAGGACTTCCCTCATGGAACTCTGTGCCTCGGTCCGGACAGGGATGATGACCAATAAAAGAATATATAATACGCGTTTCATTTCTTGCGGTGGGTTAAAAGGTACATTACGGGTATTACGAAACCGTTGAGGAGGGTGGAAGACAGGAGTCCTCCGAGTATGACTGTAGCCATCGGAGACTGGATCTCATTTCCAGGGAGACCGCTCCCCAGAGCCAGAGGCAGCAGGGCGAGGGCAGAGGTGACTGCCGTCATGAGGATAGGATTCAGACGGTCGGCCGATCCTTCCCTGACGGCATCGATAGCTGATTTGCCCTCAGATGTCAGGACGTTGTACCTGTCGATAAGGAGCATCCCGTTCCTAGTAGCTATACCGAACAGAGATATGAAACCGATAATGGCGGGAATACTCAGTATCCTTCCTGTCAGGAATACCGCCAGGACTCCTCCTATCAGCGCCAGCGGCAGGTTCAGCAGCACCAGAAGCGACTGCCCTGCATCCTTGAACTCTCCGTAGAGCAGCATGAATATGATGAATATGCTTATCATGCTGACCAACGCTATGGTCTTGGATGCCCTTTCCTCGCTCTCGAACTGGCCTCCGTACTCGATCCGGTAGCCATCCGGCAACGTAACGTGCTCCCCGATTTCTTCCTTGATGGAAGCTACGGCCTTGGCGAGTTCGCCTCCGGTGGCGTTGCAGGAAACCACGAGTTTACGGCTTACGTTTTCCCTGTTGATGGTATTCGGACCGGAAGATGAACTTATGTCAGCTATCTGGTTCAGCGGAACCTTCAGTCCTCCAGGGGTATCTACCATGAGGTCTCCAATCCTCTGGATGCTGGACTTGTATTCATCTTTAACCTTGAGAGTCAGGTCGAAAGAACGGTTGCCCTCGTACACTGTGGAGACGGGGTCTCCCTCCAGCATGACTTTCACGAACTCGGCGAATTCAGGAAGGCTTATGCCGTATCTGGCTAACATCTCCCGTCTTGGGACAATGTTGAGTTCAGGCCTTCCGACCTGCTGCTCAACATTGATGTCGACTATTCCTTCCACTTCGGAAATCGCCGACTTGATCTGCTGTCCGATGGAGTACATCTTGCTCAAGTCCGTTCCGAATACCTTTATGGCGATATTGGATTGTGTTCCGGACAACATAGCATCAATCCTGTGTGAAATAGGGCCTCCGATCTCGATATTGACACCCGGGAGGACTGAGAGTTTCTCCCTGATCTCTTCCGTGAGCTTCTTCCTGCTCTTTCCCTTCAGTTCGAACGGGCATTCGAACTCGGAGCAATTGACTCCGAAAGCGTGTTCGTCAAGTTCCGCACGTCCGGTCTTTCGGCCGACGGTACGAATTTCGGGGATGCTCATAAGCAGTTCTTCGGCCATCAGTCCCAGGCGGTTGGATTCTTCCAGGGAAATACCTGGTACAGAACTCATTGCGATGGTGAATGATCCTTCGTTGAAAGCCGGCAGGAAACTCCTGCCAAGAGAAAAGAACATAACGAGAGCTGCTGCCAGGAAAGCAGCGACTGTACCTATCACGATTCCTTTTCTTTCCAAGGCTCGTTCCAGTAACCTTTTGTACCTTTTTTTCAGCCAGGCTGCCACAGGAGCGTCTTCTTCCGGGTTCCTGGAAGATGTACCTTCCCCTCCGGTATGGTCTGGAAGCAGGTACGAGCCAAGGACCGGAGTGACCGTAAGGGCGACCAGGGTTGATGTCATCAGGGATATGATGAAGGTGATTCCCAGAGGCTTCAGCATCCTGCCCTCCATTCCTGAAAGGAAGAACAACGGGAGGAAGCATGCTATGATGATCAAAGTCGAGTTCAGCATAGGCATCCTGACCTCCTTCGATGCTTCATACACGACCTTCAGCACGCCTTTGTCACCGCGAGAGCGCGCCTGCCGCAGACGTTTGAATACATTTTCCACATCCACGATAGAGTCGTCTACAAGTGAACCTATGGCGATAGCAATACCTCCGAGGCTCATTGTGTTGATGGTCAGGCCCATCCATCTCGACACCAGCAATGCGATCACGATTGACAGCGGGATGGAAACCAGGGAAATCAATGTGGTCCTCCAGTTCATCAGGAATATGAACAAAACCAGGATTACGAACAGGCCGCCCTCGATGAGCGATTTCTTCACATTGCTGATGGATCCTTCGATGAACCGTGACTGGCGGAATATTTCAGAATTGACCTTGACATCCTTCGGAAGATTCGGCTTGATTCCGTCAAGAGCTTTGTCCAGCCTTTCGGTAAGTTCCAGGGTGTTGGTCGCCGGCTGCTTCGTGACGGTCATGATCACTGCCGGCCGGCCGTCGTTCGAGGCAACGCCCAGGACAGGTGTCTTGGCGCCTACCGTTACGTCGGCAATCGCTTCCATGGTCACGGGCGATCCGTTAGGAGAGAGTTTCACCACTGCCTTCCGGAGATCCTCCAAATCGTTCGTGGACAGTACTCCGCGTACGATATATTCGTTCCCATATTCATAGAGAGTGCCTCCGGCGGCGTTCTGGTTCATTCCTTTTACCGCGTAGATAACTTCGTCCATGGAGACTCCGTAGTGGCGCATCCGCCCGGGATCCATGAGTATCTGGTATTCTTTGATATCCCCGCCCATCACTGCCACCTGGGCGACACCTCCCATGGAGAGCAGCAGCGGCCTTATGGTCCAGTCGGCCAGGGTGCGGAGGTCTTCTATCGATGTGGAATCCGCAGTCAGGCCAATGATCATAAGTTCTCCCAGGATGGAGGCCTGGGGACCAAGCGTCGGTTTCCCGACACTCGACGGGAGGTCTTCCCCGACCATCGCCAATTTCTCGCTGACAATCTGGCGGGCCTTGTATATGTCGGTACCCCAGTCGAATTCAATGTTCACTATCGAGAATCCGGTGGTTGAGGATGACCTCACCCTCCGGACGTTAGTGGCTCCGTTTACTGCGGTTTCGATAGGAAAGGTTACCAGCCTCTCGACTTCCTCGGGGGCCATTCCTTCTGCTTCAGTCATTACGACCACCGTCGGCGCGTTCAGGTCTGGGAACACATCGACTTCCGTATGTCTGATCGAGTACAGGCCTGCGACAAGGCACAGCGCGGCTATTACCAGAACGGCCGCCCTGTTGTTCAGTGAGAACCGTATGATTCCGTTGAGAAGGCCATTCTCATGCTGTATGCGTTCCATAGGCCTAGTGGTTATGGGTGTGCCCGGCTGGAACGGAAGCCACTCCGGCGAGTTTAACGTGAACCGTGCCGGTGACTACTATCCTTTCTCCCTCCGAGAGGCCTTCCTTGACAAGGACCTCGTCGCCGTCCGATTGCCCGAGAATTACTTCGCGGCGCAGGAAGGCATCGTCGTCATCTTCGTCTGGAACGAATACGTAATGGACTCCCTGGTCCTCGACGACCGCGGATAGAGGGATAATCAGACCCTCGTGCGGGCTGGATGTCTTGAGGAATACTTCAACGTATGATCCTGGTACCAGGTCGCCTTTGTTGTCGAATTCGAAAGTGACAGGGATATAGAAATCGCCGTCGGAAGTCCTCCCGTAGCTGACCATCCTGCCTCCGAGTTCATCTAGGCTGTACAGACGGTCGCTGTACGAGGCCTTGAAATTCGCGCCCCTTATTCCAGCGATCATTCCGTAGTATCTCTCCGGGACGTCCACCCTGAGTCTTAGACGCCGGTTCCTGCTGACAGTCGCGATAGGGGTCCCAGTCTCGACATAGTCTCCGCTTTTCACGGAGAGGTTCTTGATGAAACCCGCGAGGGGAGAGGTGACGGTAATGCCTCCTCCGGAAGCCCCTCCGGAAGAAAGGGCTTCGTATTCAGCCTTGGCATATTCATACTCAAGCCTGCTCTTGTCCAGGTGACTCTCGCTTACGATGTTGTCATTGTTGAGCTGGAGGTCCCTCTCATATTCTTTCTTCGCGGTTTCGAAGGCGGCTTTAGCCTTCGCCAGCTTGTCGCCTGTACCGAGGTTCTTGGAAGAGATCGTGGCTATCCTCGTCCCGACCCCAACGGCAGAGCCTTCGCTCAGGCTTCCGAGGGTGACGATTCCTTCGCTCTTGGCGACGACGGTCATTTCATCTCCGGTGGCGGAAATTATCTGTCCGCTCGTGCGGATGACCTCGGCGAAATCACCGGAACGGACTTCTCCGATGCTGATACCCAGGGCTTCCTGTCTTTCAGGGCTTATTTCGATGATTCCGTCTCCGTGGTGATGTCCTGCTTCTTGTTCTTCGTGCCCTTCGTGGTCATGATCGTGGCCGTGTTCGTGGACATGGTTGTGGCAGCCGTTAAGGACAGCACAGGCTGCCATTATGATGATGGTAGAATGTTTCATTGATGGAATATGTTGATTGTCAATAGTCTATACCAAAACAATAAAGACTGTTGACCATCAGCAATTTATCCGCCAGGTAAGTATGGGAGGTGAATGATGCCGGACATTGGAAGTGGATACCGGTGCTGTTCGCACGGTGTGCGGAAGGAAGATAGCCGGTGAGGAGGAATCAAGAGCCGTAACCGGAGGAATATCCAGTCTCAGGATATCCGATGGGCAGTATTTCTCCCTCGATACGCAGTGGCTCTCGTCTTCTTCGTGCTCGTCGTCCGTACAACCGTCCAGCTCGCAGACCTCCTTGACAAGGCATATCATCGCCTGATGGTGGTGGTGCGGCACCATGGTGGTGAACAGAACCATCAGCATCGCCATCAAGGTCGGAAGTATAGCGAGTTTCCTGAGCATCAATGCAAAAGTAATGATTATTCCCAACTTTGCAACCAGGTTGCAGGAAGGAAGCGCTATTTTGCCTCCGTAAAACAACGGAAGACATATGGCACATAACCATCACGAAGAACACGAGCACGAGGAGAACCCGAGGCACAGACTGATACTGATAGCTGTAACGGCTGTGCTTCTCGCGGCAGCTGTATTCATTGAAAAGAAATGCAACCTGACAGCGTGGAAGCTGCTGCTGGTATATCTGGTCCCTTACCTCCTGATCGGCTGGGATACACTTAAGGAGGCTGCTGAAGGAATCGCGCACGGAGACGCTTTCGACGAGCATTTCCTGATGGCCATCGCTACGTTAGGAGCGCTTTGCATCGGCTTCCTCCCAGGAGCGGAAACGGCATTTCCGGAGGCCGTATTCGTAATGCTGTTCTTCCAGGTAGGGGAGTTGTTCGAGGGGATTGCCGAGGGCAGGAGCAGGGATCGTGCGTCGTTACAGTAAGCCCAAAGGTTGTACATGTTGAAGGAGTTATGCTGAATGAAACCAGTATTGAAATAGATTCAGGTAGTTCCTTTGAGCTTATCGCCACAGTTTATCCCAAGTCTGCAACAAATAAGGGCATAATATGGACTAGTAGTAATGACAATGTCGCTACAGTGGATGCTGGTATGGTAAAAGGCATTTCCCCTGGTGAGGCTACCATAAAGGCAACAACAGTTGATGGCGCATTTGATGCTATTTGTAATGTAAGAATCAATGCCCCAGAATTCAAATGCCTTACCTTTACTTCTACCGGAGAGACAACCATTTCCCTTGTAAAGGAGGGAAGTCCTGACGATGTTTCACTTGAGTATAGTGTGAATAGAGGTACCTGGACGGCCTATACCGTAGGTAATGCCATTGCCCTGACCGACGGGGCTAAAGTGTCTTTCAGGGCCGGGGCAGACGGAAACACTTCATTTAGTAAATCAGATAATCCTTATTATAATTATTATAAGTTTGCTATTACCGGAAGCGGAGCTGTTGCTGCATCTGGAGATATTATGTCTCTTCTTGATAGAGAAGGGAGTTTAACTATACCATCTTCATATTGCTTCTGCCAGCTGTTTGATGGATGTACGATTCTTACAGAAGCACCTGATCTTCCTGCGACAACTCTGGCAGAAAGGTGTTATTCTAAAATGTTTAATGGATGTACTAGTTTAACTACTGCACCTGATCTTCCAGCAACAACTCTGACAGACTTGTGTTATTTTAACATGTTTTATGGTTGTACCAACTTGACCACTGCACCAGATCTTCCGGCAACGAGTCTGGCAGAAAGGTGTTATGATAGCATGTTTGCATACTGTACCAGCTTGACCACTGCACCAGAACTTCCAGCAACAACACTGGCAGATAGCTGTTATCATTTTATGTTTGCAGGCTGTGCTGGTTTAACTACAGCATCCGAGCTTCATGCAACAACTCTGGTAAAAAGTTGTTATCATGGCATGTTCTGGGGTTGTACCAGCTTAACAACTGCCCCCGAGCTTCCTGCTACATCACTGTCAGAAAGTTGTTATCGGGCTATGTTTGCACACTGTACTAGTTTAACTACTGCTCCAAAACTTCCTGCAACAACTCTGGCAGAAAAGTGTTATTGTTGTATGTTTATGGGTTGTACCAGTTTGAGCACTGCACCCGAGCTCCCTGCAATAACTCTGGCAAAAGATTGTTATTTGCAGGTGTTTATGGGTTGTACCAGTTTAACCACTGCTCCAAGACTTCCTGCAACAACTCTGGCATATGGTTGTTATGAAGATATGTTCGCATCATGTACCAGTTTGACCACAGCACCAGAGCTTCCTGCAACAACTCTGGAAATGCGTTGTTATCAACACATGTTCTCTGGTTGTACCAGTTTGACCACAGCCCCAAAGCTTCCAGCAACAACTATGGCATGGAGGTGTTATTCTGGCATGTTCTCTAGCTGTACAAGTCTTACCACAGCACCAGAACTTCCTGCAACAACTCTAGCAGATTATTGTTATTATCGCATGTTCCAAAGGTGTACCAGCTTAACAACCGCCCCCGAGCTTCCTGCTACAACACTGTCAGAAGGTTGTTATAATGAGTTGTTCTATGGCTGTAGTAATCTAAATTATATAAAGGCATTCTTTATAACAACTCCGGATGATACATATACAAAGGACTGGGTATCAGGTGTCGCTCGAAGAGGGACTTTTGTCAAGAATAAAGATGCAACATGGGATGTGACTGGTGTAAACGGAGTGCCTGAAGGCTGGACAGTGCTGACAGACGAATCATCAGTTCCAGAAGCAATAGATCTTGGACTCCCATCCGGCCTGAAATGGGCATCCTTCAACGTCGGTGCGTCAAAGCCAGAAGAGTATGGAGATTATTATGCTTGGGGAGAAGTTGAAACAAAGGACACTTACTCCTGGGAGACATATAAATGGTGCAACGGCAGCTATAACACCTTGACGAAATATAACACACAAAGTGATTCTGGCACGGTAGACAACAAAACCACCCTCGACCCTGAAGATGATGTCGCCGCAACAAAATTAGGTGGGAAATGGCGAATGCCAACTGACGAGGAATGGTCGGAATTGATGGATAAATGTACTTGGACGTGGACTACCCAGAATGGAGTGAACGGAAGATTGGTTACCGGATTAAATGGCAACACCATCTTCCTTCCCGCCGCCGGCAGCCGGCGCGGGACCAGTCTCTACAATGTCGGCTCTCACGGGTACTACTGGTCGTCGTCGCTCGGTACGAGCCTCTCGAGGCACGCGTTGGGCGTGGACTTCTATTCAGTTTATGTCTACAGGGACCTCGGCAACCGCTACTACGGTCAATCCGTCCGTCCTGTCCTCGCAGAATAATCATAATCTTCCCTCCATCTGAAGACAGGCAAACAGCTCTTAGGATTACCTGGGAGCTGTTTTTGGATTGGATCGAATGTGAAGTTGAAATAGCTATTCCGCAAGACCCGTAAAGAACTCTTCTAGATTCTTTACTAGTTCTTTCTTAGCATCTGGAAAGGCACTCATAATAATGGAGATGGCCTCATCTCCTTCATATTCGCTTAGCTTGCCAGAATCATCGTAAGTATAGACATGGTATTCTTTACCTTGTTTCCAATTGCCATACTTATCTTTTGCGGTAAATCGTGCGACATAGAGAGTCCCTTGATTATGGCTGGCCTGAATATCCTCTGTTATCTTAGTCAGTGAATCAATTATTGGTTTTAGGGAATCAACTTGGGCTCTATAACTGTCATATTGAGCTGAATACTCAAGTACCTGTTTATAATCATACGAATAGATTCCGATGTAATCAGATGCATCCGCCATTTTATCAAGAAGATCAGCCTGCTTTGAGAACTCATCTTCGAAGGCGTTATTTGCTTCTATATACTCTGGAGCATATTGATAGTAATCCTTATCAATCTTAATAGTTTGAACTTTTACTCCCTTAATGTCTGTTTCATTGAAGGCTTTAATGTCTTTTTCGATTTTGCTTCCGCAAGAGGTAAGCATTAAAGATGTCAAAAGAACGAAAACAAATGTGTACTTATTCATAGGTATTTCATTATTAAAACATTATTCACTAATCACTAGCAGGAAACCTATCCGCTATTTACTGGTCAATTCCTGATACATCTTGAATAGTTCTGCGACAATAGAATTAGTCAGCTTCTCGCAAAGAGAGCTTTTTCGGGACTAACTTGAAACAATCCTTGCAACATACCTCTCCATCAACTTCCCATTCTTATAAACTGCAAAACCTTTCTTCCCTGTATGAAGAATAATACCCATGTATTCACAACCTGGTTGCTTACCAGCCAACTTGGCTTTCTTCAGTGCATCTTCGAGCGAACGGCAATAATGTGTAATCATGCCGCGAAATTAGAGGGAGGATGTGCCAAGATATGGGTAATTTGGGTTTCTTGGAAGAATCTTTATAATGGGTTTAATGGAGTTGTCAAAAGACACGACCCCTTTCAGAACGTGTTTAAAACAGGATGAAACTGCGACAAAACTGCGACTAATAGAAAAAGAAAAGACACCTACATCGCTGTAAGTGTCTGATTCTGAGGAGTGAGGACTGGCAGATTTGAACTGCCGACCTCTTGCCTGTCAAGCAAGCGCTCTAAACCAACTGAGCTAAGCCCTCATGGGACCGCAAATATAGTATTATTATATTAAACGGCCAAATCGGAGATGGAGAATTACTGCTCCTCCATAGTTCTGAGGTGCTGTACATAGACAGCCTTCATCTTCGCAGCTCTCTTCTTCACAGAAGGCTTCTCGAAGTTCTTGCGGGCGCGAAGCTCACGGATAGCACCGGTCTTCTCGAACTTCCTCTTGAATTTCTTCAGGGCGCGCTCGATGTTCTCGCCTTCTTTGATTGGAACTATGATCATAACTAATTTACCACCTCCTTTTTCTTAAGAGGGTGCAAAGATATGAATTTTTTCTTAATTTTGTCAAAACAAAAATGTTATTTTCTATGGACGGTCCGTTTTTGTACAATAAATATGTCACCGGCCAGCATTTCATAGGCCGGAAAGAAGACTGTACAATCCTTGGCAACCTCTTGAGCCAGAATGAGAACGTCGCTATCTGGGAGCCCTATGGGGCCGGAAAGAAATCCATCGTGCACCAGGTGATGACCAAGCTCAGGGTTTCGGGCCTGAAATTCACTACAGCGGACATAACCGCCCTGGACATCCGTTCCAACGAAGCCTTCGTCAGGAGGCTCGGAGCTGCGGTCATCCGCCAGGTCGCCTCGACCCCAAATGAATATGAGCAGGTCGTAACCACATATCTCGCCGGCACCCATTTCGTCTTCGACAGGAAGGCCTTCGCGGACACCGATACCATCCTCTCGACGAACTGGGACCTGGATGACGAAGACCTCAGGGCCGTGCTCAGGCTCCCGTACAGGCTTGCGAGCGGAAAGGCTGACAAGATGTTCGTCATCATCGAAGAGTTCCAGAACCTCGACATGACCGAAGACGGAGAAAAGATATTCAAGATGATGGAGCAGGTGATGGACGAGATGCGCGCCGCGGGAGTCCGCAACTTCTCCTACATATTCCTCGGATCAATGGTCAACGCGATGGCGGACATATTCGTTAGGCGCCATTTCTTCTACAGGAGGGTCGAGCACCTGAAACTCAGCAAGGTGGATGAAAGGGTGATAGTGGAGCACATCATCAAGGGATTCCTGGCGAGCGGAAAGGTCATAGACAGGGACCTGATTAGCGGAGCGTGCCGCCTGTTCAAGTGCAATCTGTTCTATATCAATCATTTCACTTCGATCTGCGATGCCCTTTCCAAGGGATATATAATGGAGCCTGTGCTGCTGGAGGCCCTCGAGACCATACTCGCTATCAACCGCGGCCGCTTCGTCTCGATGGTCAGCGACCTCACCACATTCCAGGTCAGCCTGCTGAAGGCGATAATCGACGGCTACACCAAGTTCAGCACGGCGGAAGTCATCAGGAAATATTCCTTGAACTCCTCGGCGAACGTTCGCAGGCTCAAGGATGCCTTGATGAAGAAGGAGATCATCACTTTCGTCGGGGAAGAGGAACGTCCGGTGCTCCTGGACCCTCTCTTCGAATATTGGCTGAAGAATTATTATTTCAAGAAGAATTAAGGATATGGCTAAGCTCAAGATCGCCGTCCTGACCGGCGCAGGAGTCAGTGCGGAAAGCGGACTGAGCACTTTCCGCGGCAACAACGGGCTTTGGGGTGAATATGATCCCCAGGAAGTCGCGTCCATCGAAGGATGGTGCCGCAACAGGCCTCTGGTGCTGGGTTTCTACAACCAGCTCCGCAAGCAGCTCTCCCAGGTGAAGCCGAATGCCGCCCACCTGGCCATCGCCGCCCTGGAGGATGAATATGACGTGACGGTGATAACCCAGAACGTGGACAACCTTCACGAGAGGGCGGGCAGCTCCAGGGTGCTGCATCTTCACGGAGAAGCCACCAAGGTCCGTCCAGAGGACGGAATATACGACAGGAACTTCTCCTGCAAGGAAGTCATCGACGTGGGTTATGAGGAAGTCAACATAGGCGACCTGGCCCCGAACGGCAGCCAGCTGAGGCCGCACATCGTATTCTTCGGCGAGTCTGTCCCGAATATCGAGAAGGCCATCGGGATAGTGCAGGATGCCGACATCATGCTCATCGTCGGAACTTCACTGAACGTTTATCCTGCGGCAGGATTGTACCGCTATGCCCGGAACGGGGTGCCGGTGTACCTGATCGATCCGGAGGAGGTGGCGGTTTACGACAGCCGCATCACCCATATCCGGCAGGTGGCCACGAAAGGCATGGAAACCTTCGTCAAGATGCTGAAAGAGAATTCGTAAAATAATTTTGCGGATTCTTGGAAAATTCCTATTTTTGCAGTCCTTTTATGGCCCGGAGGCTCCCGAAGACCTGCTCCGGAAGCAGGCGCCTCAGGTCGAAACTTATTAAAGTTTAGTTATTTATGTACGCAATTGTTGATATTGCAGGCCAGCAGTTCAAGGTCGAAGCAGGCAATGAGATCTTCGTCAACCGTCTTCCGGCGGCGAAGGATTCTTCCGTCGAGTTCGACAAGGTCCTGCTCATTGACACCGAAGGGCAGATCCAGCTCGGTAATCCTTATGTGAAGGGTGCTGTCGTCAAAGCCACCGTCCTCGACGATGAGGCCAAGGCCGACAAGGTACTCGTATTCAAGAAAATCCGCCGCAAGGGTTTCCAGAAATGCAATGGCCATCGCCAGAAGCTTTCCAAGATCCGTATCGACGCTATCGCTTAATTTCAAAGAGTAGAAGATTATGGCACACAAGAAAGGACAATCAAGTTCCAAGAACGGTCGTGAGTCTCATTCCAAAAGACTTGGACTCAAGAAATTCGGCGGTCAGGTCGTAAAGGCCGGTAACATCATCGTCCGCCAGAGGGGTACCGTCCACAATCCAGACAAGAATGTCGGAATGGGCAAGGACCACACTCTCTACGCTCTTGTTGACGGAACCGTGAAGTTCACCAAGAAGAAGGAAGACAAATCCTACGTTTCAGTTATCCCTTTTGAGAACTAGACTCGGAGGATTGGCAGATAAAAGAGGACTTGCTTCGAGTTGTCGTGCAGTCCTCTTTTTCTTTTAAGACAACCAGACAATAATCAAAATATGCTGACACTCAAGGCGCTTCGTGACGATCCGGAGCATGTGATCGCGAAGCTTGCAGTCAAGAATTTCGATGCCAGGGAGATCGTGGAGAAGGTCCTCGCCCTGGACGCAAACAGGAGGGCCCTCCAGACCGAGAGCGACAAGCTCGTAGCTCTCCAGAAGCAGCTCGCAGCAAAGATCGGCGGTCTCATGAAAGAAGGTCGCAGGGATGAGGCTGAAGAAGTAAAGAAGGAAGTCGCCGATCTGAAGGCGAAGTCTTCACAGCTTCTCGCCCAGGCGGATGAGAACAACAAGGAACTCGACGCCCAGATAGTCCTGCTTCCGAATATGCCGTGCGACCTGGTCGTGCCTGGCAAGGGCGCCGAAGACAACCAGATCGTCAAGACCGGTGGCCCGGAAGTCCATCTTCCTCAGGACGCTCTTCCTCACTGGGAGCTTGCCAAGAAGTATGACATCATCGACTTCGACCTCGGAGTCAAGCTCACGGGAGCCGGATTCCCTGTCTATAAGGGCAAGGGTGCAAAGCTGCAGAGGGCTCTGATCAACTATTTCCTCGATTTCAATACCGCCGCCGGCTACAAGGAGGTCGAACCTCCGGTGCTGGTCAACGCTGCATCCGGTTTCGGTACCGGCCAGCTTCCTGACAAGGAGGCCCAGATGTACGTCGTCGGACTGGACGGATTCTTCCTCGTCCCGACTGCCGAAGTTCCTGTGACCAACATCTTCAGGGATGTCATCCTCCAGAATGACAGTTTCCCTCAGAAGCTTACGGCATACACTCCTTGCTTCCGCCGTGAGGCCGGTTCCTACGGCAAGGACGTGCGTGGCCTGAACCGCCTGCACCAGTTCGACAAGGTCGAGATCGTCCGCATCGAGAAGCCGGAGAATTCCTATGCCGCCCTCGACGAGATGGTCGCCCATGTTGAGAAACTTGTCTGCAGTCTCGGCCTGAAGTACAGGATCCTGCGCCTCTGCGGCGGAGACCTGAGCTTCACATCGGCGATTACCTACGACTTCGAGCTCTGGTCCGCAGCCCAGGGCCGCTGGCTGGAGATTTCCTCGGTTTCCAACTTCGAGACCTTCCAGGCCAACAGGCTCCACCTGCGCTACCGTGACGCCGATGGCAAGACCCAGCTCTGCCACACGCTGAACGGCAGTTCCCTCGCTCTCCCGCGTGTTGTCGCCGCCCTCCTGGAGGACAACGAGACCGAGGATGGCATAATCATTCCGGAAGTCCTTCGTCCTTATACGGGATTCGACAAGATTGATTAAATTTGTGTCCATAAGCAAGATTATGGACAAGAGAACTATCATAGGAATAGACCCCGGAACCCGCCTGTTGGGTTTCGGGGTCGTTGATGTCATAGGCGGCAAGCCCGTATTCGTGGATATGGGAGTGCTAGACCTTCGGAAGGACACCGACGCTTATGCCAAGCTGCGCCAGATCTACGAGACCGTATCGCAGGTCTGCAAGACCTACCACGGCACCGAGATGGCTCTTGAGTCGCCTTTCTACGGCAAGAACGCCCAGGTGGTGCTCAAACTCGGCAGGGCCCAGGGCGCGGCGATGATCGCCGCCCTCGAGAACGGGATCGACACGGTCCGCGAATATGCCCCGCGCGAGGCGAAGCAAGCCATCACCGGCAACGGTGCGGCTTCAAAGGAGCAGGTGTGCACGATGCTGCAGAAGACTCTGGAAATCAGCCTTCAGGCGGAGCATCTTGATGCCACCGACGCCCTCGCGATTGCGATGTGCCACTACTATTCCACTTCCAATCCTCTTGCGAAGCTGAAAGGGTCTTCAAGTTGGGAAAAGTTCATCCAGGATAACCCGGGAAGGGTCAGATAGCGGCCGTTCCAACCATCCTGTACTTGTCGCAGAGCAGATCCACGACAGGATCCACGGCCTTCGGGAATACCTTCCGGAGGTCGATTTCATTTGTTTCCGTCAGGACGGTCTTGAGCGCACGCATGAAGGTGTCCTTGATCTCGGTGGCCAGGTTGACCTTGACGATACCGTTGGCGATGGCTTCACGCACCTGGTCGTGAGGGATGCCGGAACTGCCGTGGAGGACCAGGCAGACCGGAGTGGCTGCGTGTATCGCTGCAAGTCTCGGAATATCCAGATGCGGAGGGAGCTTGTAGAATCCGTGTGCCGATCCGATAGCGACAGCAAGGGCGTCCACACCGGTTGCTTCCACGAACCTGGCGGCATCTTCAGGAGTGGTGAATCCACCTCCTTGTTCCTGACCGAGCTTGGCCACGTAGCCCAGCTCAGCCTCGACTGAAGCCTTGTATGGCTTGGCCATTTCGACTACCTTGCAAGTAGTCTCGACATTCTCTTCGAAAGGCTTCTCGCTGGCATCGATCATCACGGACTCGAAACCTGCGTCCAGGCATTTCTGAACGAGTTCGATGGACGGGCCGTGGTCGAGGTGGATGCAACCCTGCACTCCGTAGTCCTCTATGGCCTGGCGGGCCATACGGACCGCTACCTTCAAGCCCATATAGTCGATGGAACTGCGGGTCAGCTGGAGCATCACCGGAGCCTGGACCTTGCTTGCCGCCTTCATCACTGCGGTGAGGGTCTCGAAATTGTAGAAATTAGTTGCGAGCACAGCGGTTTTCTCCGCCTGGCATTTCTTGAGAAGTTCCTGTACAGTCATATCTATAGTGTATTTCAGTCCGATTCTTGCAGCAAATTTACTATTTTTGTAAGATTAATAAACGCAGCAGAGATGAAATTATTGAATATCGTCCTCGTATTCCTGACGCTCTCTACTTCCGCCTTCGCGGAAAGGATAGGAGGGACCAGGATCCGCAAAGGGAACGACCTGGCGGGCATCATTACCGATTCACGTACCGGCAAAGGCATCAAGGGAGTAGCAGTCTCCGACGGCTATGGTTTCACCCTCACCGACAAGAGGGGAGTGTATCAGATGAAAGCCGACCCGAAGTCCCGCACTGTTTGGTACCGGACTCCTTCCCGGTACAGGATGGCCCAGGACGAGACCGGAGCACCGGCCTTCTATGCCTACAGGAATGCTGCTGCCAAGCTGGACAGGCACGATTTTGTACTGGAACCACTTGACAATGAAGAGAATGAATTCACTCTCGTGATACTGGCCGACCCTCAGTGCCAGAGCGATTTCGATGTGAACCGGCTCCGTACTGAGACTATTCCGGACGTGGGCAGGACTCTGGACGAAGGCATCGGGTCGGGCAGGTATTCCGCCAATGTATATGGGGTAGGCCTTGGTGATATCATATACGACAATTTCGACATCTGGGCTCCGATGCATGAGCTGTTCCGCTCAGTAAGCTGGTCGGGCGGCAAGATGCCGGTTTACAATATTCCAGGCAACCACGACCATTCCAACAAGGTGACGAACGCCTATGACGCGATAGACAACTACATCCGTTGGTTCGGGCCTCAGGATTACTCCTTCGACAGGGGAAAGGTGCATTTCGTGATGATGGACAACATCATATTCACAGGTACCCAGCCGGACAACGAGCAGAAGCCTTGGAACAACTGCCTGTACGTGTCGGGGTTCACCGACGAGCAGATGGAATGGCTGCGGCAGGACCTCGCTCTCGTGGACGGCAAGGAGGATAAGCTGGTGGTGTTCTGCACCCACTCTCCTTTCAGGCAGGGTGCGGAGACAGGAGGAGGAAACGTCAATTACGGAAGGCACTACGACGATGTGCTTTCCGCCCTCACGGCCTTCAAGAGTGCCGAGATCCTGATCGGGCACACCCATTATCCTGAGACCTATATCCACAAGGACTATGTCTGCAAGGGTGGCGGAGCCATCAGGGAGCATGTCTTCGGTTCTGTCTGCGGTGCCTGGTGGCACGCCAATATCTGCGTGGACGGTACTCCGAACGGATATGCCGTCTATCAAGTCGGCGGTACCGCGTTTACAGACGAAGTCGCCCGTTTCACCGGCCAGCCTGAAACCCTTCAGATGAGGGTATATGACGGCAACCAGGTCTATGACGGGACCAAGGGCGTGGAATTCAAATGGGAAGAAGACCTGAAGGGCAAGTTCATCGCAACGGTGTGGTATGCCAATCCGGAAGATTGGAAGATCGAGTTCATCCAGGACGGGGTGGTGTATCCGATGCAGCAGGTGACACGCCGGCAGAGGGACTGGTGCTGTTATTCCTACTTCATCAACGAGAACGGGCGTAATCCGAAGAACAAGTCTTACTGGACCAACCGCTTGCATTACTGGACTTTCACGGCACCGTCCGGCGATCCTTCCTCGGAGAAAGGATGGGTAATACGGGCAACGCATACCGTTCCGGGCTCCGGCAAGGTGCATGTATATTCCTGCGATACTTTACAGAATGGCTACGAGGGATTGTAGTTTTTTCCCTTTCCCCGTTAAACCCCGGCCGTCCGGTGTTGTCAAAATGTTGTTTGAATATTCTTAAAAGAAGAGTTTTTGTTTTTTTATGCGCATTAAGAGAATAATCGCCCTCCTGGTCAGCGTCCTTTCGGTGTCCTTGATGGCCGCCCAGAACCGGGGTACGTTTACGGTGACCCTGAAGGATTCGCAGACGGATGAGCCGGTGGGGTTCGCCACCGTGTCTCTTACAAAGTCGGGAGAGCAGAAGCCTTACAAGTACGCCCTTACTGATTCGGAAGGGCACGGTACCATCGAGAAGGTGTCAGCCGGCAAATACTTGTTCAAGGCAGAGATAATGGGTTACAAGACCTACACCAAGGATGTGGAACTGGGGGGAGACTTCGCAATGGGGACCGTGAAGATGGACCAGGACAAGCAGGTGCTCGATGCCGCCAGCGTCTCGGCCACCGGCAATCCTATCATCATAAAGAAGGATACGATCGAATATAACGCTTCCTCTTTCAAGACTACCGACAACGACATGTTGGAGGACCTCTTGAAGAAGCTCCCGGGAGTAGAGGTCTCGGAAGACGGTACGGTTACCGCCAACGGCCAGACTATCACCAAGATAACCATCGACGGAAAGACCTTCTTCCTGGATGACCCACAGCTTGCGTCCAAGAACCTTCCGGCCAAGATCATCGAGAAGGTGAAGGTGGTCCAGAAAAAGTCGGAGCAGGCTGAGTTCACCGGTATCGACGATGGCGAGGAGGAAACCATAATCGACCTGAATATCCAGAAGGGAATGATGAACGGAATGTTCGGAAACGTTTCCCTGGGAGGCGGTCATGACATCTTGGACAACAAGACGACCAGTTTCGGAACCAACTCCGGCGACTACCGTTACCAGGGCGGCGCCTTCATCGGCAAGTTTACGGACAAGCAGCAGATCAGCCTCATCCTGAACGGCAACAATACCAACAACCGTGGATTCAACGACCTGGCCGGCAACATGATGTCCGGAATGCGCGGCGGTGGCGGCGGAATGGGCCGCGGCCAAGGCGGCTGGGGCGGCGGCAACGGTATCACACGCTCCTGGATGGGCGGTTTGAACGGTGCCTGGGACCTCTTCGACGGGGATATGTCCCTCGGTGGCAACTATCTCTATAACAACACCAACCGGTCGGTCCAGGAAAGGAGCTACAAGAGAACCGCCGAGACTGACGGGTCCTATATCATCAACAGGGAAGGTATCGATTCTCCTGGTGTAAACGTCACGAATTCCTACGGCAACCGCTTCGGAATGCGTCTCGAGCACAAATTCTCCGAGAATACTTCCATCCTCTTCCAGCCTCAGGTCAATTTCGGCGGCGGAGACTATCATGAGTTCTCCGATTTCGAAACCCTTGAGGAAAGGGGTGGTATCCAGAATATTCAGAACAAGGGTTTCTCCAACAACACCGGAGCGAACAAGAACTGGTCGACGAACGGTTTCTTCCTCTTCAGGCAGCGTCTGGGTATTCCTGGAAGGACCATTTCCTTCATGGGGAACTATAATTTCAGCAACAACGACCTGGACGGCTTCACACAGTCCCTTACCGAATCCTCCTTCGGGGGCGAGACCATGCAGGACATAGTCAACCAGAGGATCGACAGGAGCACCAAGAGTTCCTCCCTCTTCGGCCGTCTGGTCTATACCGAGCCTCTCGGCAAGGGATTCTACGCCTCGGCCAATTACAGCTACAGGTGGAGCAAGAACCAGTCCATCAAGGATGCCTACAACAGCGGAGAGGTGAATCTGTTCTCGGTTGACAACATCATATACAACAGGAACGGGGAGACCAAGGATGAGACCTATTCCAGCGACATTCTCAACACGTACAATAACCAGAGTGCAGGTGTCGACCTCCAGTACCAGAAGGACAAGCTCCACGCCCAGGTCGGATTCTCCGTCATGCCTACCAAGACGCATAATGTGACCAACGGCAAGGAATATGACAGCGATGTCATCAACTATGCTCCTTCCGCCATGTTCTGGTACGATTTCTCCGACAATTCCAACGCCAGGTTCTTCTACCGCGGACGTTCTTCGCAGCCTTCTACCACGCAGTTGATGCCTGTCCCTGACAATTCTAACCCAACATCGATATCACTCGGTAATCCAGACCTGAGGCCTTATTTCAACCATGGTTTCAGAGGAGAGTTCCGCTTGACCAACAAGAAGAGCTTCATGTCCTTGAATGCCAATCTGGAAGGCAGCTTGGTCCAGGATCCTATCGTATCCGCCATGTGGCACAGCAAGGGTGTCCAGTACACCTTCCCGGTCAACGGTCCGAATTCGGGGAACGGAAGCCTGAGGTTGTTCTTCAACATGCCTATCGCGAAGTCCAATTTCTCCCTGTTCCTCATGAACAGGACGAGCTATTCGTTCTCTACTTCCTATGTCGGACAGACCGGACTCGACATGAGCAAATACCTGGATGAAAACGGAACCTTCACGAAGTACGACGTATTCCTCAAGGATTATCCTGACCTTACCCATTCCGCAGATTTCGCAGAGAATGTGGCAAGGACGTTCGGCATCATGCAGAGAGCCAGGATTACCTACAGGACCGACAACATCGAGATCATGGCCGGAGGCCGCACGAGGATGAACCGTTCCACCTACACCCTGGAGACTGCGAAAGACCTCAAGACCTGGAACAACCAGATCGACGGTTCAGTGAACCTGACCCTGCCAGGCGGATTTACCGTCAAGGCAAGCGCAGATTACAACTGGTATCGTGGATACACCACTCCTCAGGAAGACGAAATCATCGTCAACGCCGAGATCAACAAGCTGCTGTTCAAGGACAAGTTCACCCTCGCTGTGCGCGGATATGACCTCCTGAACCAGGCCAAGAACCTGAGTGTTTCTGACAGTAACGGAGTTTACAGGGAGACTTGGAACAATACCCTCGGCAGATACATCATTGTAGCCCTCACGTACAGGTTCGGTACCTTCGGAGGACACAGAGGAGGAATGAGGATGGGTCCTGGCGGACGTGGTCCGGGAGGCCCTCCTATGAGATAGGGAATCCTATTGCTGTACGGTGGTGTAGCTGCGCCACTTCCCGATGAGCGCCGTCATGTCGTCCGGCAGCTC
>JAEEGF011680109.1_pt1 | contig 21400 bp, 15 predicted proteins | sample 9134171 | NCBI WGS metagenome assembly JAEEGF01 (sample SAMN16246542, study PRJNA631951) | gut metagenome | biome: gut microbiome; feature: rumen; material: AP-attached | host: Bos | place: Iran: Karaj | collected 2018-10 | reverse complement strand
ACCTCATCGACAAATACGCCAACACCAAGAACAGCCAGTTCGCACAGCCGTTGTTCGAGTTCTCGGGCGCCTGCGCAGGCTGCGGTGAGACACCTTATATCAAGACCATCACACAGCTCTTCGGTGAGAGAATGCTCGTCGCCAACGCAACAGGTTGCTCGTCAATCTACGGCGGTTCGGCACCTGCGACACCTTACTGCAAGAACTACCGTTCAGGCAAGGGCGTGGCATGGGCTAACTCACTGTTCGAAGACAACGCTGAGTTCGGTCTCGGTATGGCAACAGCCACACGTAAGCTCCGCGACCGCATCGAGCTCATCATGAAAGACGCTATCGCCAACTGCAAGTGCTGCAGCGACGACCTCAAGAAGCTCTTCCAGGCTTGGATCGACAACCGCGAAGACGGCATCAAGACAGCTGAACTCGCCGACAAGATCGTTGCTGGCTGCGAGAAATGTGGCTGCGACAAGTGCATGCAGATCCTCGACCTCAAAGATCATCTCGTGAAGAAGTCACAGTGGATCTTCGGTGGTGACGGTTGGGCATACGATATCGGATTCGGCGGCCTCGACCACGTGCTCGCATCAGGCGAAGACGTCAACGTCCTCGTCCTCGACACAGAGGTCTATTCGAACACTGGCGGTCAGTCATCAAAGGCTACACCAGCCGGCGCCGTCGCCAAGTTCGCCGCTTCAGGTAAGAAAGTACGTAAGAAAGACCTCGGCATGATCGCCAAGAGCTACGGCTACGTCTACGTGGCACAGGTGGCTATGGGTTCATCACAGGCTCAGTACTTCAAAGCCATCAAGGAAGCTGAAGCATATCCGGGACCATCACTCATCATATGCTACGCTCCATGTATCAACCACGGCATTAAGATTGGCATGGGCCACTCACAGATGGAAGAGAAGCTCGCCGTTGACTGCGGTTACTGGCACCTCTGGCGCTTCAACCCAGCTGAGGAAGAAGCAGGTCAGAACGGTTTCCACCTCGACTCAAAAGAGCCTGACTGGAGCAAGTTCCAGAACTTCATCATGGGTGAAGTCCGTTACAACTCATTGCTGAAGACCTTCCCAGAAGAGGCAAAAGAGCTGTTCGCCAAGACCGAGCAGTTTGCTAAACTGAGATATGAAGGTTACAAGAAATTGAGTGAAGAGAAGTAACCAATCTCAATAAGAAAGCCCGCCTAACGGCGGGCTTTTTCATTATATATAACAACTTACTTATTCAGCAGTCTCGTATTGATTATTAGTAAAAGTATAAGTAAATTTGCTTTTCCATCCTTTATCAGATATCACGTAATAAAGATTACTTGCGTACAGATTATATATACTAAATTCTAGAGTATCATCTGCTGGATAAGTGTACATAATTGTTTTACCATCGTCATATTCCAACCTTATTGTATCACCAATTATTTTATAGCGCATGCCATCCAAATGCTCTTCAGCCGTTTGTGGAGACATTGGGCCTGTAAGTGTATTTATTGTTTTTTCTTCTTCTGGCGCCAACGTAAATGTATTATGTTGCATATTCGCATATGTTGTAATCTTTATTGTGTGCGATGTTTTATTTACCCACATAAAATCTCCTGATGGCCATCTGTCGCATGATATAAACATGACTGACATTACAGTAATAATCACCAATAGTCTCTTCATAGTATTATTGATTATGAAATAATATATATTTTAATAACGCATTATTTGTTTTTTATTATACTGATGGATGTTTTTTTATTAAGCGAAGGCATGCCTTCGCCCTAAAATATTATTTGAACATATCTCATCCTGAAGGGATAGGGCTTGCCCTATCCCCTACAGGTGATCCATATTTATTCATCCTGTTGGGATAGGGCATGCCTTATCCCCTACCGGTTGTCAAATCATCTTATCACATAATGGATATCCAAAATTTTACAACCATCAACAATATTCATCCCCTTTCCAATTCTTCGGATTATTCTCAATATACCTTTTTACATTATAATAACCATCAACATCCCTGATGATTTCGTCATAAAATCCTGATTGCCATGCAAAAATGTATCCCATTCTCCGAAGATGTTTGGTCACTGATGCTTTATATCCTCCAACAATTGAAGAAATGCTATTTTTACCGGGATTTTGAAATCTTTTAACATCAATATTTTTTCTCGCCTCATAATCAATCACTTCATCTTTATCATTTTTCAACATCAAAATACCATGAATGTGATTGGGCATAACAATAAATGGCCCTAATTCGACATTTTTAGAATGACTGGGGATTTCATGCCACAAAACATCCGCAATTGCACCTATATTTGTCAAAATCATTTCCCCATTTACGACATTCCCGAAATAACAATTTCTATCTTTTGTACATGTTGTAATGAAATAAACACCTGCCCATGAATAATCCCAATTGGGTAATCTTAATGAAATTCTGTTTCTGTGTTCCATAAATAATGGTTTTTATATTAAACATTTAAAATAATATCCACATAGTGGCGAAGGCATGCCTTCGCCACTACGGGATGTCCAAACAGTCTCATCCTGTTGGGATAAGGCATGCCTTATCCTAAAAAAAACAACAACTATTCCAGTTTTTTCTTATACTCCTCCACTTTCATCCCCGCATGCTGCAACTCATCGTAATAGTCAGAGAGCACAAAGACGTGACCAAACAAGCCTAAGGTAAGCGGATACACTTCCTCTTCGTATGTGAACTTTCCGACGTTGCACACAAAGTAATCTTCAAGGAAAAGCATGTTCTCCACCATATATCTGATAACAGGTTTATACACCTCTTCCTGAGACAGGAACTTCATGACCTCCTCCTTGTCGACATACTCCCCAATAATCTCATCAAACTCATTACCTTCGATGACTTTTTCCTCAACAAAACTTGCAAGTTGCTTTGACGCGACTTCATAATGTTTCTCAATCGGCGGCACAGTCATCTTCGCCGCCACCACCACGATGGCAACAATGATTAGTATAATTAATGTCTTTTTCATAGCCTTAATATTTTGTATTTAAAAAAAGTAGAGACGCACCATAGCACGTCTCTACTAAATCTAATGTCTAAAGACTAACGTCTAAAAACTTACTTCACAACAACCTTGGTTGTCTTGCTGTAACCGTTAGCATTGACTGTGCAGAAGTAAACACCGCTTTCGAGGTCGATGCTGACGCTGTTCTGACCGACTGTGAGGCTTCTGTTGATAGTCTTCACTGTCTGACCAGCGAGGTTGACAAATGTGATTGTTGCTTCTGCTGCTGCGTCTGCGCTGATGCAGATGTAGTCTGTTGCAGGGTTAGGATAGATGTTGTAAACAACGTCTTTTGTCTCTGTCACATCATCAAAATCTGCTGCAATTCTCACAGCCCAGAAATCATTGTCTGTTGTGTGTGTCTGGTCTTCATCCAAGAACAAACCGAACTCTGGGTCTTCTGAATAACCGAACCAGTAGTTACCATCAACAGCTTTGTCAAGAGCAAATGTTGGGTAAACCTCATTGATCATGTGCATAACGTCTTCTGAAAGGTTCCACTCTGTGTTAGGAGCGAGCCATTCGCCGTTGATGCGCTGGTGCAAGAAGGCATTTCTCATGTAGAAGATACCGTCTGTACCGTTTGCTGTACGGTCATCTGAAAGCTGTGAGTAGATAACTGCTACATTATTGCCAGAAACTGCGATACCAGGCATTGTTGACATACCGTATGATCTGTACCAACCCCAGCTGTTGCCATAGTACTCGTTCCAGTCTGCTGGTGAGCCAGGATTTGCTGATGATGCCCAACCGAAGACGTTGAGGTCTGGGTTGATTTGGAGATCACCTGTTGACTCATCCCATGCCATTTCAATCAAACGGTCATATCTTAAAGTGCCGCTCTTGCCACCTTCACCGTTGTTTGCCCATTCTGGGTGAGCAGCATCGCCTGACCACTGACCGAAGTTAGGAATGTTGTGACCACCCTGTTCGTTGGTGTAGTTTGAGTTCCAGTAAACGATGTTTGTGTTACGGAAGTTCCAGATTGTAATGTAACCTTCCTGGTCGCTTGATGGTGCCCATGCCATCATACCCCATACAGCGTGAACTGTACCGTCGTCGGCGATAGCGATTGAGTGTGAGTTATCACTCCAGTCGATAGTATCGGTGAGGTTAGAAATGATTGGGTTACCACCATTCCAGTTCACATCAGCGTCATAATCCGGATAAGGGAATTCAGCGATGACCTGCTTTGTCCATGTGAGACCAGCATCTTCTGAAATGACGTAGAAAATATCATACTGCTGTGATGAGAACATGATAGCGACTCTGTTGCCGTTTGATGCCATGACATAGTCATCAGCACCGATCTTGTTCTGATATTCTGTCTCAAGGTCTGCAATGTATGGGTTCTCTACCCATGTTGTACCACCGTCTGTTGATCTGTAGTACCAAATGTAGTTGAGCTTGGTGTTGTTAGCATCCTGGTCAGCGCAGATGAGGTGGAGTGTACCATCTGCTGTGCAGCACACTCTTGGCCATGTCTGACCTTCGATTGATGCGAGCTGTGTCCAATCACCAGTGCCTTTTGTAGCTCTGTAATAAATCTGGACGTTGCCGCCACCGTGTGAAGCGAGGATTTCACCGTTGCCGTATGCGCAGATTGACGGCCAGCCTGAATAAAGGCTACCTTCAACGCGATCTTCCGGCTCATCGCCCCAGTACTCACCGTCGAAGTAGTTGTAACCTGTACCACGGTTTGAAGGTGATGTTGTTGTACCGATACCCCATGTAGCTGTGATAGCTGCTGAACCATCAGCCCATGCTGCTATACGGTTACCAAGTGCTGAGTTTGACTGGAGGTCGTAGTTTGTTGACATTGTCATTTCCTCGAACATCTCCTGATCGTCTCTGACGATTCTGTTGTTCTTGATTGAAGGAAGGACTGTGTTACCTGGATTGAAGCTCATAGCAGGTGCCATCTCTGAACCCACTGTTGACTTAATCTGTGTGGTCTTCATCTGATCTCTCATTTCCTTTGAGATCTGAGCCTTCTCTTGTGAAGCTCTTGTCTGTGCAAATGCACTGACGCCCATGATAAGGCCGAGTGAAAGTAAAAGTACTTTTTTCATTTTAAGTAATTTTAGTTAATAATTTAGTTAATTCTATTTCTTAATGAATCCTTTCAATTCATAATACGTTGCAAAGATATAACTTTTTTATGAATGGTGTAACTTTTTTTTCAAAAAAAATGAATTTTTTTCTAAAGCTATTGAAAATTATGGTAATTTTGAACTCAGAAAAAATTAACAGTTCCATGAAAAAGACACCTATATTAATTATTGCAGCATTTTTGCTCTTTTCTTGCACTAAAAAACAAGAACCTGCCACCTATGTCGACACATTTATCGGTACAGGAGGCCACGGACACACTTATCCGGGTGCCACAGCACCTTTCGGAATGGTACAGCTCAGCCCCGACACCCGCATGGACGACTGGGACGGATGCTCAGGTTACCACATCTCCGACAATCACATACTCGGCTTCAGCCATACCCACCTCAGCGGAACGGGATGCAACGACTACGGCGACTTCCGCTTCATGCCAATAACAGGCGAAAAACATTACAAATCAGACGATTACCGCTCATCATTCCGCCATGAGACCGAAATAGCACGTCCGGGATTCTACAGCGTGGTCCTCGACGACTATAATATAAAGGTGGAACTTGCCTCAGGCGTACGCGCAGCAATGCACCGCTACACCTTCCCTGAAAACGCCAACGCCACCGTCATCCTCGACCTTAAGGAATCGACACTGTCGGCCGAGAAGATCTATGAGGCTTGGGCTAAAGTCGAAAACGACAATGCCATCAGCGGTTTCCGCCGCTCAGGCTACTGGGCCCGCGACCAATACCTATACTTCTACGCCGAGTTCTCAAAACCTATCGTATCTTACGAAAACAACGAGGAAGGTCTTGTATATGCCTTTGATTTTCAAAACGATGGCTCTCCTCTCGTGATGCGTATCGGCATCTCCGCCGTCGACGTGGAAGGCGCGAAGAAAAACCTCGAATCAGAAATCACCGACTTCGACATCGAGGCTCTTGCAGCAAAGACCTACGACACATGGGACAAAGAACTGGGCCGTATCATGGTCGACAGCAAGCTCGAACGCGATAAAAAGATATTCTATTCCGCTCTGTATCACTCGTTTATAGTCCCGAACATCTATTCCGACGTCGACGGACGCTACCGTGGCCACGACCTCAAGATACATCAGGCCGACCGCCCACGCTACACCGTGTTCTCACAATGGGACACCTTCCGCACCGAGAACCCGCTCCTCGACATGATTCAGACGGAACGCGCAGTCGACATAATCAACACATTTATAGACAATTACGAGACCGGCGGACTGCTACCGACATGGGAACTCGCTGCCAACGAGACACACTGCATGATAGGCTACCACTCCATCCCCGTGATGGCCGACGCCTATATCAACGGCATCACCGGCTTCGACGCCGAGAAAGCCCTCGATGCAATGGTGACAAGAGCTAACGAGGATATGTGGGGACTCGAGTTTTACAAGAAACACGGCTACATCCCTGCCGACATGGCCGGCGAGTCGGTGTCCACCACACTCGAATATGCCTACGACGACTGGTGCATAGCACGCATGGCCGAGAAGATGGGCAAACAAGACATCGCCGACGAGTTCTACCATCGCGCCCAATACTACAAGAACCTCTACGACCCGGAGACGAAGTTCTTCCGCGGCCGCAAAAACGGCGGCTTCGTGTCGCCATTCGACCCGCGTCAGGTCAACTTCATGCTTACAGAAGCCAACACTTGGCAGTACAATTTCTTTGTGCCTCAAGATGTTAACGGCCACATCGCCATGATGGGCGGCAAAGAAGCCTACGAAAACATGCTCGACCGCCTCTTCAACACCTCGTCCGACCTCACCGGCCGCGAACAGGTCGACATCACAGGCCTCATCGGTCAGTATGCACACGGCAACGAGCCGTCACACCACATGGCATATCTCTATAATTTCCTTGGAAAGCCAGTAAAGACTCAGCGTTACGTAAGCCAGATTATGAACGAGCTCTACACCGACCAGCCCGACGGCCTCTGCGGCAACGAAGACTGCGGACAGATGTCGGCATGGTATGTCATGAGCGCCATGGGATTCTTCCCAGTGACACCAGCAAGCGGATATTTCGTCATCGGAACACCTCACTTCGAGAAGATGACACTCAACTTCGAGAACGGCAAGCATCTCACCATCATCGCAAAGAACCTCTCACACGAGAACAAATACATCGAATCGGTGAAACTCAATGGTAAGCCATTGACACGCAGCTACTTATATTACGATGAGGTGATTAACGGCGGCAAACTTGAGTTTACAATGACAAGCAACCGCAACACCACCTGGGCCACTGCCGAAGAGGATTGTCCTAAGGCATATATCGCTGACAATCAGATTGTTACGACACCTATCATCAATGTTGAGAGATATGTCTTCTACGACGACCTCGTCGTCAGCATCAGCCATCCGAACAAAGACGCCAAGATTTGTTATTCGTTGAACGACGGCGATTTTGTTGGATATATCGCTCCTTTCACCATCGATAAAACCACTGATATCAAGGCATACGCAAAGGTCGGCGACGAAAAATCAAATATTGTGGAAGGCTCTTTCAAGAAGATTGCGGCAGGCCGTAAAATCGCCATCAAGAACGCCTACAGCAACCAATATGATGCCGGAGGCGACATCGCACTCATTGATTTACAGCGCGGTAACGACAATTTCCGCGTAGGCATGTGGCAAGGCTATCATGGCGTGGATGTCGACGTCACCATCGACCTTGGCGAGCAGACCAGCATCACACGTCTGGCCGGCAGCTTCCTGCAAGACCAGGATTCTTGGATTTTCATGCCTGAAAAGGTGGAGTTCTTCATCTCTGACGACGGCAAGAACTTCAAGTCGGTCGGAGTGGTCGAGAACGAGGTCGCGCAAGATGCTGAAGACGCTGTGATTCAGGAACTTGAGATCCGTAAACGCCTTAATGCCCGCTATGTCCGCATGGTCGCCACAAACATCGGCACCTGCCCCGACTGGCATGTCGGCGCCGGCGAGAAAGCCTGGATCTTCTGCGATGAGGTCGTAATAGATTGATGTGAAACAGATTTTCGTCATATTGGCAATGGTTTCGGTGTTGCTTCTCTCTTGCACAGAGAAGCAGCCCGAGCCTGTCATTGCCGAGCCCGAGCCGTTGCCTTTCGAAATTGACGAAAACCTGCAAAACATCGACACATTGCTGCAACACGATGCAGCGCGCATATCCTACAGTTTGTCAGCGCAGCCGTAAGATAAAACGCATTTTCAACACCAAGGAATCGCTTCAGTCAGCCATCGCTGCCATGGCATTTCAGGCGCAGTGCAACGCATAATTCATTGATTATCATTTATTTTTTCCGATACATAACTTTACATAACCTTTTTTTCTTGCTATTTTTCCATTATTTGTATAGTTTTGTGCCGAAATTTAAAACAAACCGCCATGAAAAAAACATTACTTACAATCGTTACAGCGTTGCTGGTGTTATCACTCAACGCCCAGATTTCAGTTTGGGACGGCACTGCTGAGCCTTGGACACATGGCGCAGGCACACAAAGTGACCCTTATCTTATTGAAAACGCCCGACAATTAGCGTATTTGGCTGAAAAAACGAACGAACTGCTTTATAATAACTACGCATACAATAATATGTACACAGACACGTGCTTTCAGTTGACTGTTGACCTTGACCTGGGAGGCGAAAATGGTTTGATATGGAAGCCCATTGCACAAGATGGAGTGAGTCTTCAAACAAGATGTTTCGGCGGAAATTTTGACGGAGGAAACCACGTCATATCAAATATGGCTTTGGGTGACGACAGTGGCAGAAAATATATGGGACTGTTTGGACATGTTAAAGAAGGAAGCATAAAAAACATCACTATTGATGGCGACGAAATACGTGTTCCCGAGTTTATCACGTACGATGTGGGTGGACTTGGAATAATCGTTGGTTATGGTGAGAACGCAACAATCGAACATTGCACCAACAATGTGGATATAACCTGGGAATATGCAAACTTCGAATTCGGAGCGTGCTTCGGCGGATTGTTTGGCTGGATGCTGAATTCCACAATATCGGATTGCCATAATTATGGCAAAATAACAGTGCCAGAAGTTTTGTCAGTATATTCCAGCTTAAATTTCGGAGGCATATGCGGTGTTTTATATGAAGGTGGCATTAACAATTGCAGCAATCATGGCGATATATATGTAAAAAATGGAGATGGCAATGTTGCAGAACAAGTAGTTTGCGGTGGCATTGTCGGCAGAATGACAGGGACAATGACAAATTGTTTTAATATCAGCAATATGGACATGGAGGTTTCTGTCACACCACCATCAAGTATTATTGCATCAGCTGGAGGTATTGTTGGCAGCACTTCGATAGCAGAAGGCAATTTGTCCATAACAAATTCATATTGCGTTTCTGAAATGACTATAAGCGGATGCGAGGAGTCTGCCTATATTGGTGGCATACTCGGATATGCCAATGATAATGTACAAGTATCTGTTGACAATTGCTACTATATCAACACTATCGAAGACAACGGTTATGGTTTAGCAAAATCCGAACAAGAAATGAAGTCGCAGGATTTTGTCGAACTGCTGAATGCCCTCAACGATGTCTATGCCATGGATGACATACACGTCAACCAAGGCTACCCGATATTCACACAGTATTATTCTGTTGATGAAAATGAGGCATACAACGGCATTTCGGTTTACCCGAATCCAGCAAGAAACATTGTTAATATTGCTTTTTCCGACGACATAGACTGCCAGTCGGTTGAGATTTACACCATCGATGGACGCTTGCTGCAATCTAAAAGCTCGAATTTCGAGACTGTGGATATTTCAGACCTAAATTCAGGGGTTTACATCCTGAAAGTGAACATGGCCGACGGCAGGGAGTTTACAGAAAGGATAGTGAAGGAATAACCTGTCTCTTTTAATGATCATCGTGCAAAATTTTTATCACTGCAAAAATAGTAAAAATATTGAGTAAATTTGCAGCGGAATAAAAATTTTTTATATTTTATCATCGTACAGTTATGAATCTTAATAACTTACGACATTAGAGCTTGTATTCAGGGGAATACTATTCCTCGTCACCCTCGTCGCCTTCATAACCGCCGCCCTCATCAGGACGCTGACGCTTCTGCTGCTGGTTGATGCGGTAGTTGAAATTGAGCGTGACCGTGGTCTTGCTCCACGAGCCTTCGCTGTATTGCCAGAAGTTGTCGCCCCACGACTCGCCGGCATGTGAGTGTGTGCCAAACAAGTCCCTGACATTCAGCGACAAAGTGCCTTTGCCTTTCAACACGTCGCGTGAAGCGGCAAAGTCGAACCAATAATGCGCCTCACGGAAGCCGAGAGGTTCATCGCGAGGACTCGAAAAGTGGCCTGTGAGCTGGAAGTTACACAGTTTTTTGAACTCAAACTTGCTGACAAAACGGCCTTGCACGTTGTACGAGTCTGTAGTATAATGCTTTGTGATGCCCGTCGTGGTCGAGGTGTAGTCGCCCACCACCGACGAGTTGAACACGTTGATGCTTCCGTTGAGATTCCACCACTTGAAAATCTTGACATTTCCGACGAGTTCAAGACCGTAATCATCGCTGATACCGAAGTTCTGAGGCATGCCTATCGACACCTCGCCTACGACCTCGGTGAAGTAGCGTATCACATCGGTGCTGTGACGGTAATATCCTGTAAGGTTGAAGTTTCCGCCTTCCCAGAATTTCAGATAAGAAAGCTCGTAACTATCAGTATATACTGGCTTCAGCGCAGGGTTACCCATCCGGAAGTTACGGTCGTCGTTGAACGAGCGGTAAGGTGCCATCTGCCAGTAGCCCGGCCTGCGGATACGACGTGTGTAGCTCACCTGAAGCTGGTCTTTCTCGGTTATCTTGAAGTTGACGTGGCCGCTTGGGAAGATGTCGCCATAGCTCTGGGTGTGCTTGCCGTCGGGCTTGTCTTTGTAGTTTGCCATGGTGTAGGTGTACTCATAACGCGCTCCTGCGAGGAAAGAGAACAGTCCGACTTCGGTGCCGTAGCTCGCATAAAGTGCCGCCACCTGCTGGTTATAGTCGAATTTATGGCAAAACTCCTCCAAAGGCTCGCCATTCTGTGTCACTATCGCGTTGTTGCTTGGCATACCGTTGGTGTATTTGGCGCCAGCTTCGATATGATGCAGCCCGAGATGATATGCGAAATCAACCATCCCCTGAAAACGGCGGTGGATCTCAGTGGTTTGAGTGTGTTGCAATATCACCGAGGTGTCTATCACGATGTCGTTGTCCATGTCCTCCTGCGAGGCGAAATGTCTGTCGTAGATGTCCGATTTCTCGTCGTTCTCATTCTGGAAATAGCGGAACGAAGCCTTCAGAAAGTTGTCTTTTGTGTTGAAATACTTGTCGTAATCGAGGGTAAACTCGTTCATCGGGCGTCTGTTATACCAGTCTTCCGAACGTTTTTTGTATTTCGAGGTACCGTCAAACGGGAACACGTCGACATAGGTCACCGTCGGGGTGTTATGGCCTGTCCCGTAGCGGTACATCGTTGAAAATGAGATGATATCGTTGTCGGTGATGTAATAGTCGAGGCCGCCGCGCACTGTATGACCCTCATTATGGCGTCTGCGGAATGTTGACTGCTCCGACACCTGTGTGGCGTCGCTGTGGTTATGCACATCGGGGTTATAAGGGACGCCACCGTTGAAATATTCGGTCTTAGTGTAAGCGTCGTTCATGTCGTCGCGGTAGTTGTAGTTGTAGCTCGCGAAGAAGTTGAAGCGTTTCAGGCGGTAGTTGAGGTTAACGCCAGCACCCCATTGGTATGGGAACGGCGTGGGCTGTGCCTTGCCCCATTCAAACGGGAAGCCGCCTCGCAGGTCGACGCTGCCGTTGAAGCCCTTGCGTTTGTCTTTCTTAAGCACGATATTGATAATACCGGCTGTTCCTTCGGCTTCGTAACGCACCGAAGGGTTGGTCACCACCTCGATACGCTCTATCATGTCGGCCTGCAGGCTGCGCAAAGCATCCTGGGTGCTCAGTCCGACGAGTCCCGACACCTTGCCGTCGACAAGTATCGTCACGCCGTCGTCGCCGCGCAGGCTGACGTTGCCTTCCACATCGACAGTCACCGATGGGATGTTCTCCAGCACGTCGATGGCGTTGCCTGCTGTGCTCGCGAGGTCCTTGCCCACGTTGAACACACGCTTGTCGAGAGTCATGGTCATGGTGCTCTTCTCCGCCACAATCTCCACTTCCTCAAGCAGTTCCGTGTCAGGGTCGATGTAAATCTTACCGAGATCCACGTCGGCACCGTCGCTGCCGACATTGACATTCAGTTTTTTGGTCTTGTAGCCCATAAACTGTATCGTCAGGTAATAACGCCCCTCGCCAGCCTGCAACGTGAACACTCCTCTCGCGTCGGTGATTATGCCTGCCACGAAAGTCGAGTCAGCAGCCTTGAACAGTGTTATGGTGGCATATTCCAAAGGCTCATTAGTCTCCTTATCGAAAACTTTTCCAGTGATGTTAGCGGTTTTTGCTGACGCATTTAACGACAGCAATATAGCAAATGCAAACGCAATTGTCGATAGTAATTTTCTCATTTAATCGTCTCGTTTTCAACCTGCAAAAATAATAAAATTTTGGAAATTTAATAAAAAAATTTTGGCGGCGGCATTAAGGGCGCTAAGGCCATTAAAGGCATTAATGGCGTTAATGCCGCCGCCACTGGCGTAAAAAGATTAAAAAAAATTCGGTAAAAACGTAAAACAACTCACAAAAGCCCTTGATTTTCCTCGATTTTTATATGGAAAAATATGGACAAAATCTGTGTATTAAATTGATTATCATAATTTTATGCATTTCCGAAAATTTTTATCACAAAAATGTTGCGCGATATGAAATAATATGTAATTTTGCACCCCGAAAGCAGTTAAGATATAACAGTTAAAAATCATTTAAAAATGGTCAGTGCAAAACAAATTTGGGATTACGTTGCAACCAAGAAGTTCTGGGTTGAGTTCCTAATCATGACTTTTGGCATGATTTTGACTGCTATCTGCGTTCACTATTTCTTGGTGCCAAGCAAGCTCATCATCGGTACCATCTCCGGTCTTTCCATCGTTTTGGCTACAGTGTCGGAGTCGTTGTTCGGTGTGCATCTCGAGGTGTCAGTGATGATTTTCGTCATCAACGCCATCTTGCTTGTTTTGGCATATTTCTTGATAGGCAAAGAGTTCGGTATCAAGACGGTTTACACCGCATTGATATTAGGACCTTTCACCGCGTTGTTTGAGAAGTACCTGCCATATCAGATGGTCATCACCAAGTTGTATGGCGAAAAGAGTGCATTCTTCGACGCAGCTACGGGCGGCTGGTCACCGACAGCGCTTCAGGACGGTATCTCATCGTTGATGGGCGACCCATGGTTCGACCTGGTCTGCTTCGTGCTTATCCTCAGCTTCGCTCAAGCCACCTTGTTTAAGATCAACGCTTCGACAGGCGGTCTTGACATCCTTGCAAAGATTGTCAACAAGTACATGCACTTTGACATCGGAGCATCAGTGACGGTGGCAGGCACAGTAATCTGTTTGACAGCATTCGCTATCAACCCGTTCAACATCGTGGTAATCGGCTTGATTGGAACATGGATCAACGGTATTGTGGTCGATTATTTCACAGCGGGTCTGAACAACAGAAAACGTGTCTGCATCATCAGTCCACAGTACAAGCACATCCAGGACTTCATCATCAATGAGCTCCAGCGTGGTGTGACGATGTACGACGTAACCGGTGGTTACAGCAACCAGAAGAAGGTCGAGCTTGAGGTTCTTCTGACTAAAGATGAGTTCTCCAAGTTGATGAATCACATCAACGAAAACGGCATAAACGCATTCATAACAGCTGGCAATGTCAGCGAGGTTTATGGTCTGTGGGCGAGTAACAAGAAAAAAACAAAGCAAGAGAGAGTAAAGCTTTGATTTTTCATAGGATTAAGTTTTAAATGGTTAATTTGGAAAAAGGTTCCCTCCCAAGGAACCTTTTTCTTTTGTGTTAACCCGTAAAACTTTCAGATTTAGAACAGACTGCCTTGGTCGGCGCCTTTGAATATCCCCAGGTGTTTGTATGCCAGGTCGGTGGCGACACGTCCGCGCGGGGTGCGCATCAGATAGCCTTCCTGGATGAGGAACGGCTCGCAGACCTCCTCTATGGTGCCTGCCTCCTCACCCACCGCCGTGGCGATGGTGTTCACTCCGACAGGTCCGCCCTTGAATTTGTCAATGATAGTCAACAAGATACGGTTATCCATATCGTCAAGACCATGCTGGTCGACATTCAAAGCCTTCAAGCCGATCTTAGCGATGTCGATGGTGATACGTCCGTCGCCTTTGATCTGGGCGAAGTCACGGACACGGCGTAAAAGCAGGTTCGCGATACGTGGGGTGCCACGGCTTCTTCTTGCTATCTCGAATGCCGCCTCGTCATCGATGGGCACCTTAAGTATTGACGCTGAACGTTTTATGATGTTCGACAAAGTCTTCGAATCATAGTATTCAAGCCTTGATTTGATGCCGAAACGCGAACGCAGAGGTGCTGTAAGCAGTCCGGAACGTGTGGTGGCACCAATCAAAGTGAACGGGTTGAGCGCAATCTGCACGCTGCGGGCGTTGGGACCAGTCTCAATCATGATGTCAATACGGAAATCCTCCATGGCAGAATACAGATACTCCTCCACCACAGGGCTCAGACGGTGTATCTCGTCGATAAACAGAACGTCGTTTTTCTCAAGGCTGGTAAGCAACCCCGCGAGGTTGCCCGGCTTGTCGAGCACCGGTCCCGACGTCATCTTCATGTTCACGCCGAGCTCGTTGGCGATGATGTGCGACAAGGTGGTCTTACCCAATCCAGGAGGCCCATATAACAACACATGGTCAAGCGACTCGCCACGCTGAACCGCCGCCTGCACAAAGACCCTCAGATTTGCCACTACCTGCTCCTGCCCCGCAAAACTGGCGAAGGCATCAGGCCGCAAAACCTTCTCGATCTCCTTCTCAGCCTTGTTCATCGAAGTGCCGTATGCATCCAGATTTTCATTCATATCAAAAAATTATTCACAAAATTACAAAAAATCACATACTAATTTGAAAGTTTTTGCGTAATTTTACAAAAAATTTTGTATTTTGAATAAGAGATTGTTGGTTTTTGTCATAACATGCTTATTATCAATAAGTTGTGCAGCCCAGAACGGTTTTCTGATTTTAAGTCAGGACACCAGAATCGACACTTTGTTGCTTAAACAGCGTCAGATTCACGCCAACGACAGCACCATTGACGGATTCAGAGTGCAGATATTCATGGAGTTGGGCAACGACGCCATCCGCCATGCCGACAGCGTGAGAGAGGTGTTCTCCAAGAACTATCCCGACGTGCCGATATATCTGCTGTTCGGACAGCCGTACTATCGTTTGCGTGTGGGCGACTACCGCACTCGTCTCGAAGCCGAAAACATGTATCAGAGGCTGAAAAAGACATACAAGAACGCTTTTGTCACCGCTGACCGCATCGAACTGCCGTATCTGGCATTGTGCTCGGAGATTAAATATCCCGATATCGACCAACAGGATACCTTGAGGGAAAGATTCTTCATCGAAGACGATTTCTATGAAATCGACACGATTCTTCTCGACAGCCTGATGTATATCGACAGTATCAACAATCTCAAAAACAGCATTTTTTACGAAGAATAATGATGGAAAACGACGATCTTAAAAATAAAATGAACGAGCTGTTCCGCCTTTTCCGTAAGGTGATGGAGAAGTTTCCGCCCGATGATGTGCCAGGCATGGACAAAGCCCAGCTTGACCAGTTGAAGATGTACCTCTCGCAATACGACGCGATGAAAGACAACATGTCGGTGGAGATTTACGGCATGATGGACAACGAGATGACACGCAACATCATCGACATGCTCATCAAGAAACTGCGCGACCAGCTTGGCGACGAGGCCGACGAGCCTGAAATGATTGAAAATCATATTCAAGACGTGGAAATAAAAGAGAAAGCATTCGAGTCGCTGCAGACTGGCGAAAACTACCAAGCTCTCATCGACAGCATCGACACGCAGCTGAAAAACCCCGACCTCACCGATGATGAGATAGACACTCTGCTCGACAAAAGACAGAAGTTATTAAATAAGTTAAATAATTGATTATCAGTATTTTATAATATTATGAAAAAGTCATTATTACTGCTTCCGGCATTGCTTTTAATCTCATTGATGGCAAACGCCCAGCTTATAAAAGACAGAACTGGCGGCAAAGTCACTATCGGATTCGACTTGTTCACCGACATCAACACTGGCGACAGCTACGAGAACTTCAATCTTCGCTCGATAAACCAAGGCTTCGACACATATATCACCTACAATTTCCCGATGGCGGAAACGAAACACACCGTATCACTCGGCTTGGGAGTGTCTTGCCACAACTATTACATGAAAAACGCTTGGTTATCAGAGCCTTACAATGACGTAATCACTTTCAAGGAGGAGCCAGCCGTCAAGAAAAGTAAGATTAACCTAAACTACCTCGACGTCCCAATTGAGTTGAATTTCAGGATTGCCGACAAATTCAAAATATCATTCGGAGCGAAAGTCAGCTTCCTTATGCAGAGCAAGACAAAAACCAAAGGCGATGTGTTCGGCGACGGCCACAAATGGGAGCTTAAATATAAAGACATCACAGGTCTGGAGAGCATAGTATACGGTGTGAACGCACGTGTTGGCTATCGTTGCGTGAACGTCTTCGTTGGCTACCAGCTCAACAACTCCTTCAAGTCGGGAAAAGGCCCTAAGATACTGCCGTTCTCAATAGGTATCGGCATCAGAGCTTTTTAGAAAAGTAAGAAATAATACATCACTACAGCTGGTGCGAATCCCATGGCAAAGCCTGTGTAAATCTGGGCGTTGTCGTGGGATTTCAGTTTGAGACGTGCCGATGCCACCACACCTGAAAACACCATGCTGACAATAAAAACAGGCAGATACAACCGCATCGACACTATCGTCATAATAAAAAGAAACGACGTAAAACAGCCCCATCCGAGGGTATGCAGACTGATTTTCCAGAAAAACGACACGATAAAAGCCAATGCCGTCACCACTATTACGGTTGTGAGATAAAAATTGTATATCGCAAGCATCGGGACCTTATTAAAATAGCGATAAGCGGCGTACATAAACAGCAGCATGATGAAAAGAGGCCCCAGACGGTCTTCGCGATCATCCATCTCCAACGACTTAATCAACCCCCAACGTTTCACCATCATGATGACAAGTCCAGGGATGACACATGTCATTAACACTGTGATACCCAGGAAAATATAGGTGTTTTGGGGCATAAACCGTGTGATGCCGCTACATAACAGAATTATCATCATCCACGTCGGATGAAAGATAGGATGTCCGATTACAGAGATGAATTTTGCAGTTTTCATAACACTTTACGTAAACGTGCTACAGGAATACCCATCTGTTCACGGTATTTGGCGATGGTACGGCGTGCTATGGTATAGCCTTTCTCTTTCAAAATAGCAGTTAACTCATCGTCGTTCAATGGGTTAGACTTATCTTCATTATCCACGCTCTCCCGCACAATCTTCTTGATTTCGCGTGTAGAGACCTCCTCGCCTTCATCGCTCATCAGGCCTTCGCTGAAGAAAAACTTGAGTGGAAACGTGCCGTATGCCGTCTGCACATATTTACTATTGGCCACACGCGATATTGTCGAGACATCAAGACCGACTTTGTCTGCTATATCTTTGAGAATCATCGGCTTAAGCTTTCCCTCATCTCCTGTAAGGAAGAAGTCGCGCTGATAGTCCATGATGGCTTTCATGGTCACGTAAAGCGTGTCCTGACGCTGTTTGATGGCGTCGATAAACCAGTTAGCCGAGTCTATCTTGTTTTTGATGAAACTGACGGCCTCGCGCATCTCCTTGGTGTCTTTTCCGTTGGAATACTCCTTCAGCATGTTCTGAAAGTCCTTGCTGACATGGAGTTCTGGCGTGTTTCGGCTATTGAGCTGCAGCTCGAGCTCTCCCCCATTGTTGATGACCGTGAAATCAGGGATTATATAGTCATGGCTTTGAGCCACACTGCCTGTAGAGCCTCCCGGCTTGGGGTTAAGCGACAATATGATATCGAGTGCTTTCTTAAAATCATCGTCCGACATGCCGGAACGCGACAAAATCTTATCGTAGTGTTTTTTGGTAAACTCATCAAAATACTTTTCTATGATAAGGATGGCGTTATCGCAGTCTTTGCTGGGGTTTTCGCGATTCCTCCGACGCAACTGGATAAGCAGGCACTCTTGCAGGTCGGAAGCGCCAACTCCAGCAGGGTCGAAATCTTGTATTATTTCCAAAACTTCACGTATCTCGTCTTCCGAAGCGTCGAGGTTTTGTGTAAAGAGCAGGTCATCGGAGATACCCGAGACAGGTCTTGAAAGATATCCCGAATCATCAAGATTACCAATGATATACGCTCCTATTTTGCGTTTTTTCTCGTCGAGTTGGCGGAAGCTGAGCTGTTCCATGAGCGAGTCCTGGAAAGAGGCCTCGTTGGTGATAGGAGCCTCGTAGTGTTTGTCGTCGGGACTGCTGTTGTTTACTGCATATTTGTATGCCGCGTCGTCTTCGTCGTCGTCTTTCAGATAGTCGTCGAAGTCGTCGAGCGGGTCGTAATGGTCATCGTCGCCCTGTTCGTCCTCGAAAGTGTCGACATCATCGTTCTCGTTGATGTTCTCGCCCGTGATATCGTCCTCGTAGTCGTGGTTCTCCCCTTCTTCGAGGGCTGGATTTGTCATGATTTCCTCTTTGATACGCGTCCCGAGCTCCATAGTCGGTATCTGCAGCAGTTTCATGATGAGGATCTGCTGTGGCGACAGCTTCTGGAGCAGCTTCTGGGTCTGCGTTAATCTCTGAGAACTCATGATTAGTATAGGCAGTTCTTAGGTGTACGTGGGAACGGGATGACGTCGCGAATGTTGCTCATTCCTGTCACGAACAATAAGAGACGTTCGAAGCCAAGGCCGTAGCCTGAGTGAGGCACCGAGCCGAAGCGGCGTGAGTCGAGGTACCAGTTCATTGATTCCTCTGGAATTCCCACTTCATGCATGCGTCTCAGGAGCTTGTCCATGTCGGTCTCACGCTCTGAGCCGCCGATGATCTCGCCGATGCCTGGGAACAGGACGTCCATAGCGCGGACAGTCTTGCCATCTTCGTTCTGTTTCATGTAGAAAGCCTTGATTTCCATAGGGTAATCGGTCAGGATGACAGGCTTCTTGAAGTGTTTCTCGACGAGGTAACGCTCGTGCTCTGACTGCAGGTCGACGCCCCAGCCTGTGATAGGATACTGGAACTTGCCTTTCTTGTTGTAGTTGCAGTTCTTGAGGATTTCGATAGCCTCGGTATATGTTAAGACCTGGAACGGATGCTCGAGCACGAAATGCAGTTTCTCGATGAGTTCCATCGATTTCTCTTCTTCTTTCTTGTTCTTTTCTTCTTCCTGAAGACGTTTGCTGAGGAAGAGGAGGTCGTCCATGCAGTTGTCTAACGCATACTGAATCAAATACTTAAGCATCTCTTCAGCGAGTTCCATATTGTCATGGATGTCGTAGAATGCCATCTCAGGCTCAATCATCCAGAACTCTGCTAAGTGACGTGTGGTATTTGAGTTTTCAGCACGGAAAGTAGGGCCGAAAGTATAAATCTTCGACAATGCTGTTGCTGCGAGTTCGCCTTCGAGCTGACCTGAAACGGTGAGGTTTGTCGACTTTCCGAAGAAATCCTGGGTGTAGTCGATCTTGCCTTCCTCTGTTCTCGGCAGGTTGTTGAGGTCGAGTGTCGTCACCTGGAACATCTCGCCTGCTCCTTCAGCGTCTGAAGCTGTGATGAGCGGGGTGTGGATGTTATAGAAACCCTTGCTGTTGAAGAAGTTATGTATTGCAAACACCATAGCGTGGCGGATGCGGAACACTGCTCCGAAGGTGTTTGTGCGGAAACGCAGATGTGCTATGTCGCGCAGGAACTCGAGTGAGTGTTTCTTCGGCTGGAGCGGATAGAAATCCGGGTTGGCCGGTCCGAGCAGTTCAATGGAACTCACTGCCAGCTCCACATTCTGACCGCTGCCTGCTGATTTCACCAGCTTTCCGATAGCCGAAACAGAAGCGCCGGCGTGCATCAAAGCGAGGTTTTCCTCCGGAATCTTCTCCAAATCGATGACCAGCTGCAGGTTGTTGATGGTGGAGCCGTCGTTCAAAGCGATGAAAGCGACGTTCTTGCTGCCGCGTTTGTTACGCACCCAGCCTTTCACATTTATCTCATTATCAAGCTCTTGCATTGCGAGAGCGGCTTTAATCTCTGTACGTTTCACGATATTTATCTTTTAAAATTTCAAACTACAAAAATAACAAATTTTTGTTGAATTAACGTAATTTATTTTTATATTTGCAAAAATTATTATTGATGGGCGAAAGCTTTGACATAAGAAAATGGTTTGACAAACGCGACAATCTGCTTGTCATCAGCGGTCCGTGCAGCGTGGAGAGCCGCGAGCAACTTCTTGCAACAGCAGCCGGGCTTAGCGAAATCGACAGGGTGAAGGTGCTGCGTGGCGGCATCTGGAAGCCCCGCACACGTCCCGACTCCTTCGAGGGCATAGGAGAAGTGGGCCTGAAATGGATGCAGGAAGCCAAACAACGTTACGGTTTCCTCACCATGACAGAGGTCGCAAGCCCCGAACATGTGGAACTCGCCATGCGCTATGGCATTGATATTCTTTGGATTGGCGCACGCACAGTGGTTAACCCCTTCTCGGTACAAGAGCTCGCCGACTGCCTCAGAGGCTGCGATATCCCCGTCTTCGTGAAAAACCCGATAGCCCCCGACCTGAAGCTGTGGGTGGGTGCTTTCGAGCGTCTTGACGGCTCAGGACTGAAATATCTTGGCGGCATACACCGCGGATTCGCCTCTGTCGACGAGTCACCATACCGTAACGAGCCACTATGGGAAATACCTATCGAGCTGCTGCGTCTGCGTCCGAAGACACCAGTGATCACTGATATCAGCCATATCTGCGGATGTCGTGAACTGCTACAGGAAGTGGCACAGAAAGCCCTCGACATGGGAACAATCGGCTTCATGATCGAGACACATTACGACCCCGACCATGCCCTCACCGACGCCAAACAACAGATCACACCGGAAAGTCT
>JAEEGF011468291.1_pt1 | contig 21401 bp, 18 predicted proteins | sample 9134171 | NCBI WGS metagenome assembly JAEEGF01 (sample SAMN16246542, study PRJNA631951) | gut metagenome | biome: gut microbiome; feature: rumen; material: AP-attached | host: Bos | place: Iran: Karaj | collected 2018-10 | reverse complement strand
TCAAAATGCATACCTGAGCAGTTATTCTCTCTTGCAATCACATATTCTATCTCTGTAATCTTGTACCACTTGCGTTCATCAACTTCACAGGACTCTGCAAAAGGAGCCTTTTCCACATAGGCAATAAAGCCTATCATGATAAGGCCCTTAGGTTCAAAATAGTAACTTGAAACATACTGATATCCGGTTACAGTCTGCCCTGTTTCTTCCTTAACTTCTCTTGCTACAGCTTCCTCTATCGTTTCACCTTCGGTCATATATCCTGATACTACAGTCCATTTATCTTCCGATATATAGTTTTGCTTAAGTAACAGGATCTCATTAAACTCGTTAACAACAAGTACCTCTACAACAGGAAGCGGATTGTTTCCGTATATTCTTTTGCAGGAAGGACAGATCTTACAATCGTCATCGCCGAGCCTTATATCATCTAATTCATGTCCACATTCAGCACAATACTTAAATTTCATACTCATCCTCCAGGTCAGTTATTATGGGTTAATGATATACCCTTCCCTTAGGTCATGGTCAATGCATTCGGGTATCCTTTAATATTCCCCCTTTATCCCCAATTATTCAAAACTTATTTCTGGACCTCTTTATATTAAATCGTGCATCCCCGCTGAAGAATACTATCGAAGATATTTCTCTATCATCTTTACAACAATCCTATCATTTAAAACTGTTCCGGAGGATTCATAAGATACTATAAGATTATCACCTGGAAAAATACCATTTGCAATATAAGTATTGATCTTTCTAATAGCTTTTTCTGCATAGTCAGGATCATCCATTCTTCCATCATGCTCCCAGTAGATTTCCTTGCCGTCTCTTTTCCTAAGAAATGTAAAATCCGGATACACAACTCCATAACCCTTGAGATTTATTGGGCACTCGTACTTGTATTCAATTCCCAGATTATAAAAGATATCAGCTAATATCTTCTCTGATTTAGAGCGGACTCTTTCCCCTTTCTTGCTGTAGATTTCAGGCATGCCAGGTGCAAACCCTTTTCCTACATACGGAGTATTCTTCCATTTAGCAAGTCTTTGTTCCCATGGGATTTCTACCGGCTGTATCAATACTTTCCTTATGGGATGAAGTTTGTCATAGATTTCTTCTATCTCGGTGTCTTCATATTCTTCAGTAAGCTTGTCTAACTGTTTTAATCGTCTGTTTACAAGCTTTTGTATTTTCTGATCGTAGGACTTTTGGGCAAGGCGATAGGCAAGTTGCTGATTATCTTTCTTTATGTAAATCAGTTTCTTCGCTTCTACGCATTGTTTGAATTGCGTACAGTTATTTGATGTTGTTATCCTTAGCGCCCCTTCAGGCACTTCAATAAGTCTGTTATCTACAACAGACTTAATTCTAATTAAGCGGTTCTTCTCTATTTCTAATAATTCTTTTAGTCCATTCATCTACTAATTATTTCCTTTTCTATTTTTCCTATTTTTCTCTTTTTTCTCTATTTTACTTTTATAGCACTCATTACGATCTCTTTTGGCATTATCTTCTTTTTTAGCAGTAGTATTAGTCTGACTATTACGTTCTTTTTTAACGCCATCTCAATCCCGACAGTAGTACTTACACATCAATTACGGTCGCTTTTCATCAAAGAATATATATCGACCATAGTACCAAGAATCTCTCTACGGTCGGTATCATCAATCGTGCCAATTCCGCTCGTAGCAAACATCCATTACCCACTGTCGCATTCTATGCAAATCAATATATCGGCCGTAATCATACCGCATATACTACGACCCAATTTTAAAAAGCACGAAAATCAACCGTAATATTTCCTAAAAGCCTACTGTTGCAAATTTAAAACGCATAGATATAGACCGTAAACAATGCCTTTTTCATTCTGATAAAGTTGAATATCATTCGACCGCAGCAAACATATGCTACGTGAATTAGAGATGCGGCTGGCGCTGGATGGCCAGCCGCTGAAATTCATATTACATTTTGGTTTTTCGTCGATCCTTTAGTCCTTCACAAGGAAGTTCTGCTCTCGCCCCAAAAGCGGAGCTCGCCTCTAAACTCAAACTTCCTTATCAGCTGTCCAAACTTTGTTGTTAGCTGTAAAGCGCGTCGTTAAGCCATTTTTAGTTACTTGTCTTTGTCAGCAATACCACTGTTTCAACATGGCTTGTCCAAGGGAACTGATCAACTGCTACTGCACGGCTTAACATATAGCCGTTTTCCTGTAAAATCTCAAGGTCTCTTGCAAGGCTTGTAGGTTTGCAGGATACATAGATGATGTAATTAACACCATATCCTATGATTTTCTGTAGTGCCTTAGGATTGATTCCATCACGGGGAGGATCAAGAATGATAAGATCTGGTTTTTCTTCTATATCATCCAGAACCTTAAGTACATCGCCTGCGATGAATTCGCAGTTATCAAGGCGATTCAATTTAGCGTTTTCTTTGGCGGCTTCAACTGCCTCTTCTACAATCTCAACACCAATTACTTTAGTCGCGATTGGCGCTAAAAGCTGGGCAATTGTACCTGTGCCTGAGTACAGGTCATAGATAACTCCGTCTTCTTTAATGTTCTTCTGATCGTAAAGACTTCTGATATAGCCTCTTACAGTCTGATACAGAACCTCAGCGCTTAAGCTGTTGGTCTGGAAAAATGAAAATGGAGTAATCCTGAATTTAAGTCCCAGAAGCTGCTCAAAGAAATAGTCCTGACCATAAAGGATTTCTGTGCCTTCGTCAATAACAGCATCGGCTAAGGAATCGTTTTGGGTATGCAAAATACCGGTAATCCTGCCGTCCAAAGTTAAGGATAAAAGCATATCCTTATAGCCGGTAAGATCATGTTCTTCCTGAGTTGTTGTAATAAGGTCGATCAGAATATCTCCGGTCTTAACTGCTTTTCTAACCAGAAGATGTCTAAGATATCCTGTCTGCTTCATCCTGTGATAAAAAGAAATCTCTTTTTTATCATACATAGGAGAAAAATAATCAAGTGTTGCTGAAAGGATAGCTTTGTAGTCGTCATCTACAATTCTACAGCCACTGACTGTAACTATATCGTAGAAACTACCCTTTTTGTGCATTCCAAGACAAAGAGGTCCTCCCATGACTTCATCGCCAAAAGAGAACTCCATCTTATTTCTGTACGCAAACTTAACAGGGCTGGTTTTTATACCCTCCCATGTAAATCTGGTTGTATTTCTTTCCATTGCAGGTTTAAGCAAGCTTCTTACCTGTTGTTCCTTTAAGCCAAGCTCTTTTACATAATGCATTGTAAGATAACTGCATCCACCACATTTTCCGAAGTGGATACATGGGCTTTCAATGCTATCCGGCGCGTCTTCGACAACTTCAATGAGTCTGCCTTCTGCCTTGCCGTTTCTTACTTTTTGTATCTGAACTGAAACCTTCTGATCGGGAAGAACGCCCTTAACAGCGATCTTCCCTTCAGGAGTTTCTATAATTCCTTTATTTGGGAATTCAACCCTTTTAACTATTCCTGTATAAATCTCTTTTTTCTTCACTTTTTAATTCTTAACTTTCCTTGATGAAATCATCGTCGTCGAAGTCATCTTCGAAGTCGTCAAAGTCATCATCATAATAATCATCTTCAAATTCCGGTGTCATATAGCGGTATACAAGATATGAAATAATAACTACTGCTGATATTGAACCAAGCACAGCCAAAATCCAGAGGATCACGTTGGAAGGCTTCTTAGCATTGGCTGCTTCTCTCTTATCGAGAAGTTCGTTGATACGTGTCATTTCAATAATATCTTCAATTTTTGATTTTACTTCCATAAGTAACCCCTTTCTCATAACAAAATTGATACATTAAGTATAACATACTTACAATCTAAAAACTTAAAGCAAATATTAAAGCTTTTTTAATTTAGCAAAGGCTGCATACATAATTTTTTGACCGCAATCATCAAAATTAACAGTAACCTTGTAATCTCTTGGTCCTGACTCTAAAGATGTAACTGTTCCAACGCCATACTTTACGTGTGAAACTCTATCTCCTGTATCATAATCAGGTTTGCCCGTTTTCATAGGCATTCCCTTGGATATACCTGCAAGAGAACCCTTTACATGAGTCTTGGCTGCTGTCGCAATATATGGCTTACTCTGAGGAACCGCGCGAGGTTTCTTGGGTGCCGGTTTTGCCTTTATCTTGTAGCTGTTTGATAACTGAGAAGAACCGGTATCACTTCCAAAACTCTTATTTCTGTAAGAATCCTTGACACCTATATTTCCAAAACCACTGTCAGTATTTTTGTATCTGTTATATGTTGAGTATGAACTGTCATCATCTCCATATCTGCCTGACTTTCCGTAGGTATCCTCAACACCCTCGTACTCATCAATTGAATCGCCGTCATCAAAAAGAAATGCCGGTTTTTCCTGATATTGTGGCTTTTCTCTGTCGAGAAGTTCATTAGGAATCTCAGTAACAAAGCGGCTTAGCTTATTGAACCAAGGCTCACCTCTGACCATTCTGCGCTTTGAAGCTGTAATGGTAAGCTCCTTTTTGGCTCTGGTGATGCCCACATAAGCAAGTCTTCTTTCTTCTTCGATTCCATCAGGATCAGAATCTTCATTCTGGAGAGTCATATATGAAGGAAAGACATTTTCTTCCATTCCGGCTAAATAAACATGCTCAAACTCAAGTCCCTTGGCACTGTGAAGAGTCATCAAAAGAACTTTCTCATTGTCCTCACCGATTTTGTCAATGTCGGCTACAAGCGCAACTTCTTCCAAAAATCCTGAAAGAGTAGGTTCTTCTATTTCCTCATTTTCTTCATATGCAGCAATTTTTGAAATAAGTTCGTCTACGTTGGCAGCTCTGTCGTTGTCACCACTCTCATCGTCATCATCAAGAGTTTTCAGATAATCCATATACCCGGTAACATCAATGACATCTTTAAGCAATTCCTCAAGAGAATAGCTCTTCATCTTGGTTCTGAAGGCACGAATCATTGTCACAAAGTCTTTTAACTTGGATACGCTTCTGGCAACTGCCATAATCTGATCCGCTTCGCAAAGAGCTTCATAGAAGCTTATCTGTCTCTCATCAGCATAATTCTGAACATACTCAAGAGTAGTTGCTCCTATGCCACGCTTTGGAACATTGATAATTCTTTTAACTGCAATATCATCTCTACCATTGTCAATGGTCTTAAGATATGCCAAAAGATCTTTTATCTCCCTTCTGGCATAGAAGTTCGTACCACCAACGATGTCATAAGGGATTCCCTCATGAACAAAACGCTCTTCCAAAAGACGTGACTGCGCATTGGTTCTGTAAAGAACCGCTGTCTCACTATAAGAAAGCTTGCCATTTCTCTTTAGGCGTCCAATATCTGAAGCTATAAACTCGGCTTCATCATACGCTGTATCAAACTGTCTTAAATGAACCTTGTCTCCGTCTTTTTTTTCAGTCCAAAGAGCTTTGTCCTTACGCCCATAGTTATTGCCGATAACAGCATTGGCAGCGTCAAGTATCTGCTGCGTTGAACGGTAGTTCTGCTCGAGCTTTATTACTGTTGCATCAGGATATACCTTTTCAAAATCAAGAATATTCCTGATATTGGCACCTCTAAAACGATAGATACTCTGGTCGTCATCACCTACAACGCACAGATTCTGGTACTTGTCCGCCAGTAGTCTTATCAGCTCAAACTGAGCATTATTGGTATCCTGATACTCATCGACCATTATGTATCTGAATCTGTCCTGATAATACTCAAGGACATCAGGATTTGTTTTAAAGAGCGTAACAGTATTAAAAATAAGGTCATCAAAATCCATAGCATTATTCTTTTTGAGAGCACTCTGATACTCTCTGTATGCTATGGAAATCTTGGACTTAACAAAATCGCCCTGTGTATTTAAAGCATATTCATCTACGGAAACAAGATTATCCTTGCACTTGGAAATACTTCCCATGATACTGCGAAGCTTAAGTGTAGTAGTCTCAAGCTGATATTTCTTACAGATATCTTTCATAAGTGACTTGGAATCATCTGTATCGTAGATAGTAAAGTTGTTGTCATACCCAAGTCTGTCAGCATATCTACGAAGCATTCTGACACAGCTGGAATGGAACGTAGAAACCCATATGCTCTCTGCTCCAAAGCCAACAATCTTGTCAACCCTTTCGCGCATCTCACCAGCAGCCTTGTTGGTAAAGGTGATTGCCATGATATTCCAGGGGTTAACATTACATTCATCTATCAAATACGCAACTCTGTGGGTCAGTACTCTTGTCTTACCTGAGCCTGCTCCAGCCAAAATAAGAACGGGTCCATCTGTCTGAAGAACCGCTTTCTTCTGCTGCGCATTAAGTGTATCGTAAATTCCCATTTAATATTCCCTTATTTCTTTTTCTTCTCTTTGCTTTTATCCTTTGAATTTCCGGAAGCCTTCTCATCCTCAACAATATTGTCCAATATTTTTTCTATGAGTAGCTTTTTAACATAGACATCATAAGATAAAAGAGACACAAAAGAAAACATTTGCATGCGTTTTCTTTCTTCTATGGTTAACTCGGAGTCATTATAGGTTTCCAGGGATCTTGCGTATTTCTTTTTAAGATCCTCTACAACCGGCTCCAATTCTTCTTTTTGCAGTTCAATAGTTGTCTTATAGATTTCACTTAAGTTAAACTCATCATCACTTATCTGAAATCTCTCTTTTAGAGGCTCTAAAAGAGTCTGAATATCATTGATAGATAAAATACTCTTAAAATAATAAATATAAATGAGCAGGATAAGATGATCCTTTGAGTATTTTTTCCTCACCGGTGGCGGTAAAAGATCGTTTTTGGCATAGTTATTTATCATTGTTTTGGTCAGAATCTTATCCTTGTCCGGATATCTGGTTGTCTTTTTTAGTCTCTCATCCATGAAGGTTGTAAGCTGATCCATATATAAGTCAATGTTAGGAAGCTCTGAAAGAGGAATAGTTTCTATCCTTCCCAGAGATGCCAAAACACTATTCAAAAGATCGTCATTATTGATAGTCATTTATTTATCCTCGTTTAGTCTCTTCCGCCATCTTTTGCATTTCTTTTGCATTCTGAAGACTGGCCTGTGTCAATTTGTCTCCTCCAAGAAGTCTTGCAAGTTCATTTGTAGAAGACTCTTCATCCAATCTAAAGATATTTGTCACTGTTCGTCCATCCTCAAGACCCTTTTCAATCATGAAATGATTGTCTGCCATAGCAGCAATCTGAGGAAGGTGAGTGATACATATGATCTGATGCGCTCTCGACAATTCTCCAAGTTTCTGTGAAACCTTCCATGCTGTCTTACCGCTGATTCCCGCATCAATTTCATCAAATATAAGAGTACTGATATCATCTTTATCTGCAACTACAGTCTTTAATGCAAGCATTATTCGAGAAAGCTCACCGCCACTTGCTATCTGGTCAAGTGGTCTAAGGGCTTCACCAGGGTTTGTAGATATCATGAACTGTGCATCATCATAACCCTTTGCAGATATTTTCGCTTCGTCGCTGGTAATAGCTATCTCAAACTTTACATCAAGAAAGTTAAGGTCAATAAGCGCATCTTTAAGTTTTTCCTGAAGTACCTTAGCCTCTTTTTTCCTGATATCGGATATCTTTTTGCACAAAGAAATAACTTTGCTTTTCTTGCTTTCGATATCATTAAGAAGCTTATTTCGATTAGCATCGAGATCGCTTAAGGTCTCAAGACGCTTCATTTTATCGTCATAGTATTCAAGAACCTTTTTAAGGCTTCCACCATATTTGTCCTTTAGGTGATTTAATGTATTGAGTCTGTCTTCTATGTTTCTGAATTCTTCGTCATCAAATTCAAGATCATCCAGATATCCGGAAAGTGAATGATTGAAATCCGTCAAAAGACTCTCTACATCAGATAACTGAGATAATAAGTCCTCAATTTCCTTGTCATAGGAAACAACTGAAGTTAATTCTCTCACAGCCCTTCCTATCATATCCGATGCATTTTCTTCACCTTCGCCTGAACCTGTAATTGAAGAAACAGTATATGCAGCCTCGGAAATCTTGCGACTGTTAACCATCTTGTGGTATTTGCTCTCAAGCTCTTCATCCTCACCAAGAACTATCTCTGCTTCGGATATTTCGCCTGTTTCAAATTCCAAAAGCTCCTGTTCACGAAGTCGTGCTGATTCATCAATATTTGTACTTTCAAGCTCTTTTTCAAGTTCCTTCAGAGCTGAATACTCATCGGATAGCTTTTCAAAGTGCGGTTTTAATTTATCCAAACAATAATCATCAAGAATCTCCATATGTCTCTTCTTGTGAAGAAGTTCCTGATGATCATTCTGTCCATGAATATTTATAAATACGCTGGCAATATCTTTGAGCTGCCTTGTGGTGACATTTTCTCCGCATACTTTGGAAATGCTTCTTCCCTGCATGATCTTTCTTTGGATCACTACAGTGCCATCCTCTTCGACCGGGATATCCATATCCAAAAGAAGCTTCTTTTGAAGTTAATTTTCAACCACAAATACAAGCTCCACAAGAGCATAATCCTCCCCGGTTCTGATAAGGCTTCCATCAGCCTTGGCTCCAAGTGCCAGATTTACAGAGCCAAGTATAACTGACTTACCTGCTCCGGTTTCACCTGTTAAAATATTGAGTCCCTTTGAAAACTCAATCTCCTGCTCCTTTATAAGCGCAAGATTTTTTACGTGTAAATTATATAACATACTTTTCTCCTCTAAATGAGGACCCCGCCGTGAACTTTCGTTAACTCCTACCCATCAATGAACGAAGCTCTTCCATTACTTCTTTGGCTTCTTCATTGGATTTAATTGCTATCATAATAGTGTCATCACCCGCAATACATCCCACAACCTGTGGAAAATCAAGGGCATCTATTGCTGTGGCAAGCGCCATAGCCATTCCTGACACTGTCTTTATTACAAGGAGGTTCTGAGCAACGTCCATGCTCACGTAACCTGCCTTTAAAACACTTACATATTTATCCTGCATAACATCACTGTCTGCAGTTGTATAGACATACTTGTATCTGCCATCTTCTGTGGCCTGCTTTGTCAGCTTCATCTGTCTGATGTCTCTTGACACTGTAGCCTGAGTTACATCATACCCCGCATCCTTCAAAAGAGCTGCAAGCTGCTCCTGAGTTTCCACTACATTTGTAGCAATAATCTCAATGATTTTGTCATGTCTGTTTCTTTTCATCTTAGATACACCTTTCTTGTAAAGAATTATCTAAACTTCTCCCCCAGTACTTCCAAGAAACTAACCCTGTTTAATCTCAAAATCTTGGTGGTTTTGATAGATTTTTTTATGGTAATCTTATCACCTGTAGTCATTTCAATTATACCGCTTCCATCAAAAGAAGCCACAACCTTTTGATTCAGGCCATCTCTGAACTGTCCGATTCCAATTTCAATCTTGGTATCAGCCGACAGAACAAGGCTTCTGGAATTGAGCGTATGTGGACATATAGGTGTTATCAGTATCATATTAGCAGAAGGCTCAACGATAGGACCTCCCGCAGACATGTTGTAGCCTGTAGAACCTGTCGGTGTCGATACAATAATACCGTCGGCATGATAACTGCAAAGTAGCAGGTCATTGACATAAATGTTATAGTCAACTGCTGCTATTGAAGTATATCTGGTAATAACTATATCGTTAAGACAATCGCCTTTTTGCTCATTCATTTGACCGCAGAGCATCATTCGGTCTTCTATTTCATATTTACCGGCTAATATTTTTTCTAAGGCAGCATCAATTCCACCCTTTTCAACCTCAGCCAAATATCCGAGAGTTCCTAAATTGACACCTATGAGAGGAATATCAAGAACTGCCGTACTTCTGGCAGCCTGAAGCATTGTGCCGTCACCGCCAAGAACTATACAGCAATCAGAATTTTCAGGAATGTCACTCTTAAATTCCTTGCCTGTGTGTTTGTCATCACGGACCTTGGTACTCTCCGCAATGACACAGGTCTTACCATGTTTTTCAAGATAATCTTTAATATAATTTGTTATATTTAAACCTATATCTTTGCTTCTGTTTGTAACAATGCAAAAATTATTCATGTGCTTCCCCAAGTACTTTAATCAAGCATACCGTGAGCCTTAAGTACAGTTTCTGATATAAGGCTCTCCATTCCCTGCTCATGTGAGCATCCTGACTTTTGTTCTACAACTTCTTTTAAGATTTTCTCACCTTCAGCCTCTGTGAGCCCATCAACTATCTCGTTCAAATCAGGATTCTTTCTGATGTGAATAAGATACTCAATATTGCCCTCAGGTCCCTTGATAGGCGAAAAATCAAGATGTAAAACTTCAAATCCGGCTATAGCTGTGAAATCCATTATCCTATGTACGACTTCTTCATGAACCTTTGGATCTCTTACAACTCCCTTTTTTCCAACCTTGTCCTTACCGGCTTCGAACTGAGGCTTTATGAGACATACCATCTCGCCTCCATCCTTTAGCAAATGTCTTGCCGGTAATAATATCTTTGTCAGTGAGATAAAAGAAACATCGCAGGAAGCAAAATCCAGTTCATCCGCTATATCCTCTTTTACCATATATCTGAAATTAGTCTTTTCCATGCAGACAACTCGCTCATCACTTCTAAGCTTCCAGTCGAGCTGTCCATGCCCTACATCAACAGAATAAACCTTGCTTGCCCCATTCTGAAGCATACAATCTGTAAATCCTCCTGTAGATGCACCAATATCCATACAAACCTTTGACTTTAGAGAAAAACCAAAATTGTTAACAGCCTTCTCGAGCTTGAGTCCGCCTCTGCTGACATAAGGAAGAGTATCGCCTCTTACCTCAAGACTTGTTATCTTAGCTTCCTCAAATGTAGTTCCCGGTTTGTCTTCTCTTTGACCATTTACGAAGACATCCCCGGCCATTATGAGTGCCTTGGCTTTTTCTCTGGAAGTAGCCAGTCCTCTGTCTACCAAAAGGACATCCAGTCTAGATTTTTCTTTTGCCATATATATTACCTTTGTACTTCTTTCATAATTCTATCTGCTACAGACTGCGCATCAATTCCAAGTGCCTTGCGAAGCTGGTCTACGCTGCCATGAGTAACAAATTTATCCGGAATAGCAATCTGCAGAACATTACAATCAATTCTGTTTTCATCAATAAATGCTCTGACCTTTTCGCCATATCCACCGGATACTACATTCTCTTCCATAGTCACAAAGAGTTTGTGAGTTTTGGATGCAACTTTTATGTAATCTGTATCTATCGGCTTTACAAATCTTGCATTTACAAGACTGCATTTAAGTCCGCTTGATTTAAGAATATCTCTTACTTCTTCTGCTATCTTGACCATACAGCCTACAGCCAAAAGACATATGTCTTTTTCTTCATAAATAGGCTCACACTTGTAAGGTTCAACAGGTGCCCTGAACTCCTTAAGACCATCATAGGCATTGCCTCTTGGATATCTGATAGCAATCGGTCCGCCATAATTAACAGCAAACTTGAGCATATCGGAAAGCTCCCATTTATTCTTAGGGGCACATATGGTCATATTGGGCATGGATGAAAGATATGAAATATCAAAAATACCCTGATGTGTTTCGCCATCACTTCCAACAAGCCCCGCTCTGTCAATCGCAAATACCACCGGAAGGTCCTGAAGACAAACATCTTCAAGAATCTGGTCATAGGCTCTCTGTAAAAACGATGAATATACCGCAAATACAGGTTTATATCCGCCTGCAGCAAGGCCTGCCGCAAAAGTAACAGCATGCTCCTCTGCTATTCCTGCATCCACAAATCTATCAGGATACATATTTCTAAATCTCTTAAGACCGGTTCCATCAGCCATCGCCGCAGTTATGGCAACAACCTTGTCATCCCTGTCTCCAAGTTTGCACATTACTGTACTGAAAATATCCTGATAATTGGCAGTAGTTCTGGGATTCCTTGGAAGACCGTTTTCGACGATGAAAGGCTCCGTGCCATGGAATCTTGCCGGATGTCTTTCTGCCGGCTCATATCCCTTGCCCTTTTTGGTCATGACATGAATCATAACTGCCTTTTTTACCTTCTTGGCTTCCTTGATAACCTTAACCAGTTCCGCCGTATTATGTCCGTCAACAGGTCCAAGATACGTAATACCCAGGTTCTCAAATACCATTCCCGGTACAAAGAGCTGCTTAAAACTGTTCTTGGCTTTTCTGATATTATCAACTACCTTATGGTTAGTGCGAAGCTGAGCGTATACATCCTCTTTTAAGTTCAGATAGCCCTCAGCAGTACGAACAGAATTAAGGTATTTCTTCATACCGCCTACACTTTCCGAAATAGACATCTCATTATCATTGAGGATGATAATAAAGTTAGTCTCAAGCTTTGCAGCATTATTCATGGCTTCATAAGCAAGACCACCTGTAAGTGATCCGTCACCTATAACTGAAACTACAGTGTAGTCATCTTTTTTAAGGTCTCTTGCCTTAACCATTCCAAGGCCGGCAGAAATAGAAGTTGAACTGTGTCCTGTATCAAAACAGTCAGTATCGGATTCACATCTTTTGGGGAATCCGCTCATTCCGCCGTACTGCCTCAAAGTATCAAATTTATCTTTTCTTCCTGTCAGAATCTTGTGAGTATAGGACTGATGTCCTACGTCCCATATGATCTTATCTTCAGGAAGATCAAGAGCGACATGAAGCGCCATTGTAAGCTCAACAGTTCCCAGATTAGAGGCAAGATGTCCCCCTGATACAGAAATCTTATTGATCAAAAAATCTCTTATCTCCTGAGCAAGTTCCGGATATTTGGCCGCAGGAACATTCTTTATGTCGCCGGTTTTATTTATCTCATCTAGAAGCATATCTTCTACCTACCAGTAACTGCGTATTTCAAAAGAGCAATTACTTCTTTCTGTATATCATATACCTGAATAGTTCATTCAAAAATGAATTCTCAAAGTGCATTTCCGCAAGGATAGCTGACGCCTCATCGGTAAGTTCTTTTACCTTTGCCTTGGCATTATCCATACCATAGAGGCTGACGTAAGTACTCTTTCCATTCTTTACATCAGAGCCAATGGGTTTACCAAGTTCCTCCAAAGTACTCTCAATGTCCAGAATGTCATCCTGAATCTGAAAAGCAATTCCAATGTTGCTTCCAATCTTCTCCATCTTTTGGACGGTTTCATGGTCAGCTCCACCAAGAATGGCTCCTATCATCAAACTGCTCTCAATAAGCGCTCCGGTCTTATTCTCATCAATGTATGACAGTGTATCTTTCATTTCTTCGTCAGATAAGCCGGTGGAATTCTCTGCCATTATATCAGCGCACTGCCCGCCTACCATGCCATATATACCTGCCTTGGTTCCGAGAACATCAAGAGCTGTAAGATATCTGTTTTTATTGTCACCGTCATATGAAGGAAGCTCTTTTCCATTCATTGCTCCCTTTATGGCAGTTTCAAAGGCAAAGTTCAAAAGACCGTCACCTGCAAGTGTAGCCATACCTGCACCATAAACCGCGTGGGTTGTCTTTCGACCTCTTCTGTACTCATCATTATCCATAGCAGGAAGATCATCATGCACAAGCGAATATGTATGAATCATCTCTATAGCTGCTAAAAATGGATTGATGACCGATTCATCCAAATTGTCTTTTGCAAACAATCTGTATGTTTCCTGCATCATTACAGGTCTGATTCTCTTGCCGCCTGCAAGAATACTGTAATTCATTGCTTCTATAACCGTTTTGGGATATCCCTCCTCTTTTGGAAGAAATCCACTGATTATACTTTCAATGTTCGCAGCCCTGTCACTAAGGCGCTCTTCAAAACGTTCCTGTACCATTTATTCAAACTCCTCCAAGCTACCGTCTGAAGCAATTTTCTGTACCTTTTGTTCAACTTCTTCTATAGCTTCATGACATTTTTTAAGGAGTAACATCCCCTCCTGATATTCCTTAAAAGAATTCTCTAAAGAAATATCTTCTTTCTCAAGAGCCTTGATCTTTTCTTCTATCTGAGAAAATGCTTCCTCAACTGAAAGCTTTTGTTCTTCTGCTTTTTCACTTTTCTTCGCCATATGCCAGACCTTTCGTGCCCAGTACTTTACTCTCTATATATCCGTCAGTTACAAAGATTTTAATTTCGTCATACTTGTGTACTGAATCTATACTTTTAACGTTAACTCCATTCATATCGGAAACATATGAATAGCCTCCCTTTAATCTGTCAAGGGGAGATAGTCCTTTTAACTTTTCTATATCAATATTAAGTCTGTGCCTGTAATCGGAGAGTTTAAGATTCATCTGAGAATTAAGCTGATCACCAAGCTTATCAATTCTAAGAAGTCTGTCTCTTATCTTTCCGGTTGGACTTAAAAGCCTTAAGTTTTCCTTGTATCTGGCTTCTATAAGCTTTTTAGACTTTAACTTATTCTCCATACTCTTTGTAAGGGTAAAAGAATAATCTTCTAAATCCTGAATAAAACGACTATACTCAAAAACCGCCAGCTCCGCTGCTGCAGATGGCGTTGGTGCTCTTCTATCTGATACAAAATCCGCTATTGTCGTGTCAGTCTCATGACCAACTGCGGAAATAATAGGAATCGGACAATCAAAAATAGCCTGTGCAACTATCTCTTCATTAAATGCCCAAAGATCTTCTATAGAACCTCCGCCACGTCCGACTATCATTACATCGACATTTTTCTCTGTCAGAGCCTCAATACCTCTGACAATACTCTCGGGAGCCTCGGCTCCTTGCACTATGGCGGGATAAAGAATTATCTGAATATGCGGGTTTCTGCGTGTAGCCACATTTATAATATCCCTCACTGCCGCACCAGTAGGAGCTGTAACTATTCCAAGAGTTTTAATGTAGGGTGGTATGGTCTGCTTGTATTCCGGAGCAAACATACCGGATTCAGCCAGCCTTCTCTTTAGTTCTTCAAACTTTTCATAGAGGGCTCCTGAACCATCAAGTTCTATATTTCTTGCATAGAGCTGGTATTTACCATCTCTTTCATATACATCAACAGTTCCGCTCGCCTTGATCTGCTGGCCTTCCTGCATCTTGAATCTAAGACCGCCTCTATCTCTGTCTCCACGGAACATTACACAAGAAATAGCACCACCGGCATCCTTCAATGTAAAGTAAATATGTCCGGATGAGTGATACTTTAAATTACTGACCTCCCCCTTAATTGTTATAGCCTTAAGGAGAAAGTCCTGTGTAAACATATTTTTTATGTATGCATTAACCTGTGTGACTGTATACTCACTGCGCAAATTTAGCTAACACTCCATTAACAAATGAGGGAGATCCATCCTGTCCAAACTTCTTGGCGAGTTCAACCGCTTCATTGATAGCAACACCTGTAGGAACAGTCTCATCATACTTGATCTCGTAAACAGCAAGTCTGATGATTGTAAGATCAACCTTTGCCATACGACCGGTATCCCATCCGGATGTCTCGCTATTGATAGCAGCATCTATCTCAGGAAGTTTTTCAGCTATCTTCTCATATTTTTCTCTGATCTGATCCGCATCCCTTTTTGAAAACTCTTCATCGCTAACGGTAGTAAAGAGTTCTTCCTGTTCTGCCATTTCTTCTTTTGAATTAAATTCAACGCGAAAGAGTAATTTAAATATCTGCTCTCTCAGTAAACTTCTGTTCATAATATTATTCCTATTCTACAAAATCAAATTTCAGGCCTTAGGCATTGTAATACCGGCGATTCTGATATTAACATCAGTAACTTCAAGACCTGTCATATTCTCTATGGAAGCCTTAACACGTGTCTGTGCCTGCTGGCAGGTAGCCGGAATATTGTATCCGTAAGCCATCATAAGTGCAAGATCAACCTGAACCTCAGATGAACCAACGACAACCTTTGCTCCCTTTGAAAGATTCTTGCGACTTACTTTCTCAAGTGCATCGCTTGTATAATTACCAGCCATAGCTGAAACACCGTCAACTTCAAGTGCTGCGAGAGCTGCGATTCTTGCTACTACATCATCAGCAATCTTAACAGATCCAATTTCTGCAATTTCTTTTCCCATAACTTGTCACCTCATTTATTCACAATCATGAATTATTATACCACAGATGTATGGTGGTTGTCTGTAGCTATTGTAGTCCGTTACTATATCCAGAAGATAATAGTTCTGGTATCCGCAAAAGTCGTATAGGACACAGAACTTGTATCACCCTGTAAAAAGTCGAACACTTTACGATCAGTGATCAATTGAGCAAACAATGAATCATAAACATTCTGATCAGCACACTTAATCGTCACATTATTGCTGCCATCATTGTATCGTCTGTCAAATAAATCCTTAACAAGTGCCATTTCCGCTGATGTAAAGTATTCATCTTCTCTGACGTAATAATTGTCTGCCATATTGGTGCAACTCGGCATGGCAATAGGAGTTGTGATTGTGTGATTTCTTGATATATCTGAAGTAGTTACATTCAGATAATCGTAGTTGATTCTCGGAAGTCTTGTTGCATCAGCGCTCTCTCCGTTGGATGTCTGGTAAGAAGAATCTCCCCAGGTCACGTCAACGTAATAATACGAGTCGTTGCAATTCACAAGATTCCAGGCATGTCTGACTCCCTTAGAATTCTTGGTATCTACAGTTCCTGTTACCAACGTACACTCTACTCCAAGCTTGTTCAGAAGGTACTGAGCTGCTTTGGCATAACCGTTGCAGACACTTCTGCCATTGATAAACACAGAGCAGATATTCTGGTTGTCAGGAGCATCAACCGCATATTCAGTATTATCTATCAGATAATCATAAATATACTTGATCACAAAATAATCATCCGTGGATGAAGGAGCATTGGATATACATCTGTTCACAGCTTCATTTATCTGTGCCTGTTTTTGCTCTACCTGCGCTTTATTGTAGCTATAATTGCCGGTAAAAGAAATCTTGGTAATAACATTATCAAGCGTGTAATTGGTGTAATGATAACCATCAACATAAAAAATCTCAGGATGGTCAGCCATTACATAATCAAACACCTGCTCAATAGCTTCATCACTGGTTGTCGATACCACAATATCCGAAGCAAGATTCTGCATTATAACAAGCATTTCTACGTATAATGTCTTGCCGGCATCAGTAAGCCTTTCATAAGCATAATTGCCTGACTGTGTTGCCTTTAAAACACTTAAATTACTATCTGTAAGCCCCAGTGCTTCTCTTGCTTTAGTAGCCTCATCTTCCTGATTGCCCAAAGTTGGTAATCCATAGTCCTTTGATTCTTCTTTCTTAGGCTCTGATGCTACAGCGGAAGCATCTGCAGCAGACTGACTTACTTCTTCATTCCCTGTGGAAGCTGACGCTGAAGACTTATCGGATTCATTCTCCTGAGTTACATTTTCACCTTCTGATGTACCCGAACCAGTAGTCTGCAAAGCTGCTTCGTCATGACTGTTTAAGCTGTCATCAGAAACTACAAAGCTATCCCATGTAGTGCTTGCAGGGTTATCCAATTTGGAGTCCTTAAGACCAAGTGCCTCCAGATAATCATCAAGACTTGAATACTGACACCCTGTAAGACTTACAGTCACTGAGGTTGCCATCATTATTCCAAGCGCTATCCGTTTGAATGTCTCCTTACCTAGTCTCAACTGTCCCCCTCCACACGTTTACTGCTAAAATTAGTTCTTTTTAAACTCAGAGAGAACAAGCCCCTTATTTCTCTCCATAGTCATACCAACACTCCACTCATTGATAAACAGAAGAAGTGGTCTGTCGTGCATATCCTTGATTTTCTTCATATCAGATGTTCCAACAAGGCTTGCCATATCAACATCCTCATTATCTACCCATCTGATATACTCGTAGGGAAGATTTTCGAGGATTATATCTACATTGTACTCGCTCTGAAGTCTGAACTTCAATACATCAAACTGAAGAACACCAACAACGCCTACAATTATTTCTTCAAGACCTGTATTAAATTCCTGGAAAATCTGAATAGCACCTTCCTGAGCTATCTGAGTGATACCCTTAACGAACTGTTTACGCTTCATGGTATCTACCTGACGTACTCTTGCAAAATGCTCCGGTGCGAATGTAGGAATACCTTCGTATACCACATTATCTTTTGGCATACAAACTGTATCACCGATTGAGAAAATTCCCGGATCAAAAACGCCCATGATATCTCCGGCATAAGCTTCACTGAGAATCTTACGCTCATCAGCCATAAGCTGCTGAGGCTGTGAAAGTCTCATTACTTTGCCTGACTGAACATGCTTAACTTCATTACTTGCGTCATATCTTCCTGAACAGATTCTCATGAACGCAACTCTGTCTCTGTGAGCCTTGTTCATATTGGCCTGAATCTTGAATACGAATGCAGAGAAATCTCTTTCAAAAGGATCAACAACATCTCCGTCAGAAGACTTACGTCCTGTAGGAGGTGTAGCCATCTTAAGGAAATGATGTAAAAAGAGCTCTACACCGAAGTTCTGAAGTGCTGAACCAAAGAATACAGGAGTAAGTTCACCTGCACGTACTTTTTCAAGATCGTATTCAGCTCCGGCTCCATCAAGTAACTCTATCTCACTCTCAAGAGTCTCAACTGCATCCTGACCGATTTCACTGTCAAGAGCCGCCTTATCATCAAGATTTATAATAGTTTCTTTTCCTTCTTTTGTACCCTTCTGAGTTTCTGAGAAAGTAACAATATGTCCTTCTCTTCTGTCATAGATACCCTTGAAATTCTTACCTGAGCCGATAGGCCAGTTCATGGGACATGTAGCAATTCCAAGGTTATTCTCGATATCATCCAAGAGATCAAAAGTATCTTTTGCATCTCTGTCAAGCTTGTTAATAAAAGTAAAGATCGGAATATGGCTCATAGCACAGACTTTGAAAAGCTTTCTGGTCTGAGCCTCAACACCTTTACTTGCGTCAATTACCATGACCGCTGAATCGGCAGCCATAAGAGTTCTATATGTATCCTCTGAGAAATCCTGGTGTCCCGGAGTATCAAGGATATTGATGCAGCATCCTTCGTAATTGAACTGAAGTACAGATGATGTTACAGAAATACCTCTCTGCTTCTCAATCTCCATCCAGTCAGATACCGCATGTCTCGCTGTAGCCTTACCCTTAACGCTACCAGCCATATTGATAGCTCCACCATAAAGAAGGAACTTCTCAGTAAGTGTTGTCTTACCGGCATCCGGGTGAGAAATAATGGCAAAAGTACGCCTCTTATTTATTTCATTTATTGTTTCTTTTGTATTACTCATAATCAAAATCCTTATACCTAACACAAGACCGGTATGCATAAACATGCCGGTCTTGAGGAATCACAATTTAAAAGTTAAAAATCAATCCTTGGGGCAATCCTTAATTGAGAAGCTGATGCGTCCCATCTTATCCTTGCCAAGGCAGATAACCTTAACTGTATCTCCAAGTGTAAGAACATCTTCTACTCGATCAATTCTCTCTTTTGAGATCTTGCTGATGTGAACCATGCCCTCCTTACCAGGAGCAAACTCTACAAAAGCACCAAACTCTTTGATACTTACAACCTTACCTGTAAAGATCTGGTCCTTCTCAAAGTCAGTAACGATAACATTGATCATGTTAACTGCTTCTGCAATCTTGTCTGTATCTTCACCGCAAACAGATACCTTACCGTCATCTGTGATGTCGATCTTAACATCTGTTCTGGCAATGATCTCGTTGATTGTCTTACCACGCTGACCTACAACATCGCCAATCTTCTCAGGATCAATCTGAAGTGACACAATCTTAGGAGCATATTTTGAAACTTCTTTACGTGGCTCAGCGATAGCCTTGCTCATGCACTCATCCATGATAAAGAATCTTGCTTCACGGCACTGTGCGATTGCTGTCTCAACGATAGGCTTTGTAAGACCATGAATCTTAATATCCATCTGGATAGCTGTGATACCGTCTTTTGTACCTGTTACCTTAAAGTCCATATCTCCGAAGAAATCTTCAAGTCCCTGAATATCTGTAAGAACTACGAAATCATCATCTGTATCACCAGTTACAAGTCCGCATGAAATACCTGCAACCATCTTCTTGATAGGAACACCGGCAGCCATAAGTGACATACATGATGCACATGTTGAAGCCATTGATGTTGAACCGTTTGACTCAAATGTCTCTGATACGCAACGGATAGCATATGGGAACTCCTCAACGCTAGGAAGTACAGGTAAAAGAGCTCTCTCTGCAAGAGCACCGTGACCGATTTCTCTACGTCCAGGTCCTCTTGAAACCTTTGTCTCACCTACTGAATAAGCAGGGAAGTTGTACTGATGTACGTATCTCTTATCAGCTGCAAAGCTGTCAAGACCTTCAATCTTCTGAGCCTCTGAAAGAGGTGCAAGTGTTGTAACGTCACAGATCTGTGTCTGTCCACGAGTGAACATAGCACTTCCGTGTACTCTAGGAATAAGATCAACCTCAGCAGAAAGTGGTCTGATCTGCTTGATCTCACGGCCGTCTGGTCTCTTGTGATCTTTGAGGATCATCTTACGAACTGTTTTTTTCTCATACTGGTAAATTGCCTCACCAAGAATAGCAAGCCATTCCTCGTTATCAGCAAATTTCTCTGTAAGTCTGTCTGTAATATCAGCGATATTAGCTTCTCTTGTCTGCTTGTCATCTGTAAATACAGCCTTCTCCATCTCTTCAGGAGGAACAACTTCCTTGATAGCAGCAAAGAGTTCTTCAGGAACTGCACAGCTTGTGTATTCGTGCTTTGGTTTACCAACCTCTGCTACGATACCCTTGAAGAATTCGATGATCTGAAGGTTAACATCATGAGCCTTGTAGATAGCTTCTTTCATCTTCTCTTCAGGAATCTCGTTGGCACCAGCCTCGATCATGATAACCTTCTGTCCTACAGATGCAACTGTAAGCTTAAGGTCACCTGTGTTCCACTGTTCCTGTGTAGGGTTAACAATGAGTTCGCCATCGATCATACCCATCTGTGTCATGGCGCATGGGCCATCGAATGGGATATCTGAAATTGAAACTGATACTGAAGCGCCGAGCATTGCAAGAAGCTCAGGACGGCACTGAGGATCAACTGACATAACCATAGTCTCGATTGTTACATCATTTCTATAATCCTTAGGGAAAAGAGGTCTCATAGGGCGATCGATAACGCGGCTGGTAAGAATAGCGTTTTCTGAAGGCTTACCCTCTCTCTTATTGTATCCACCAGGGAATTTGCCAACTGCATAGAATTTCTCACCGTACTCTACTGAAAGTGGGAAGAAATCAATTCCATCTCTTGGCTTAGCTGATGCTGTTGCTGTACATAAAACTGTTGTGTCACCATACTTCATGAATGCACAACCATTTGCCTGTTTACCAACTTTGCCGATTTCTACTT
>JAEEGF012357048.1_pt1 | contig 21403 bp, 18 predicted proteins | sample 9134171 | NCBI WGS metagenome assembly JAEEGF01 (sample SAMN16246542, study PRJNA631951) | gut metagenome | biome: gut microbiome; feature: rumen; material: AP-attached | host: Bos | place: Iran: Karaj | collected 2018-10 | reverse complement strand
GATTGAAAGAGAGCCACAAAGTCCATCCAAACCGTCTATCAAGTTATAAGCATTGATTACACCAAGAATCCAGCAGAAAGTAATAAGGAAACTTAAAACTGTAGGTAAATGCCAGCCAAAAATCTGTGTAAATCTGAATCCAGAAACAGTAACAATTGCCGATGCAAACAACTGAACTATAAGCTTAATCAGCGCACGAAGATTAAAGATATCATCAATAATTGCAAATACAAAAATGATTACACCTGCAATTAAAATTGGAACTGAGTTTTTAAGGAAGAGCTGATCTTCAAATACCAGATAAAAGATTACAACCACCAAAAAAGAAATAATTATACCTACTCCACCTAAACGAGGAATGTTACCGCTATGGATTTTCCTTTCATCCTGATAATCATACAAACCTTTCTTACTGCAGAAATGAATAATAATCGGCATTGAAATAAGCGATATTAAAAAAGAAATTAATGCATAAGGTATAATTTTTAACATAGTATTTCATTATATATGCTTAAAGTTTATAGGGTCAAGAAGAAAAAACTAAAGATAAAAAAATCAAAATAAAGTAAATCAAAGGAGAAATGCGATTTTTTTTGTCTTTTTTAAATATCATGTTATAATTCAAGAATAATCTTTTGTGAAATCCCATTTTCGCAATTAAAAGGAGGCTTATTATGGGAAAAAAGAGTAGCAGTATTAGCTTAATCTATCTTATTGGAGTTGCACTTGTGGCAATTGGATTTTGTCTTCCTATGTTCAAAGGATTAGGACAGACTCCAAGTGGATTTAAGTTCATCAACTTTGATAATTTTGGTTGGATGACTATTGCAGCACTTTTGATTTTCTGTGGAGCAGTTGCAGGCGTTGTTTTCAGTCTTGTAAGTGTTGGAAGCAGTAGTGATTTGATTAAATTAATCTGCATTCTTGTTAGTATTGCCGGCGGTATAATCCTTATTATCAACTTTAATGATAACTGGCTTACAAAACAGATTGGAAAAGGATTCTTTAAACACGCTTACATTGGATTCTATATGATTCTTGCAGGCTGGATAGTTGGTCTTATCGGAGCAATCACAAAGAAATAAGCCATTAATTTTATAATCTGATAATAACTGCACCGGATTTTTCGTCGGTTTTTAAGGCGGAATCCGGTGTTTTTATTTTAACCTCAAGCAAATCGCCTGAATTATAATTTTGAGCTTCTTCCGATGAAACAGATAAAAGAGTAAGACCAAAACTGCTGCAAGCATAAAAACCTGTACGGTGATAAGGAAGATTGAAGCCGTCGGAAACTATTCGAAGTGTTTTTAAGCTACTGTCAATTTTTGTAGACACGACAGGATTTTCAGGAACAGCAGAAATAAAGGACAGGACAGCCCGTTCTTTTGGAAGTTTTGCATTTATAGAAAGCTGCTGTAATTTTTTTGGCGCATCTGTTGTAGTAAAAGCAAAATTACACCATTTATGAGAACTACCAGTATAAGCCTTAAATCCATTCATTGGGCATTCATCTAAATGGGGACATGGTGAATAAATATGATACCCTTGCTTTATAAAACGCTCGCGGAACTGTGTCAGTGTTCGGGCTGCTTTTGGGACTCCTGGTTCAATCAAGAGGAACTTAGTATCTGGCTTGGCATAATTGATAAGCTGATCAAAATCCTTTTTATTCTGATATTCGGGCGGCATTTCTCCCTGCTGCTCAATCTCATTGAACATATTTGCGCAAGTAATAAAATCTGCCTTTTGTTTGATAAAGGTTCCAAAGTTGCCTTTTACACGAATAATTTTCCAGGTTTTTCCAGGCAATCTTGCAGCTACAGAAAGAAAAATATCTTCTCCTGCGGCCAGGCTGTTTTGCGAAACATCAAGACAATACCAGGTAAGTTCTTTTTGCCGCAAGTCAGGACGAGCCAGCCATAAAGCAGTAACTACAGTAAGAGGGCCCGAACCTAAATCTAGGCAAATGGCATTGTCGGATGGAAAGCATTTTTCATCAAGTGAAGAAAAGAGTCTGCTAAGACGCACAAGATTCCACCAGGTAAAATAGCGGATATAAGCGGAAAGCTGTAGTTTATCGTTCATGTAGCCAAGGCGGCGCGTTGAACGCTCGTCTGTCATTTGATGAGAAAGATTGCGGATATTATCCGGCAGCTGAAGCAATTGACGGCTGTTTAGAGGCATTACTCCCTGAACTATTTCATCAAAATTATCTATAATTTTGATGTCTACTTTTTTGAACAGTGGATAAGAAGACATCACCTGTGCATTAGCATTATCTTTATAATTGTCATTATAATTTGAGGCTTTTCTAGAACTGTCTGATTTCTTAATGCTGTCTGATTTTCTAGACGTTTCTTTTCTGTCATCTTTTCTGCTTTCTTTTACACCATTTTTTGAAGTTTTAGCAGAGGGAATAAACTTGGAATAAAACTTATCACTCATAATTCTACATGCTTTGCCCGCAATTCTAACAGGACATTTACCAATTCTTCACGGCATTCATAAATCTGCTGAATAATATCTGCATTTTCTGATACAAACTGAGCTTCGTGCAAAACCTGCTGTCCCGCCCGCTGGGCAGAAAACTTTCGTTTTGTAATCAGATATTTTAGCCGGAAAATTAATTCTAAATCACGCTGGGAATAAATGCGTCTTCCACTCAATTCTTTTTTAGGAGAAAAACCAGGTATAACTTCTTCCCAATATCGCAAAATATGAGGTTTTAAGCCTGTCAATTCTTCCACCTGACTGATTGTATAGGTCATATTCCCGCTTTCCTTATTTTACTCTATCCTGCCATTTTTGACGGCTTCCCTGTAATTCAAGTTGTACAGGAATCTGGTCAAATCCTAAATCTTCACGAATACGATTTTTTAAGTAGGTAATATATGGTTCTGGCACAACTTCCGGACGTGTTGCAAAAAGAAGAAACTTTACCGGATTTGTACTTATTTGTGTCATATAGCGGATTTTAAAATGTGCAGTTTTACTTGCTGGAGGAGGATATCGTTCCAACCAATCCTGCAAAGCATTATTTAAGGCGGCAGTCTCTATTTTGCGTGTGAGCTGTTCATAAAGAGAAATTGTCGTATTAAGCAAATCTTTAATTCCTTTGCCTTCAAGCGCAGAAAGCGGAAGAATAGGTGCAAAATCCATGTGGGCAAACATAATGTTCATCCAGTTACGAACTTCTTTTATAGCCTTATTCCCCTGATCTTCGCGCAAATCCCATTTATTCAAAACAAAGATGATAGCCCTACCTTTTTCAAAAGCAAGTGAACAGATTTTTTTATCCTGCTCAGAAAGACCTTCCATTGCATCTATCAAAAGGAAAACGACATCACATTCATCAAGAGTTTTGATTGCGCGGTTTACAGAATAATATTCAACATCTTCATGAACTCTTGCCTTTCGGCGGATTCCAGCAGTGTCTAAAACTTTAAACAGTTTGCCTGCATAAGTAAAATCGCCTTCAACAACATCGCGGGTAGTTCCAGAATAATCACAAACGATTGAATTATTTGTATGTGTAAGTCTGTTCGAAAGTGTTGATTTTCCTGTGTTAGGTTTTCCAAGAATTGATATTTTTATTGGTCGTTCAGAGGAAATAACTTTAACTTTAGAAAAATCACATTTATCGGTTATAAGGTCTGTCAGTTCAGAGATTCGGTCGCCGTGTTCCGCAGAAATAAAGATAAGACTGTCAAAACCATATTTTGCATAATTCCAGGCTTCGGCTTCGTTATTGCCGCCTTCGGTTTTGTTTACAGCTGCAATCACTTTTTTCCAGTAAGGGCGCATTTTAAGAATAAACTCTTCGTCTTCACCTGTGATTACGCCTGCTTCCAAAAGAAGAATTACAACATCAGCCTTATCAATCATATCAAGAGAGCGTTCTACAACGTAATCATCCAATTCCGCTTCTTTTGTACCAATATCACGGGTAAGCTTGTATCCACCAGTGTCTACGAGATGAACAGGTTTATCATTAAGGATTGCAGTTGCTTCTACCGGGTCACGGGTAACGCCAGGCTGATCGTTTGTGATAGCAATTCTTTTATGTAAAAATCTATTAAAAAGTGTTGATTTACCGACATTTGGACGGCCAGCAATTACAACTAGGGGAAGACCTTCATATTCTAAATCCTGTGGATCTACATCTTCCTGCGAAGTCTTCTGAACTATGTAATCTGGAAGTTCTTCTTCAAAAGGATTGTTTGAACTTTGATTTTCCTGAGACTCACGTGGTTTTGAAAAGTCGGGTTTTGATTTTTTCTTTGCCATAAATGCATTATACACAAAAACAATTAAAAAATGAAGTTTAAATAGATATGCAGAAGCTCATGTTTGCCCTGCGATGTGCTGGAGAATCAATTCGGAATCTTTCCACACAATTATTTATTATGCTATAATGAATTATTATGGAAGTATTTCTTGGTATATCGGCAGTAAAAGGGTCAGGGATTGGAACGGCATTTGTTATTCCAGATCCAGTAAAGCGTGCAATTCCACAACATCATATTAAAATTGACCAGATAAATAAGGGTTGGGCTCGTTTTGAAACAGCGGTTCAAACAGTAACATTAAATCTTTCGGAACAGCTGGATTCGCTTTCTAAAACAGATCCTAAAGATAAAGTTCAGCGTGAAGTTCTAGAAACTTATATTCTCATGCTGGAGGACCCAGTTTTTACTCAGGAAGTACGCGACTTTTTTGAGCATGAATTATTCAACATTGAGTATACTGTTCAATTCAAGGCTGAAGAATATGCTTCCAAACTCCGCCAGGCTGGTAACTATTATCTTTCTGAACGCGCACAGGATATCACGGATGTTTTTGGTAAAGTTCTTGATGAAATGCTAGATATTCATCCTTTTGATATAAACAGAGTTCCAGATGGTTCAGTAATTTTTGCAACTTCTTTAAGTTCAGCTGATACAATCATCCTTTCAAAACGTAAGATTATGGGTCTTGCTCTTTCGGAAGGTGGTGTTTCCAGCCATGTAGTAATTCTTGCCCGCAACTATGGTATTCCGACTATCGTTGGCCTTGAAGATATTATCAAAAAAGTAAAAAACGGCGAAACTGTTATTCTGGATGGAACAGAAGCAGAAGTTCTTGTAAGCCCTGACCGCGGCACAATCGAAGATTATAAAGCTAAAATCCGTGCTGAATATCAGCATAAGGTTGAATTACGAAAATATCTTGGAAAACCGGCTCTCACAAAAGATGGAGTCCTCTTCAATCTGATGGCAAATATTGGAACTCCGGAAGAAGCAGAACTTGCAAAGGCTGAAGGTGCTGATGGTATCGGCTTGTTCAGAACAGAGTTCCTTTATATGGCTCAAAGTGGTGCCTCTTTAAATGCGGCTGCCCGTTCTTTTAGCGAAGAAACTCAGTTTGAAGCATATAAGCATGTTCTTCAGATTATGGGCGACAAACCGGTTACAATCCGTACTCTGGATGCCGGTGGTGATAAGCTTATAAACTCAGTTGATATTCCAATTGTCGATGAAAAAAATCCTTTGATGGGTATGCGTGCCGTCCGCTTGAGCCTGCAATGTCCGAATGTTTTAAAAACTCAGTTACGTGCCCTTTATAAAGCCAGTGTTTACGGCAATTTAAGGATTATGTTCCCTCTTATCACCAGCGTTGAACAGGTAAAACAGCTGATGGAAATTGTAAAGCAGGCAAAGGCTGAACTGGATTACGAAAAAGTTCCTTATAAAAATGATATTCCTATTGGCATAATGATTGAAACAGCGGCAGCGGCAATTGTTTCTGATACTTTGACCCGCGTAAGTGACTTCTTCAGTTTGGGAACTAACGATTTAACTCAATATACGCTTGCTGTAGACCGCGAAAACTCAAGGGTTGCAGACCTTTATGATGAGTTCAATCTTGCAGTTTTAAGATTGATTCAGCTTACGGTGGATTCAGCAAAATCAGCAAATCTTCCAGTTTCTGTATGTGGTGAAATGGCAGGTCGCCAGGATAGTGTAATGGTTCTTGGCGGAATGGGAATAAGAACTTTAAGTATGAGTCCTAAATTAATTTCCAGTACAAAGGAACTGCTTTCTAGATTTACGATTGAAGAATTAGAAGCCGTGTCGACAAAATATCTGACGGGTGTAAAGATTTAATTATAAGATTTAATTCTAAGAATACCATTTGGGATATAATTCATTTATATTTCAGCAGTAGATAATTTCACGGGTTACTTATTAAAAGAACTGTGTTATAATAAAAAGAACGTTTGGGTGGAATACAAGAGAGGTTTGAGGTATGAAGACAGTTGGTATTAAGCTTGCAGATGGGTCCTTTTATCCTGTAATGGAAGAGGGAACTGCTCAACAGAAAAAACTCGATTTAACTACAGCTCACAATAATCAGACTTGTGTAATGGTTGATTTATACAGATCTGAAAATTGCACTATGGAAGATGCTGAATACATTGACACCTTGAAAATCGATAACCTTGTTGCACATCCTAACGGAGAACCGGATATTTCTTTTTCTGTGGGATTAGATGAAAACGGTCAATTAACTGCCCAGATTGAAGACCCGGAAACTGGGGCAAAGAGCGATTCTAATATCACTTTGGTAAACAGAACTGCGGAAGAAAGACTTGTAACTGATGATTATACCATCGAACCTTCTAAGCTTGTTGAGGATGAAGAAGCAGAAGATAGCGGAACAGAAAAGACTGATAATAAGGGGGCTGTGGCGGCTGGTGTAGCGGGAGTTGCAGCAGGTGCAGGTCTATTGGCAATGGCATCGGCGCTCAATAAGAAAAAGGAAGAAGAACTGGTTATTGAAGAACCTGTTGAAACTGACTCCGTTGATGAAACTATCGGTGAAGATAACTTTGACGATATGATTTTTGATGAGCCGGCAAGTCCTGAGGAAACTGATACGGAAGAAGTGCTGGTTGAAGATGATGCTGTTGTAGAGGATGATTTTTCTGATATAACTATTCCAGACGAAACTAGTGCAGAAGAAACTGTTGTAGAAGAAGTTCCAACTGAAAACGAAACGGTTGCGCAAGATGATTTCTCTGATTTAACACTTCCAGACGAATCATTTGCAGAAGAAACTGTTGAAGAAAGTTTTGATGATATCAATATTGAAGACGAAACTACTGACGAGCCACTTGCAGAAGAAAGTTTTGACGATATCAGCATTGAAGATAATTCTGCAGACGAAACCGTTGAAAATAACTTTGCGGATATAAACATTGAAGATGAAACTTCCGAAGAGACTGTCGATGACAACTTTGCTGACATCAATATCGAAGACGAAGCTTCTGACGAAACAATTGCCGATGACAACTTTGACAATATAAACATTGAAGACGAAAAACCTTCTCTGGATGATTTAGACGATATGGACTTTGAGGATAATCTGGACACCAATACTTCTGATAATTTTGCAGCAGACAGTGGACTCAGTTTTACGGGGCTTTACGACAAAGAAACGGAAATGGGTGAATCTGCGCCTCAGGAAGAAGACGATGTAAAGAAAAAAACAAAGGTTCCTGTAATTATCTGCATAATCTGCGCAATCATCTGTCTTATAGCTACTGCCCTTTTGCTTTTTGTAATTCCTTCAAAATATAATCTGATTTCAAAGAAGAATAATAAAAGTGACAAAAGGCCTACAGTAATTGAAATTGAGGATGATTCCAACAAAAATGAAGTTGCAGCAATTAATCAGCCTGTAGAAGAACCTGAAGAAACTGTTCCAGAAGCAAAAGAAGATGAGGTTATAATCATCGAAAAGGCTGAAGAAGTTGTTCCTTTACCGCCACCTGTAATCGAAGAAAAACCAAAAGATATTACTTATAAGATTAAATGGGGTGACACTCTCTGGGATATTGCTGACACTTACTATAAAAATCCTTGGCGATATAAAAAGATTGCTGCTTACAATAAGATTAAAAATCCTGACTACATCATTTCAGGAACAACAATCTTAATTCCAGCAGAATAATGAAAATTAATGTACCCCTTTAAGAAAATTTCAGCTAATGCTGCATTTTTAATCAGCTTTTCTATTTATTCTCTCTTTATTTTTTCTTGTTTTGGCTGCAAGAAAAAGGCAGATTCTGATTATTATGATTCATTTTACTACATTGGTTTACAGAAGCTTGCGGAAAATAAAGAAAATGAAGCAAGAACCAAGTTCCTTCAGTGTACAAAAAAGGGTTCATATTATTGTGCCAGAGAAAGTGCAATAATGCTTACGACCTTTGGAAGTGTTCAGGAGAAAAATAAGGCATGTCTGGATCTAGTCGCAGCTTTTGATGATGAAGATTCAAGGCTTATTGCGACAAGACAATTTTACAATTCAGAGGAAATTGGAAAGGTTCTGGAGCTTACTTCTTCAATTGATTATGCAACTTCGAATAATGAACTTATAAAAATCAGACTTGAGTGTCTAAAAAAACGTACAATTTCCACTTATCTTGATGACGTTTTTACCTGGTTTGTTTCACGTCCTCTGTCTGATTATCACTACAAGTTTTATAGGGATGTCTATAGTGAAGAGCTTCTATATGCTGAAGGAAATGAACAGGAATTATCTCCAAAAGATTTTGTAATTATGTACAGAATTGACTTGTATAAAAGGAATTATATTTCGGTTTATGATAAGTCGGATAAAGTACTGGAGTTTTTCAACCAAAAAATACTGGAACCTCTACCTCAAATTGTTTCGGATATGGGTAAAGGTTTTTTATATGGAAGTAACGAGTTTGCCCAAAATGCCAATCTTTTTTATAAAAATGCAGAAACTTTTGCCGGTACTCCTGTAGAATTTTATTTTTGGTTTTATGCAGGACGTCTTTTTGATAGGGTTGGTCTTTATTACAAACAGTCAATTACTTGTTTTGAAAATGCAATCCGTTGTTCGCTTCAATCTGAAGAGGATACGCTACAGAAAAATAATGCAATCTGGTATTTGCTTAATACATCTCTAAACGTTTCGATTGATTCAACTATAAGCAAACTTGATATTTACAGTACAAAATGGAGTGATCCTACTTATTTTGATGATTTCTTTGAAAAGATGATTCCTGCCATGATTGAAAAAGGAAGATGGAACTCCTTTGAACAACTGCTGAGAATTGTAAAAGATAGGGCTACAAATGCAGTTACAGCAAAAGTAGCTTATATTTATGGGCGGCTTTTACAGAACGGATATTCGCTGGGGACCTCGAGGGAAAAAAATATACGTGAGGCTTTTGAGATTGCATTAGATTCGGGCGATGAACCTTATTATAAAATCATGGCGGCCTATCAGTTAGGATTGAAAAGTCCTGAACTTGATGAGATTTTTGCAAGATTCAATAATTCAAATAAACCAGCAGCTTCAGAGATAAATTATGAAAGCATTGAATTCGATACTAACGCTGAATCGTTTTTAAAAGGCTTCGTAACCTATGGATTTCCTCAGAAAATCTTTCCTAATTGGCAAACATTAAATAAAAACGACATTTCAACAGAAACATCAATGTTTTTGTCTGATTTTTTATACAGATGTAGTAGCGCAAATGATAATTACAAGGTTCAAAGCATTAGAATTGCTGCTGGCTCTGGAAAAAGCAGTGGACGAAAATTGACTAAAGATGAACTCAAACTTATCTATCCAAAAAATTTTGAGAAATTCATTGAGACCTACGCTCAGAAATACGAAGTTGATCCTTCTGTGATTTATGCACTGATTAGGACTGAAAGTTTTTTTGCGCCTGAAGTAATAAGCAATGCAGGAGCAATAGGCTTAACACAGTTGATGGAATTTACTGCTGGTGATATTGCACGGAAATTAAAGGTACAGAATTATTCCTTAACGGATGCAGAAACTAACATTGAGTTTGGTACATTTTATCTCTCCGAACTGATAAAGCGATGTGATAATTCCTATCTTCAGGCCCTTCTTTCGTACAACGCAGGAATTACACGGGTAAGAAGATGGCGCACAAGTTCAATGCTGGAATTTGGTCAAAAGCAGAACATGAGTAATGATTTATTCCTTGAAACTGTTCCATATGAAGAAACTCGGAATTATGGAAAAAAATTGATTTCTGCTACAGTGATGTACGAATATTTATATTCAGACTATAATGATTTTTCAAAAACAGTTGAAAAATTTTTACAATAATTTTTTAGAGGCGTTATATGCAAAACCCTTTGGCAAATCTATTACCTGATTTTTTTTATTTTACAAAAATTGAGACTACTCAATTTGTTTTGTTATTAGGAATCATTTTATTTGTGGGTGCATTCGGAGGATGGTTTTTTAAGAAAATAAAGATTCCCCAGGTTGTTGGTTATATTGTTATCGGAATTGTTATTGGTTCATCGGGATTTCAAATCCTTAAGCCTAATGTAATTTCTGCTCTTCAACCTGTAAATACAATTGCTCTTTCTTTGATTGGATTTTTAATTGGTGGAGAATTAAAGCTGGAAATTATAAAAAAATACGGCAAACAGTTTATAAGTATTCTTTTGTTTGAGGCCATTACACCGGCAATTGTAGTTTCAATTATAATCAGCCTTGTAGATTTCATTTTTACAAAAGATTTTATCCACGCAATTTCCTTGGGATTGGTTCTTGGGGCAATCTGTTCTGCAACAGCACCAGCGGCAACTACAGATGTACTAGCCGAATACAGAACCCGCGGACCTTTGACAACAATGGTTTACGGAATAGTTGCCATGGATGATGCCGTTGCCTTGATTTTATACACAATCGCTTCCACAATTGTAACGCCTTTAATTGGTGGCTCATCAATCGGTTTTTGGGCACAGATTTTGAACATTTTTAGAGATATTTTTGGTTCAATTCTGATTGGTGGTACATTTGGATTTATTCTAACACTTTTAGCCAAAAAACTTCAGAATGCAGAAGCAAGAATCCTAACTTTAGCACTTGGCTGTCTATTTTTGTGTACAGGAGTTTGCCAAATATTTAATTTTGACAATATCCTGGCTGCCATGGGATTAGGTTGTGTAATGGTAAATGCAGCCCCTTCAAAAACAAAATCGGTTTTTTCTTTAGTTGAAAAATACACTCCACCAATTTATGTCTTATTTTTTGTACTAGTAGGTGCAAAACTTAACGTCTGGATAATCACGCCATTTCTTGGAGTGTTGGCAATCATTTATATTTTAGGAAGAACAGTTGGAAAATCGATTGGCTCAATGATTGGTGCAAAACTGACACATGCGCCAAAATCAGTTCAAAAATATCTGCCTTATTGTCTGCTAAGTCAGGCTGGTGTTGCAATTGGTCTTTCAATCACAGCAGGCAGCGACTTTTCTGATTCCATTGGTCCCACAATTCTTTTGATTATTACGGCTACAACTTTTATTGTTCAATTGATTGGTCCAATATTCGTAAAAATTGGAGTTACAAAAGCTGGAGAATGTGGACTAAATGTTACAGTTGATGACATAAAAAAATCTTCGCGAGTTGCAGATGTCACCTGGGGTAAGATTAAGATTTGTGATTATGACTCTCCATCTATTGTAAGAGATACAGATACCTTGTTTACAATACTCAATTCCTTCAGCAGAAATCAAAACTTGAATTATGTTGTTAAAGATTCATCAAATATGCTTGTTGGAATTATTTCTCTGGAACATCTTAAAGAAGTTATGCAGATTGGAGATTTTGCAGAAAGCATGCTTGCTATGGATGTTATGGATGCACCTACAATCACCTGTAAGCCATCAACCACTTTGCCTGAAGCCTATAAGTTTTTTGAAGAATATGATACAGATGCGATTCCAATTGTAGATACAGACGGCGAACCTCTCGGTATTCTTGAAAAATCAACTGTAGATCACTTCTTACACACTAAAATAATTGCACTGACCAGAAAACTGGAAGATATGGAATAGTTATAAGCCTTCGTAAAGAATAAGATTTTAACTCCTATTCTTTACCCAAGGTTGTAAAATCTGAAGCCTTATTGCAAAAAATAATTCCACTACCTGCTTTTTCAAAACATTTGAGCTGCTTTATAGATGCAATAATTTCCTCTTTTTGATTGCATGGAACCAGAATCATAAGCATTTCTTTTTCCGGGACAATTTCCATTCCAAAAAACTTAGCATCTCCCTCTTTTGCAGTCCCCCTGGCAGCAATAATTGTTCCACCCCGTGCTCCAGCTTTTCTTGCAGCGGCCATTGCATCTTCCGCATAACCTTTATTTACAATCATATTTATCATTTCATAAGAATCAGTCTCTTCCATAATTTTTTCTCCTTCTAAATCCTGTTCTACTGCACCTGCTTTCATAAAATCACCTAACAAAATAGAAAACATCACGCCAAAATGATTTTTCTTCTTTTTTGTTTCTTCTATGATTGCTTCACGAACCTTTTGCTCAATATTTTGCTCAACAATATTATAAGTTATATCCTTTGAAGTATCCCCCAGACCAAGAAGCTGAAGAATACTGTTTTCTGCAGTTCCGCGCCCCATTAAAACTGTTCCACCACCGGCACCTGCTTTCACTGCAATACTGGAAATCTCATCTCCATAATTGTGCGGAACAATTGTCACAATCAATTTATAGCTCATGCTTTTTTCCTCGTTTTAATTTTAAAGATACAGCCCATCACCTGAATTGCTATCAGAGGCATCATAGCAACCAAAGCAATCACACCAAAAGAACCAGTTCCTGCCGAACTATTGTTTCCTACACCAAGCGTAAAGGAAAGTACAAAAGTAGAAGTCAAAGGTCCGGAAGCAACGCCACCAGAGTCAAATGCAATTCCCGAAAATAAGGAAGGGCAGAAAATCATAAGAAGAAGAGAAATTATATATCCGGGAATTAAAATCCATTTTATATTAAAACCAATTACAGAACGCCACAAAGACAATCCGATTGCAATTGAAGTACCAGCAGATAAAAATATGAGAAGCATCTTTCTTTTAATTGTACCGCCCGAAACATGTTCAACCTGTTCGCTTAAAACCCATACTGCAGGTTCGGCACAAACTATTATGGCGCCAAGAACAAGTCCAGTTCCAATTAAAAGAACATACCAGATTCCGCCTTTTGAAATTGCAGCTTTTCCTAATTCTTGACCGAGAGCCGCACCTGCCTGCATAAATCCGCCGTTTACACCAATTAAAAAAACTGTAAGACCAATAAAGGCATAAACAAAACCAATTATCAACCTTACTACCTGTCTTGAAGTCATCTTTAAAAGCCACAACTGAAAAATGACAAAAAGTCCAAACAAGGGTGCAATAGAAAGTAGAACTTCATGTAAAACTGAAAGTGTAATACTTAAAAAAGGATAAAAAATCTTGTGAAAAAGACTTTCCTGGGTCAAAACTGCAAGCTGTTGCAATTCCTCTTCTGCATGGGCTGCATTTCCTGATAATTCCAGAAAACCGCCTTTTTTTAGGATAATTGAATAAATCAAAACTGCCATTATTGGCCCCACCGATGCAACGCCAGTCAAACCAAAACTTCCATCATTATCAGAACGAACAGCAGAAACACCAAGTCCAAGCGCAAGAATAAAAGGAACGGTCATAGGGCCAGTAGTTGCACCACCAGAATCAAAAGCAATTCCAATAAAAGAGTCAGGAACAAATAAAATCAGCAGAAACAAAAGCAGGTAAGAAATTAAAAAAGTAATTTTGACTGAAAAATTGACTACAATTCGCAGTAAACCAGCCATTATAAAAAAAGCTACACCAGTCGCAATTACAAAAGTAAAAACTGTCTTATTTACTGCACTATAAATGCCACGAACCTGCTCACTAAAAACCTGAATATCCGGTTCTGCAGCAGTAACAATAAAACCAATAAAAAAGGAACAGATTAATAAAAGTGGAAGACTACGTTTTTTTGTTAATTCTGCACCGCAGCGTTCTCCCATGGGTTGAATACCCAAATCAACACCCAATAAGAAGACTGTAAGCCCGAGAATCAGTAATAATCCGCCAATAACAAAGCGCAATAATAAGATTTTATCCAAAGGAACTATAGTAAATCCGAATAACAAAACAATTGCCATCACAGGAAAAACTGAAATTACGGTTTCTTTGAGTTTTGCTAAAATGTTCACAAATGAACTCCCAAATAAGTGCTGATATAATAACTATACCAAATAAACGTTGCTTTGAAAAATTAATTATTTTTCTTTTGCTTTTTTAGTGTAACCATGTATACTTTATGTAGTTTTCAGTCAGGCTTATTTACAACTAGCAATTTTACCTTTTTAAGGAGGCATAACTATGAAAAAAAGATTTTTAGCAATAATGGCCTGTTTTATTATAGGTACGGTTTGTGTAAGTGCACAAGAAAACACAGAAAAAGCTGATTCGTCAGGACTTGAATACGGTATCAATTTTGGTGCAGGTGTAGAAACAAGTTTTATCCTCAAGCCTTATCTCTACGAAAGCACTTCTTTTATGATTAAACCAACAGAAAACTTTAGTGCTGATTTGGGAGTTCGTGTTCTCTTTAACACACTGAAATCAAGCAAGGAACCTCTTATTTATTTGCTCCCAACCTTTACAATTACATTCCATCATTTTTATCTGGGTGGCGGTGCATTTATTGATTTTACTGGCTCTAATTCAGAAGATAACTCTAATTCTATTGTTTCATGGCAAGTTAGAGCAGGTGCTGTATTTGGCAACTGGGAATGGGGACCTGGAATAGGAAATGTTGATATTGGACTGTCCTTCTCACCAACAGTGATTATTGCAGAAACATCTGAATCTGACAATGAAGCAGGTGCTGCACTTGGCGCTGCAATTGGTTCAATCTTCCTGACAATATTTAATATCCTTAAACTTAATGTCGGCGTTACATGGTTCCTGCCATTATAAGCATGTGAAACTTAAAATGCTGACCAACCTTTAGATTCTATGCCTTCAATCCATTTGGAGGCATATTTTTTTGCACCTTCCAAATCGTGATCACGATAATTTCCGCATTCTTTTTCGGTAGCAGCAGGAACCGGCTTGTCCCAGACAGCAACTTTTTTAAGAACATTCAGCAGGTGATTTGCAACATATTCTTCATCATGATCGCCCCAGATTGTAAAATAAAAGCCTGTTCTACAACCCATAGGTGAAAAATCGATAATTCCGTCCATTTCATCTCGAATATATTCAGCAATCAGGTGTTCCAGGGTATGAATTGTGCCTGTAGACATAAACTCCTGGTTTGGCTGACAAAAGCGAATATCAAACTTGGTAACTACATCGCCTTTTTCACCAACTTTTTTTGATGCAAGTCTTACAAAGGGAGCTTTTACCTTTGTATGATCAAGATTAAAACTATCTACATTGTATTTTTTCATAATTCGTCCTTAGGAACTTATCCTTATAAACTTAATTGCCTGATAAATTGCTTTACCAGTTCTGCGCTCATATTTGCACATACATCTTCATTAAAAGAATATGTGCTTTTTACTGTGTCATCTGCCATGTCAGACATACAGCGAATAATTACAAAAGGAACTTTATTAACACTGCAGGCATGGGCAATTGCACAACCTTCCATTTCAACACATAAAGGTGCAAAATTGGACTTTATAAAATCCTTTTTTTCACCAGCCGAAATAAACTGGTCACCAGAGGCAATCAAACCTTTTACAATTTTATGCTCTTTTGAAAAGTCCGTCTGATTGAAGGCAGAAAGAAGACAATCTGCCATTTTTTCATCTGCTGTAAATTGTTCTGGAAGCCCCGGAACCTGTCCGAGCTTATAACCAAAAGCAGTTGTATCAAAATCATGGTAAACAGCCTTTGTAGAAACGACAAAATCAAAAATACCAAGCGAAGCACCAGTTGCACCGGCAATTCCTGTATTAATCACTCTTGTTACGCCGAATTTTAAAATCAAAATCTGAGAACATAAAGCTGCATTTACTTTACCGATTCCGCTTTTTACAACAACCAGATTTTTTCCATACAACTCGCCTTTATAAAAAGTAAGATTGCAATATTCTGTTTTTTCCACGGAAGAGAGAGCTTTCTGCAAGGCATTTACCTCGCTTTCCATAGCTCCAATAATTCCAATTATTTCACTCATTTATCGTTTCAGCCTTGATTCTCTTTGTTCTTTTGATTCTTTTTTATAATGTATAATAACATCATCTATAAGTTTATCTTCCAGCTTGAACTTTTTAATAACAAAGGTTACCAGCTTTTTGTAAATAATAAATCCAAGTACAAGTCCGCCAAAAAATACAACAATCATACAAATTGTCATAATTGTATCGTAAATCTTGCCTTCAACGTGGATTACTTTAGTAAATAGAAAAGCAACACCAACTAAAAGCAAGAGCATAACAATCAGTGTTTCTATAATTTCGAAAACACAAGCAAGTGTCATAAAGATTGCAGAAAACTTCTTCTTTTTGGTGTATTCAATTTTAGCCTGTTTCTGGCGCTCTTTTTCTTCTTTTTCGTAAGGGGTCATTTCTTCTTCTATCATTTTTTATTCCTCTTTCTGTGTTGATTTTTCAACTGATTTCTCGTTTGATTTTTCAGATTTTGTTTTTGCATCTTTTACAACTGTAATCAAGAAGGAAATTATTAAAAGTATTCCGCATACAACTACAGCAGAATCTGCGACATTAAATGTCGGCCAGCGGTCAAATCCAAAAAGTCCGTAAAACTTTACGTCAATAAAATCTACTACACCGGCAGGTCTGAAAATGCGGTCAATGATATTTCCAAAGCCACCGCCTACAATTCCACAGATTGCCCAGCGCTGTAATTTTGTAAAGTCATTATTTCTAAAGTAAATTACAAGTACAAGAACTAAAACTATAACTGGAACAATAGAGAAAAGAACCCTTCTTATGTTATAAGAAAGTCCGGCTCCCACACTGAATGCTACACCCGGATTACGAACATGTATTATTCTTAAAAAATCACCAAAAAACTGTGTGCCAATGGTATTCATCGGAATAAAACGAACGACCAGCATTTTTGTAATCTGATCTAATACAACGACTATAATTGTTAACGCAATAGGTAATAATTTTGATTTTAATTTTTTATCGATATCCATATATTTAATATACCAAAAAATTATTAGTGTTTAAAGGGAATCAAAAAAGTGTGAAGTCAAAAATGTGTAATCACAAATATAGATTTCAACAGAGTTTTTAGAATCCGGTTGGTAAATCTATGAAGACACATTCTATGCCCAATTCTTTTTCCCCCTTTTCTTTAACAAGGGAAACTCCCATAGTTTCTGTTTCGTAATGACCGCCTGCAATTACATTGATTTTCATTTCTTCGGCTGTGTGATACTGCTCATGATTGAACTCACCGGTAATAAAGCAGTCCAGACCTTCAGAAATTGCAGTTTCTACATCTTCGCTGGCTCCACCCGAAACAATTCCAATGGTTTTTATTTCTTTTTTACCGAATCTAAGCACTGCACATGGCATTTTACCAATCCGCATTACTTTTTCGGAAATTACATCTATTGTTAAAGGTTCAGGTAATTCACCCTTTACACCGATTGTCATGCCTTTCCAGCTTCCAAATGGTTCAACATTTGTAAGACCTAATCTTGAAGCAAGTCCATAATTGTTTCCATAAGGATTATTTGCATCAAGCGGAATATGATAAGCACATAAAGCCATATCTTTATTAATAAGAGTTGAAAGGCGCTTGTACAAAGATTCTGTTATTGGCTGACAATGACCCCAGAAAAGACCGTGATGAACAAATAAAAGGTCTGCTCCAAGTTCTGCTGCAATTTTTTCGGTAGCTTCGCAAGCATCTACAGCAAATGCAATCTTTTTAATTTCCTTTTTATCTGGCTCGCTGTTTTCTACCTGGATTCCGTTAATTGCGATATCATTGGCATAATTTTCCTTTTTAAGAAAGCTATTAAAATAATTGTCCAGTTCCTTCAATGTCATCTTCTTTTATCTCCTTTAACTCTTTGATTTTTTGTATTTCGTAATCTGTATAATTTACAATCTGATTAATATTTTTACCCTTTGTGTCACGGTCATTTCCCAAGATACGGGCAAGCAAAGGTTCTGTCTGACTGATAAATCCATATCCTTTAGTTTTGTACTCAGTTAAAGAATCAAGAAGCATATATCCGGTTACAATATCTGTATTCTTTTTTGCAAAAAATTCTGTTGCAGTGCTTCCCAATTCATCTGAAATTAAGAAAAACTTTAATGAATCGGAATATTGTTCTTTCTGGCTGTAATATTCCTGAAGCATAGGAATTAAAGCTTCCAGTTCATTTGTTGTGTTATAGGTATATTTTGTGTGATTAAGCGCAAAATCTTTAGGATAAAAAAGGCTTTTAATTATCATGGACATTCTGCGGTAAAAACGAGCTTCTGCCTTTATTCCCAGCCACTTTATATCATCTGTATATATATCTGCAGAACAAACTGTATAGCCTTTTGAAGCGAGTAATTGAAGATAATTTTTGCTGTATTCACTTTCACTGCGCTTGTCGGCAATAAAAACAACTACTAAATCTTCGGGAGCAGCAGCAACTGTATCTGCTGTATCAGCACTTTCGGCAGGTGAAAACTCATGCAAAGTCATATTCGTACGACCAAAAACAGTTTTTTCTGTAAAACCAGAACGGATACTGCCTTCATAATAGCTAGTTACTTCGTTTATGTTCAGTTTTTTGTTATTGTAATTAATTGGATAAAAAATAATCAGAACAACAATTGCGCCTATAGACAAAATGCTAGTTATAATAGTCCAGAAAATCATAAGAAAACTGTAATGGTCTATATACAGATTCTCTGAATATCTAAACAATGCATGAAAGTTTGAAAGAAGGACCAGAATAGAAAGTACAAGCGCATAAAGATTATAAATATCCAGTCCCCAGGCCAGAATATGCAAAAGAACAAGAAAAAGAGATAAAGGAGCTAAAATAACCATTGCATCCCTTTTTTCGTGACGTACATAAAGAACACGGCTGTTTGTCAGAAACAAGAGGAAAAATATCAGCAGTTCACCAATTACTCGCATTTTTTTACGGACCTTTTATTCTTTTTATTATTTTTTTTATTTTAATGATTCTAAGGATTCAGCATAAGATTCTGCTGCCTCCAGAACACCATAATATGCAGGTTTCAGATTATAATTTTCGTCCAGCAAAAGTGGATATTGTTTATAACCTTTATACTGATCCAAAGCATCCAGCCAGGTACCGTCATCAGAAAGTCCCCAGATAGTTATCCCCATAATTCCGTGTTTATCTTCTGTTTTACGGTTTGCAAGGAACATTTTGAAGTATTCCTTATATTTTGATTTTAACATCACTGAACTATATGGCTTTGAACCGTTTGCAATATCAAGTTCAGTTACCTGTACGTCGATATCATGTTCCAGGAACTTTTTAACTGCATCTTCAAAGCTATTATTGCCAGTAACCTTAGGATATGTCATGTTTACATGAGACTGCATTCCTACTGCATCTATTCTTGCGTCTGGAGTAGCTTTTATTTCATCAATCAAATTACAGATTGCATTACATTTTCCTGTGCTATAACAATTGTAATCATTGTAAATAAGAAGAACGTCTTTTGGCGCATAAGCGTTTGCGTAACGGAAAGCATTGATAATAAACTCTTCGCTGCCATAAATACGGAACCAGTCGCTATCCTGTCTGAGCCACTTCTGGCTTCCTGCATTATCTGCAACGGCTTCGTTTACAACATCCCACATTGTAACAATATGTTCTTTGCAGCCAATACGTTTTTCAAAATCATAGACAAAGTTCATTACCGATTTTATATACCATTCCATTCTGGCATTCATAGTAGCCTTGTCTACGTAATCATTTTTATCTTTGTAATCAACTTTAAAGAACCACTTTGGGGTCTGAGAATGCCATACCAGAACATGTCCACGGATTTTTACATTCATCTGACTTGCCAGAAATAAAATCTCTTTTGCTGCACCAAAACTTGGCATTCCCATTGGAACTTTGTAGGTATTTCCATCTTCTGCAAGGAAATCTTCAAGATTGGATGGTTTTTGCCAGTTAAAGATGAAATCAGGTTTAAACTCATTGCCAAGGGTTATGTAATTTACTAATTTTGGTAAGGTTTCTTGAACTTCTGGATCCTGAAGATTTGCTTTATATTCACATGCAAATCCAAAATAATCAAAATAATCTTTATAAGCGTCGTATAAACTTGGTGCCTGAGTCCAGTTTACAGGAGCAGCCTTTGTTGCACTGACTCCATCGCCAGTAAGCTTAATCTGAAGATTTTTAATATAAAAAACAAGGTTTTCTTTTGAAAGACCTGCGCCGGAAATGTAAAGGGAACGATTTTCTCCAAGAGGAATTGCGAGATCACCTTTTAATGTAGTCCATTCACCGGATTTTACTTTTTTATGTGCAACTTCAGGTAAACCAAGATTCATTTCATTTATTACCCAGCTGATTTCATTTTCATTGTTTTGTGCATCAACAACTTTAATGTCACAACTGAAGTTTAAATATACTTCCTGATTGCCAAAAGCGGATAAATCTACGGTAACAGGATTGGTCTTTTTAATTTTATTTCCTGTAATGACTGTAACGTTGTCAAATCCGTCGACTTTCTGCTTGAATTTAACAGAAGTGTCTTTATCAATATTGATAATACTTACAGAGCCGTCTCCATTGTCTTTAATATTTGCATTTTTTGGTGCTGCAAAAAACGCTGAAACGCTAAAAAACAATGAAAAGAAGATAATTGAGATTTTTTTCATAATGCCTCCATAGCTATAAAACAATCTTAGAAAAAAATTATAACACATAAATTACATTTATATATCAGATTTTTCCGCATTATTTTCTGCTTTATTTTTCTTATTCAATCCATTTATTTTTGAAAAGATTTTTTCCAGATACTGGACTTCGCTTTCGGACATGCTTGCCCGAGACAAAAGACTACGCCAGAAGTTTTCCATTTCTTCACGCCCAGGCATTTTGAAAAAGCCTATTTCTTTAAGGTTGTCGGTAATGTTCTTTACACTTGTATCGATACGTTCCAGAGAAAGGGATTCATAGCTTTTTACGGCTTTATTTTGGGCGGCAAGTTTTTCGCGGAAAAGATGATAACTGATAATTTGTACTGCATGGGAAAGATTTAAAGAACCAAAATCATTGCTGGAAGGAATTGTTACACCGACTGTACACTGGGAAAGTTGTTCATCTGTGAGGCCTGTGCGTTCGTTACCAAAAATAACGGCAACCTTTGAGTTTCCGCTGGTGATTTCTGAAGCCTTGCGGGCAAACTCTTCCGGTAAATACAATTTGCCACGTTTTTTTCCACGGCGACGGGTTGTGCCTGCGCTTATGCTGCAATCTTTTGTTGCTTCGGTAATGGAATCAAAAAATTGTGCTTTATCAAAA
>JAEEGF010637846.1_pt1 | contig 21405 bp, 17 predicted proteins | sample 9134171 | NCBI WGS metagenome assembly JAEEGF01 (sample SAMN16246542, study PRJNA631951) | gut metagenome | biome: gut microbiome; feature: rumen; material: AP-attached | host: Bos | place: Iran: Karaj | collected 2018-10 | reverse complement strand
AGCTACATGGAGAGGGGAAATAGGTGAACAATTTCCCCTTATAAAGCAATTCTCCCCAGAATTACCGGTAAATCTTTCGTTTGTTTCGATTCAATCTTTTTTGTATGAGGGGTAATTCTTTGAGGATTTTCCTGCACTTTTTTACTCGAATTGTGAACTATGCCGTTTTTTGGCAAAAGATTCGAACTGAAAAACAAAAAGATTCCCCATCTGTGGCAATCAGATCATGACAGAGAGAACAAAAGATATGTGTCAGGAATGAAAGAGATTGCTCTTTCGATTCGATTGAGTTTCAGAAGAAAATGAGAAATTAATGGATAGGAGATCACAAAAGATATCGCGGTCAACTCCGCAGGTATTGTGTAATTTTTGGAGTTCAATTCTGAACAAACGGGGCATAGATTCCTATGGTTTTTGGGTCGAAATCAAATGAGAATAAGGCACGATCGGATCAAAAAGTTAATAACTATGTGTTGAACATCAGGAAATATGCTGTTTTATAGCTTATAACACACTATTAATTATTCAGAAAGAGGCCAAAAGTACTTTTTGGACAAAAAGTCAAGAAACTCGGTCAGGTCCACAGGAGTGAACACACTATATATGTGTTATAAACAAGTATATGACACGAGAAGATGAGTAAAAATGAGTAAAGATTTGATTATTTGCCCTATTGACAAACATCAGAATGTATAATAGGGCCAAGTCAAGAAAATGCCGACGTTGCCTAGCTTTTTTGGACATTGGCTATTTGCAAAAACTCGAAAAACTCCCCAAATCGCTCCAAGGAAGCGATGGACAACGCGGAAGCGGCTTCTTGATTGCTCATGGATCGACCCATTTCCAAGAGGAAAAACAAACAAGGAGGTTACGTGCAACGCTCACGATTCACCCGTGGGCTGTTTGCTTTGATAACAATTTCGACAAGCAAAGGTGCTTGTGAAGATAGAGGTTGACAGAATAAGCGGCTCCGGAAGATTCTTTACGATAAAGATTCCGAGACTATGCGACTGTTTTTGCCAATGCGGCTGCGGACAGTTTTCTCATTTCCCGATGCCTCCGATTCGTGTTTGCCGCCGTACGGCACGGCGACACTTCGCTGCACGTTTGTTCTCTTCTGCCATTATACGGGAAAGGGCAAGAGAAAGCAATACGTTTTGTAACACAGTCTGATATATATTGTAGAAATATCGTTGAACCGCATCCGAATGTGTTATCGATCGTAACAAACCGATCCGGAACCGGGGCGGGAAACAAATCAACAAACTTGCAACTTGTGACGATCCGATCAGTATGGTATAATAACAAACAGCCATGCATCCGGTTGGGGCTGTATGGCAGGAAAGGATCGTATGAGCAAGGAAAACGGTGTGACAAAGGAACGAAAATCAAAGAAGACGCGCATCGTATTGTGTGCGGTTGCGCTGGTGCTGGCGATTGCGGCGGCGGTCGGCGCGCGGGCGGTGTACCGGATCCTGAAGCAGCCGGAGAAGCTGTTCGAGCATGCGGCGGCGACGCAGCTGCCGGAGAAGACGCCGCTTGCGCCTGCGTTTGAGCTGCCGACGGATCGCAGGCCGGCCGTTTCGGAGACGCCGGAGAGTACCCGCGTTCCGGAGAAGCAGGGGATTCTGAACATCCTGCTGACGGGCATCGACGCTTTCGAAAACGGAAAGACGACGAGCGGGACCATGCCGCACACGGACGCGATGATGGTGATTGCCGTCAATTTCGACAGCGACACGGTGGACCTGATCACGCTGCCGCGCGACACCCTGACGACCGTCCCGGGATATTCCGGATTCTACAAGCTGAACGGCGTGTTCAACGTCGGTCTGAACGGAAAGTTCAAGACGTCCGGAAAGGCGGACGATCTGGCGGCGGGCTTTGAACTGACCTGCCGCACGGCGGAGCAGTGGCTCGGCGGCGTCTCGATCCCGTACTATTACGGGCTGGATTTTCAGGCGGTCATGGACATTGTGGATGCGATCGGCGGCATCGATTATGACGTCGATCAGCCATTCCGTTCGCAGAGCGGCAAACGCGGATACGGCGTCGGCATGCATCATCTGGACGGCGATGCGGTCATGGGGTATCTGCGCATCCGACAGTCTGCGGACGGGCTGGACAGCTCGCGCACCGCGCGGCAGCGGCGGATGATGGTTGCGATCTTCAAAAAGCTGAAAACCGAAGGCAAGCTCTATCAGGTTCCCACGCTGATCTCCGCGGCGAACAGCGGCATCTATACGAACGCGTCGGCCGCGCAGACCACGGCGCTCGTGAATTTCGCGGCGAATCTGGATCCGGAACGCATCCGGACGCGGTCCATGTACGGCGAGATCGGCGAGATCGAAGCCTACTGGCGGTTCGTGTACGTCGATCAGCAGAACCGGATCGACCTCATCCGCGAGGTCTACGGCATCGACGCGGAGCCGGTCGGCACCTGCACGAGACAGTACGAGCGCTGGCTCTACAAGATCGGGTTCGTGACGATCAAGCGTCTGCACCAGATCGAGAAGGTCCTGCAGCGCGTGGAGGAGAAGAAGGCGGCGGGCGCGACCTTTACGGACGAGCAGATCGCGCTGTACGGGGACTGCTACATCGATTATCTGAACCTGCACGAGGCGTACGAGGCGTATTCGAAGGAGCTGGCGGACCTCTACGCGGGCACGCCGTGGCGCGAGAAGAAGGGAAGCCAAAGCAAGTGGACGGACGAGCAGAAGCAGCGGGATCAGGCGCTTTCCGAGCAGGAGACGGCGTACCGCGACCGCCTTGCCGAGCTGTCGAACACGGCGCACGAGTCGCTGAAGCGGCTGGCGGCGTCGATCGGCTATCGCAACATCGCGTGGTCCGTCGACGGAAAATGGTATCAGGATTCGGACATCAACGAGGTTTACGTGAACTTCGGCTGATTCTGCGGCATACGGCCGGGCGGGAAACCGTCCGGCTTTTTTCATGCGCAATTGCATCTTGCGGGCGGGGGAGAAGCGGAGTATAATGAAACTACCATGCGGAAGGAGGCGGCATATGAAGGGAAAACGCGTGTTGGCATGGCTGCTGATTGCGGTGCTGGGGCTGCTGACGCTGCGGACGGCGAAGGCGGCGGACGCGGCGTCGTTTCAGATGGAAGCGTACGCCTTTCCGTACGGCTCGACGGCGACGGTCGTTGCAACCGTAACGGGCAGCGCGACGTGGGTGCTGAAGACCGCGGACGGCGAGGTTCTGTGCAAGCGGACCGCGGACACGGACAAAAAGCAGCAGCTGCGGTTCGCGTTCCCGGTGGAGGCGCATCTGCCGCGGCGCACGGAACTGGCGTTGTATCGCGGCGACAGCGAGCAGGCGCAGTGCCGGACGCTGCTGTTCTGCGACGCGCCGCAGAACGGGCCCGTGTGGCAGGTGGCGTGCACCGAGCGCAAGCTTGCGATCACCTTCGATTCCGCCAATTCCTCCGCCAATACCAAGGAGATTCTGGACCTTCTGGACCGCTATGACGCCAAGGCGACGTTCTTCCTGATCGGCCGGTTCATCGAGAACTATCCGGAGCTGTGCGCCGAGATCACGGCGCGCGGGCACGAGCTTGCAAGCCATTCGTACGAACATCCCGACATGCTGAAGGCGACGTCGCAGGAGGCGTACCGCAGCATCGTGCGCACGGACGCGCTGATCCGAACCTACAACGGCGACACCCGCACGCTGTACCGTCCGCCGTCCGGACAGTCGACGTTCCGCGACCGCGCGATCGCGCGCGGACTGGAGAGCGAGGTCATTCGCTGGTCGGTCGATTCGGGCGACGGATTCCGCGACAAGACGTACGCCAACATCATCGGGCGGCTGCGCACGCATCTGCACAACGGCGGCATCGCGCTGATGCACGTTTACGGCAAGCAGACGCTGCAGGTGCTCGGCGACATCCTGCCGGAGCTGACCGCGCAGGGCTACCGCTTCGTGACGGTTTCGGAGCTGTTGATCGACGGCGAGGCGTACATCGACGAATGGGGCACCCAGCAGCCGCTGCACCACGAACAGACCGGCGTCGAGCGGATCGCAAACCGTCTTTCGCGCACGCAGGCGAACGGAGGCAGCAAATGAGAAAGAGAGATTGGAAGCGAATCGCGATCGTGCTTGCGGGACTGCTGCTGCTCGGGTGCGAAACGCCCGAGATATCGACGCACACGCATGTCTGGCTGGACGCGACCTGCACCGAGCCGAGGAAATGCCCGACCTGCAAACAGACCGACGGCGAACCGCTCGGGCACGATTTTGCGGAGGCGACCTGCACCGAGCCGAAGACCTGCCGCCGCTGCGGGCTCACCGAGGGGGAACCGCTCGGGCACGATTTTACGGAAGCGACCTGCACCGAGGACGCGGTCTGCACGCGCTGCGGGTTGCGCAGACCTGCGCCGGGACACGATTTTACGGAGGCGACCTGCACCGAGCCGAAGACCTGCCGCCGCTGCGGGCTCACTGAGGGGGAACCGCTCGGGCACGACGCGCACCCGACCTGCACCGAAAGCGCGGTCTGTACGCGCTGCGGGACGGAGCTGCCCGCGTTGCGACACGATTTTACGGAGGCGACCTGCATCGAGCCGAAGATCTGCCGTCGCTGCGGACAGACCGAGGGCGAACCGCTCGGACACGAGATGCAGGACGGCGCATGCACGCGCTGCGGCTTTGCGGTCTTCGAACCGATCAAGGGCAAGGGCAACGCGGTGCTCGAGCAGATCCGGCTCGGAACCGGCGTCTATCGCGTGCACATCACGAACCGCGTTTCGAGCAATCTGACCGTGTGGGCGTACGACGCGTACGGCACGGCGCAGCTGCTGGCGCTGGCGCGCGGACGGTACGAGGGCACGGTGCTGCTGTTCGGCGAATCGCCGTACACGATCGAGGTGTTTGCGAACAACGCGTGGGAGATCGCGTTCGAGCAGCTGGACTGGACGAAAGAAGAATCGTTTGCGGGACACGGCGACGGCGTGACGGACTACGGCGTGCTGCCGTCGGGCAGTTATGCGATCCGGCACGGCGGCGAACAGGATTTTGTCGTGTGGCTGTACACGACGGAGGGCGAAACCCTGCTGGTCCATGCGGTCGGCGCATTTGAGGGCGAACGGACGGTAACCGTGCCGGAGGGCAGCTATGCGTTCTTCGCGGTGCGCGCGGACGGCGACTGGCAGATCGAAAAGACGAGATGAAGACGGAAACGATACCCATTCTGATCGGCGTGACGGGGCATCGGACGGTGCGGGAAGCGGACCGGCCGGTGCTGCTTGACGCGGTCAAACGCGAGCTCGAAGCGCTGAAAGCGCGCTGCCCGCATACGCGGCTTGTGATGCTGAACGCCCTTGCGTCGGGCGCGGATCAGCTGTGCGCGGAGGCGGCGGAGGCGCTCGGCATCCCGTTGATCGCGGTGCTGCCGTTCGAGAAGGAGGCGTACGAAGCCGACTTTGACGGCGCGGCGCTGACGGCGTTTCGCGCGTCGTACGACAGGGCGGAGCAGGCGTTTGTCGCACCGGCGACGGAAGCGGAGCCGCAGGAACCGTCGCGGAACTTTTCCTACCGGCAGGCGGGCGTCTATATCGCGGCGCACGCGCAGGTCCTGCTCGCGCTGTGGGACGGCGAACCGGGCGGCGAATGCGGCACGGCGGCGGTCGTGGACTGTTTCCTGCACGGCGCGTACCGACCGGTGTACGGCGCGCCGCTGATCAACGCGGGCGTCGTCATCCATGTGCAGACGCCGCGCGGCGATTCGACGAAGACGGCGGGCGAAGTCAGGCTGCTCGGCGATCGCGAAGCGTGGGAAGAGCTGCAAAAACGAACCGAAGAATTCAACGCGCTTGCGGCATCCTGTCCGAAAACCGTTTCGCCGCTGCTGCCGGCGGAGCGGGAACCGGATGAGGCGCTGGACCGCGCGGAGGCGCTGTATGCGGCGGCGGACGCGCTGAGCGTCCGGTATGCGGCGCTGTACCGGCGGATCCTGGCGCTGATCGCCGTCGTCAGCACGGTCATCACGCTGACGTTTCTGGTATACGACGAGGGCGAACTGCACTGGATGATCCTGCTCTACGGCGTGTCGTTTCTGATCGCGTGGGGGATTCTGCGCTATGCGCGCAAGTCCGCCTGCCACGAACGGTACATCAACTGCCGCGCGCTCGCGGAGGGCTTGCGCGTGCAGGCGTTTCTGCGCTATGCGGGATGCCGGGCGGAGGCGGGCGCGCTGCTTCCGTGGTCGCAGCAGGAGGGGAGCCCGTGGGTTGCGAGCACGATCCGCGCAAGCAGCGTGGGCGGCGCGCCGAAAGCGCGCAACGAGATCCGCATTTGCTGGGTAGAGGCGCAGCGGGACTATCACGCGGCGGCCGCAAAGAAGGCGGAAAAGAAGCAGACGCGCAGCGAACGGATCGTGCGGATCGCATGGATCGTCTCGTTTGTGCTGTACTTTATCGCGCTGATTGTGGAGCTGCTCTCCGGCACGTTCTTTTCGATGCGCCCGCTGATCACGCACGCGAACGAGATCCGTACGGCGATGAAGTTCGTGTGGGGCGGCATCTCGGCGGCAACGCTGTTCATCGGCAGCTACTACGGGCGGCTGTCGCTGTCGCGCGCGGTGGAGGACCACCGCAAGATGGCGAAGTTCTACGCGCGGCTGGACGACCGGCTCAGGCGGTACGGACAGACCGAGGAAACGCTGGTGCTGCTCGCCCGCGAAGAACTGATCGAAAACAGCAACTGGCGCTCCTATCAGCAGGACAACGCCCCGGAACTGAACATTTAAAAACCGAACATATAAAACAGATGATTCCCCGCCGGGGAATCATCTTTATGCGCGTATGCGATTCATGACAACCCCTCAGTCTCGCTTCGCGATCCAGCTCCCCTTGCACAGGGGAGCCTTACCTATACGCAAACCAAAAGCCCTTCCTGCGCTTAACTCTGCCGAAGAAAAAAGCCTTCCCCTTGAGGGGAAGGTGGCGCCGAAGGCGTCGGATGAGGTGGAAACCATATCTTTAACACCTCATCACCGCTTCGCGGAGCTTCCCCTCAAGGGGAAGCCTTGCTTATAAGCAAACCAAAAGGCTCCCCCTGTGCAAGGGGAGCTGTCGAGGTTTACCGAGACTGAGGGGTTGTTTCGCGCGGCAGCGCCGTATATCGTGTTTGCGTCAGCAAATATATCGCGCGGCTGACAGGCCGCCTTATATGCGCCTTACGGCGCGGGATCGGTCATTTGTCCAGCACGGCGACCTGAATCGGTGCAACGGCTTCCTCCATCCGGCGCACCTCGTCCGGGGTGAGGACGAGATCGAGGCAGCGGGCGGTGTCGGCGACGTTCTGCGGTCTGCGCATGCCGACAAGCAGGCTCATGCGGTCGTACTGCGTGAGCGCCCACGCCTCGACAAGCGCGGCAAAGCTGCAGTTGTGCGCTTCGCAAAGCGGCGTCCAGAGTTCGAACGCCTTTTTGAGCGTCGCGTGGCAGGCGGGATTCACCCACGGGATGCGCGAGCGGATATCGGTCTTTTCAAAGCGGCGCTCCAAAAACGCGGGCGAGGTCAAAAAGCCCTCCTCCAGTACGCCGTAGGTCTGAAACACCGTGTCGGATTCCCGACAGACGGGGAAGTATTTGCGCCCGTGGAACGGCGAGAGGATCGAGAAAAACTCCTGCACGACGGAGACGCCCTGCTTTGCATCGGGCGCGGACCGATAGGCAACAAGGTCCTCCGGCTGACTGTTCGAAAGCCCGTAGGCGCGGATCTTGCCCTCTTTGATCAGCTCCTCCAGCGCGCCGACCGTGTCTTCGACCGGAAAGCTTTTGCACACGTAATGCACGATCAGCGAATCGAGATAGTCGGTCTGCATTCTTTTGAGCGAATCCTCGACGTCGCGGCGGATCGCCTCGGGGCGCGTGTCGTTGTTGACCGTGTAGCCGTCGCGCGAATAGTGGAAGTTGCCGCCCTCGCCTCGCCAGTTCAGAGAACACTTCGTCTGCAGCACAAAGTCGTGCCGCCGCCCTTTCAGCGCCTCGCCGAGCAGCGTTTCCGAAACGCCGGTGCCGTAGACCGGCGCGGTGTCGATGTAGTTGATGCCGTAATCGCGGCACGCGTCCAGAAGCGATTTCGCTTCTTCGACCGTCGAATCGCGGTCCGACCACACGCTGCCGCCGCCGAGCCCCCATGTCCCGAGCGCGACGACGCTCACATCGATGTCCGACCGTCCCAGCTTCATCGTTTTCATTTCGTTACCCTCCGTTATTTGCTGATGGTATCATAGCACATCCGTCCGCCCGCCGCAAGAACAACGCGGCCGGGCGTCATGCGCGTCAGTATCCGAACGCAATGCCGATCGCGAGGAACAGCACGACGAGCGCAAGGTTTGCGACAAACAGCGGCACGCTCTTTTTCACCCACTTGAAGTAGTCGACGCCGATCATCGAAAGCGAGATCAAAAGCACCGGCGAGGTGGGGAACAGGACGTTCGTGTAGCCGTCGGCGAAGGTGTAGATCAGAACCAGCATCTGTTTACTGAGCGGCACGGAGACCACCGCGAGCATGCCCATGACGAGGATGGCTTTGGCGGTCGACGACGAGATGAAGAATTCGAGCACGAGGATGATCGCGTACAGCACGAGCGCCACGACGAACGGGCTGTGTCCCGCCACGAGCGTGTTGATCGAATGCACGATCGTCGGCATGATCGCGCCTTCGTCGAAGATGTACTTGATCGAGGACGCGAGCGCGATGAACACGATCGTCGGCAGCGCGCCGACGACGCCGCGCCCAAAGCTTTTGAACACCGCTTTCGCATCGCGCGACGAGATCAGACCGGCGACCGGTCCGAAGATCAGGAAGTACGCGATCAGCACGACCACGGTGTAGTCGCGAAGCGCCGAAACCGCCGAGCAGGCGATGATCAGCGCGAGGCACAGGAGCAGAAACACGACGTAGACGATGCGCGTGCGGCGTTCGATTTTGTGCAGATCCGGCAGTCCGGCGGTCGGCTCCGCAGCTTTCAGCGTTTCGTCGTGCGCCTGCGTGAGGCTCGACGACGGATCCCTTTTGATCCGGCGCACATAGAGAAAGAGGAAGCCGAGCAGCAGCAGATACATCACAAGGAAGATCAGGATGCGGTAGGTGATGTGCGTCATCGGGTTCGTGTCGATGATCTCGGACGCAAGCAGGACCGTAAACGGATTGGTGATCGCGCTTGCAAAGCCGAAGCCGCAGGCAATGATGCTGGCAAGGAAGCCGGTGAACGAGTCATAGCCGATCAGCACGCACAGCGCGGTCACGATCGGCAGCATCGAAAGCATCTCCTCGAACAGCCCGAGGAACGCGCCGAACGCCATGAACACGAGCGCGATCATGGAGAGCAGCAGCGCTTTGCGCTTTTCGAACCGCCCCGCGACGGCGCCGACCAGCACGCGGATGCCGCCGACGTCGTTCATCACCTGAAACGAGGCGAAGATCACGACGAGAAACAGCGACAGCATGATCAGCGTCAGACCGTTGTCCGAGCCGAACACAAGGATCGGCGCAAGCAGCCCCTTCCATACCGGAATGCCCTTTGCGCCCTCGACGCGCGTGTAGGCGAGATAATCCGTCCCGCCGTCGGGCGTCGTGCCGAACGCGCCCTTGGGGATCACATAGGTCAGCACGATCGCGGCGAGCATCAGCGCGAACAGCAGCGCCGTGACCTGCAGGAACGTTTTGGTCGACAGATCGACCAGCGTTTTCTTATCCTTTTTCATGTTGCATCTCCTTCATTAGGTCGACAAGCAGCGCCCACCGCACGACCTGCCGCGGGTTCTCGACGGGGTAGAAGTAGTACAGCTCGTTGTTGTGATAGGTTTCAAACTCGGCATTGCACGAGAACGGCAGGGCGGGCAGCTCCTCGAACGGCACCGTGAACGCCGTTTTGTCCGACCGGTAGGACAGCCCGTGCGCGTCGAGCGTGCAGACGCCCCGTTCGCGGCGTTTGCGCCCCTGTTCGGGAAAGACCGTGACCTTGACCTCGGCGGTCAGCGTTTCGTTTGAAAGCGTATCGCGTTCGAGCGCCTTGATGCGCTCGTAGTACGCGGCGATCGTCTGCCCGTTCTCGAAGCGATAATGCTCATCCAGCGTATGCGTGCGTTTGCAGGCGCGGCAGACGAGCGTATTGCCCCGGCCCTCCGCGGCATACAGCGCGCCGCAGTCGGCGCAGCGGCAGAGGACGGTTTCCAGCCCCTTCGCCTTGTCCTTCTGCGAAAAACCGGCGTCCGAGACGCAGTCGTCGTAGGCGAGCGTATCCTGGATCAGCGCATCGAGCGCGGCGTCGGTCATGGCGGCGGCTTCCTCCTTGGTGATCACGCGCACGACGGTCGCCGACACGTCGCCGCGATAGAAGCGCTTGCGCCACTTGGGGTTGCAGAGATACGCGCCGGTGATGCGGCAGAGCACGATGTCCGTGCCGAGCCGCCGGTAGAACGCCGCGCCGCGGTCGAGGATCGGATAGCTGCGTCCCGAGACGGACAGCCTGCCTTCGGGGAAGATCACGACCGGAAAGCCCTTGCGGACCGTGCGCATGATGCCGAGCGGCGTGGCGCGATCGGGCGCAAACAGGCGCTTCGGGATAAAGCCCGCTTTTTTGGCGAGCGTTCTGACGACCGGCAGCGAGATGTAGTGGCGGTTGACGACAAACGCGGGTTTCACATCGGGAAACAGCCGTTTGATATAGTAGAAATCATAGAACGATTCGTGGTTCGAAAGCACGATGAACGGCGCTTTGCAATCGCGCGCGGCTTTATTGTCGACGGTCAGACGCTGTTTGCGCCGGAGGACCGCATGCGCAAAGCGGAAGAACGCGGCATAGATGATCGAGTCCGGCGTGCCGTCGGTTGTTTGCGTGCGCCGTTTCATGCGATTCCCCCTCTGCGGTTGATAGCAAAAGCATATCTTTTTTGTCGGGTTTTGTCAACAAGCGAACGCGTTTCCCCTCTTTTCACGGGCGGGAATGTATGATAAAATAAAACGAATCGACATGCGAAAGGAGCCGAAGCATGGAAACCGGACTGCTGCGGGAATGGGACGGAATCCGAACCCTGTCCATCGTGGGCATGTGCAAGAACGCGGGCAAGACGACCGTGCTGAACTGGCTGCTTGCAAACGCGGGACGCGGCGTGCTGGGGCTGACCTCGATCGGACGCGACGGCGAATCGACCGACGTCGTCACCGGCACCGAAAAGCCCGGCATCTTCGTGCCCGAAGGCACGCTGATCGCGACCGCGAAGGACATGCTGAAGCTGTGCGACATCACAAAGGAGATCCTCGCTGCGACCGGCATTCCGACGCCGCTCGGCGAGGTCGTGATCGTGCGGGCAAGAAGCGCGGGCAGCGTGCAGCTTGCCGGACCGTCGATCGTTTCGCAGCTTCGGACCGTTGCCGGTCTGTTCTTCGAACACGGCGCGGCGCGCACGGTCATCGACGGGGCGCTGGGACGCAAATCGCTCGGCGCGCGCAGCGTCGCGGACGGGATCATCCTCTGCACCGGCGCAAGCTACGACATGCGCATGGAGAAGGTCGTTTCGGACACCGCGGCGTTCTACCGCATCCTGAACCTCAAAAAGGCAAAGACGCTGCCGGAGCCGTTCAAGGGCACGCTCGGGGAGGCGTTCAAGGCGCGCGGCGAGGCGCTGATCGAAGGCGCGCTGACCGAGAGCACGGTGGTGCCGCTTCTGAAAAGCGGCGTGCTGCGCGACGGGCGGCTGGTCGTGAAGGATCCGAGCAAGGTCCTGCTCGGCGCGGACGTGCTGAACCGGCTTGCGCTCCGCAAGGTCGCCCTCGAAACCGAGGACGCGGCGCGCACGCTGTGCGTGACGGTCAATCCGGTGTCCGCCTACGGCTGGCGGTTCGACGAACGGGCGTTCCGGGAGGCGATGGCGGCGGCGGTCGACGTGCCGGTGATCAATGTAAAGGAGGACGCGCAATGATTTCGGTGCGCTTTGAAGAAAAGGTCGGGATCGGACTTCAATATATCCTCGAAAACCTGCACGGCTGCAGCCCGTTCGGGCAGGAACGCATCCGGCATCTCAAATTTTACGCGCCCGGGGAGCGTGAAGCGCTCGAAGCGGAACTCGAAAACACCGCCCGCGCCGCGGCTTCGGCGCCGCAGCGGAGGGAGCTGATCGACCGCATCATGCTCGAGCTGTGCCGCGTCAAGGACGTGCGCGCGTCGCTTGCGCGCTGCCGCGAAGGCGAAACGCTCGACCATGTGGAGCTGTTCGAATGCAAGGGCTATCTCGAACGCATCGAAGCGCTGATCCCGATGCTTGCGGAATGGAACGAAACGGCAAGGCTTTCGGGCTTTTCGCTGCACGATCCGGCGCCCGCGTTCGACGTGCTCGATCCGGCGCATACGCGTTCGCGCGGGTTCTTCATCCCGGACGGCGCATCGGAAGCGCTCAGGGCGGTGCGCGCACAGAAGAAGCGGATCGAGGAGCGCCTCTATGGCGCAAAGACCGACGCCGAACGCGCCGAGCTGCGGCTCGAACGCACGCGCATCTGCGCCGACGAGGAGACCGAGGAGCGCAAGGTGCGCGAAACGATGTGCGCGGCGCTGCGTCCGCTGTGCGACGGGCTGCTGTGCGACGCCGAAACGATCGGGCGGCTCGATTTTCTGATCCAGAAGGCGCTGTTCGCGGTGCGGTACCGCTGCGTGCGGCCGGTGATCGGCGAAACGGAGCTGAACCTCGTCGACATGGTGAATCCCGAGATCGCGGACCTGCTCGCAAAGAAGGGGCGGGCGTTCGTGCCCGTCTCGATCGCGGCGGACAAAGGCGCAACGGTGATCACCGGCGCAAACATGGGCGGCAAGAGCGTCGCGCTCAAGACGGTCGCGCTGATCGCGCTGCTGTGCCACGCGGGCTTTTTGGTCCCCGCGGCGTCGGCGACGGTGCCGATGTTTCACTGCATAAAAATGCTGTTTGACGATCTGCAGTCGATTCAGTCGGGGCTTTCGGGCTTCGGCTCGGAGATCGTGCAGTTCGAAAAAGCGCTCGACGAGGTTGAGCGGGGCTATTCGCTGCTGCTGCTGGACGAGTTTGCGCGCGGGACGAACCCGGACGAGGGCGCGGTGATCGTGCAGGCGGTCACAAAGTATCTCTGCGGCGTCGACGCGATCTCGATCCTGTCCACGCATTACGACCGCGTGGCGGAGGCGGCGAACCGGCATTATCAGATCATCGGCTTGAAAAACGTCGATCCCGCGGCGATTTCGAAGGAGATCGGACCGGACGCGGAGGACGGCGTCGCGGCGATCGCGCGGCATATGAACTACGGACTGTACCGCGTCGAGGGCAGGGCGGACTGTCCGAAGGACGCGCTGAACATCTGCCGCATGCTCTCGCTGAAGCCGGAGATTCTTGCCGGAATCGAAGCGTCCCACGCGAGCGCGGACGCCTGAAATCTGCTTGACAAGGCGGCCGAAACCGGATATAATTTTTATACAGAATTCCGGAAAATCGGCAATAGAGGCGCGGAGAACAGGGTACCTTTCCGATCGGGGCGGGCGACCGGTGAAGTCGGACTGGGAAGGGGTTTTCCGCCGAAAGGACGAAGTGCCGCCTGCCTTCGCCTTGGTACCGTCGTGTAAGCGGCGTGACTGTCATGTTTTTGGAGCATGGAGCGCTATTGGTCGGGGAGATCGACCGACAGCGCTCTTTTTTTCGTTTTCCCGCGTCCGGAACGCTGCTTCCCGTTGCAAATCTTAAAAAGGAGACCGAATCCATGGAAAAATTCACATCCCTTTTGCGCCTTCGCATGAGCGCGAAGGACGCGCACTACGGCGGAAACCTCGTCGACGGCGCGCATATGGTGCATCTGTTCGGCGACGTCGCGACCGAGCTTCTGATCCAGTGCGACGGCGACGAAGGACTGTTCTGCGCCTACGACAACATCGAGTTTCTGGCGCCCGTCTACGCCGGCGACTACATCGAGGCGTACGGCGAGATCGACCGCATCGGCAACACCTCCCGCGGCATGACGTTCGAGGCGCGCAAGGTCATTGCGGCACGGCCGGACATCTCTCCGTCCGCAGCCGAGGTTCTGCCGGAACCGATCGTGGTCTGCCGCGCGCACGGCACCTGCGTCACCCCCAAGGACTGCCAGCGCATCGACCGCAGCAAGTAAGGAGGCAGCATGGAAAAGCTCATCATCACCGCCGCGATCTGCGGCGCGGAAGTCACCAAGGCGAACAACCCCGCCGTTCCGTACACCGTCGAGGAGATGGTGCGCGAGGCAAAGCTTGCGTATGAGGCGGGCGCGGCGATCATCCACGTGCACGTGCGCTTCGACGACGGCACCCCGACGCAGGACCGCGAGCGCTTCCGCGAGGTCATGGACGCGATCCGAAAGGAGCTGCCCGACGTCATCATGATCCCGTCGACCGGCGGCGCGACCGGCATGACGCCCGAGGAGCGTCTGCAGCCGACCGAGCTGTTCCCTGAAATGGCGACGCTCGACTGCGGCACCTGCAACTTCGGCGACGAGGTCTTTGAGAACACGATGCCCACGATGCGCGCGTTCGGCAAACGCATGATCGAGAACAACATCAAGCCCGAATACGAGTGCTTCGAGCTCGGTCACATCGACACCGTTCTCACAATGGCGCGAAAGGGCGAGGTCCCCGGCGCGCCGATGCAGTTCAACTTCGTGCTGGGCGTGCCCGGCTGCGCGCCCGCAACGGTCGACAACCTGGCGTTCATGGTCAACAAGATCCCCGCGGGCTCGACCTGGACGGTCACCGGCGTCGGCAGATCGGCATGGACGATGGCGGCGGCGGGCATCATCATGGGCGGCAACGTCCGCGTCGGCTTCGAGGACAACGTGTACCTCGGAAAGGGACACAAGGCGGCTTCTAACGGCGAGCTTGTCGAAAAGGTCGTGCGGCTTGCAAAGGAACTCGGCCGCGAGATCGCAACGCCCGACGAGGCGAGAGCGATCCTCGGCATGGCGCCGCGCAAATAAGGAATCCGAACCATCACATACATTTTTACAGGAGGAATCACAATGGAACAGATCAAGGGCAATAAGTACGGCACCCACCGCGTCATCGAGCCGAAGGGCGTTCTGACGCAGGCGGCATGGAAAATCGACAACGACATGACGAAGCGCTATTCGAACGAAATCATCTGCGACGTCATCTCCCTGAACATCGACTCCGCATCGTTCACGCAGATCGAGGAGGCGTGCGGCGGCGACGAGCAGAAGATCGGCGAAATGATTCTCGGCATCGTCGCGGAGCGCGGCAAGCAGCAGAATCCGGTCACCGGTTCGGGCGGCATGTTCATCGGCAAGGTCGCCTACATCGGCGAAGACCTGCTCAAGAAGCCCGATTTCGATCTCAAGGTCGGCGACAAGATTGCGTCCCTCGTTTCGCTGTCGATGACGCCGCTGAAGATCGACCGCATCAAGGCGATCCACAAGGACATCGACCGCGTCGACATCGACGGTCAGGCGGTGCTCTTTGAATCCGCGATCTACGCAAAGCTCCCCGACGACATGTCCGAGGCGCTGGCGCTTGCGGCGCTCGACGTGGCGGGCGCGCCCGCGCAGGCAAGAAAGCTCCCGAAAGAGGGCGACTCCGTGCTGATCCTCGGCGCAAACGGCAAGAGCGGCGTGCTCTGCGGCTGGGAAGCGCTGAAAAAGGTCGGACCGAACGGCAAGGTCGTCGGCGTTGTGCGCAACCCGAAGCAGGTCCCCGCGCTGATCGAGCTCGGCGTCTACACCGACGTCATCGTTGCGGACTGCACCAAGCCGGTCGAAGTGCTCGAAAAGGCGCTCGAAGTCAACGGCGGCAAGGAATACGACATCTCCATCTGCTGCGTCAACATCGAGTCCTGCGAGATGAGCGCGATCCTGCCGGTGCGCGACGACGGTCTTGTGTACTTCTTCTCGATGGCGACCTCGTTCACCAAGGCGGCGCTGGGCGCGGAGGGCGTCGGCAAGGACGTCACGATGATCGTCGGCAACGGCTACACCAAGAACCACGCCGAGATCACCTTGAACGTGCTGCGCGAGAACGCGAAGCTCAGAAAGCTGTTCGACGAAAAATACTGCTGATCCGACCCGGCAAGAGCAGGCAGAGCGTCCTGCTCTTGCGGTCTTTTCATTACGACGTTAGGAGGATTTTTACCCGATGAAAACCCGCAACGGTCTTTTTGCCGACGTTCCGGAGGAACTTTGGAACGACTGGCACTGGCAGGTCAAGAATCGCGCAGAGACGCTTGACGACCTCAAGAAGATCATGTCGCTGACGCCCGAGGAGGAGGACGGCATCAAAAAGACGCTCGGCAAACTCCGCATGGCGATCACGCCGTACTATCTGTCGCTGATCGACCTCGACGATCCCTACGATCCGATCCGCAAGATGGCGATTCCGCGCGCGGACGAACTCAACTATGCCGATTACGAGAACGCCGATCCGCTGCACGAGGACACCGATTCCCCGGTTCCGGGACTCACGCACCGCTATCCGGACCGCGTGCTGTTCCTCATCACCGACATGTGCTCGATGTACTGCCGTCATTGCACGCGCCGCCGCTTCGCGGGGCAGAATGACTGCGGCGTGCCGAGAGCGCAGATCGAACAGGGCATCGAATACGTCCGAAACCATCCGGAGGTCCGCGACGTGCTGCTTTCCGGAGGCGACGCGCTGATGGTTTCCGACGCGCTTTTAGAGGACATCATCAAAAAGCTTCGCGCGATCCCGCACGTCGAGATCATCCGTCTCGGCTCGCGCACGCCGGTCGTGTGCCCGCAGCGCATCACGCCGGAGCTTGTCAACATGCTGAAAAAGTATCATCCGATCTGGCTCAACACGCACTTCAACACGCCGAAGGAGTTCACGCCCGAATCGGCGAAGGCGTGCGCCATGCTCGCGGACGCGGGCATCCCGCTCGGCAACCAGAGCGTGCTGCTTGCCGGCGTCAACGACTGCAGCCACGTCATGATGGAGCTGGTGCACGGGCTCGTCAAGATGCGCGTGCGTCCGTACTACATCTACGCCTGCGATCCGTCGCTCGGTCTTTCGCACTTCCGTACGCCGGTCAGTAAGGGCATCGAGATCATGGAAGCGCTGCGCGGCCATACCTCCGGCTACTGCGTACCGACGTTCGTGGTCGACGCGCCGGGCGGCGGCGGCAAGACGCCCGTCATGCCGACGTATCTGATCTCGCAGACGCCGAGAAAGGTCATTCTCCGCAACTTCGAGGGCGTCATCACGTCCTACACCGAGCCGGAACACTATGTGCAGAACTGCCATTGCGACGTCTGCACCGGCAAGCGCAAGGTCGAAAAGACCGGCGTCGCCTACGTTGCCGAGGGCACGCAGCAGCACTATCTGGAGCCGACCAAGCTCCTCCGCAACGAACGGCACGTCAAGCGCTGAGGGCGGCCTATGGAAAGCAAACTCGGACTGAACTTCGATCTGGTCAATGAGGCGCGGGCAAGCGCGGCGCATGTCGCAGGCGACGTGCAGCGCTTCATCGACCGGCACACCACCGTCACCGTGGAACGCACCGTCTGCCGGCTTTTGGGCATCGACGGCGTCAACGACATGGACGTGCCCATGCCGAACGTGGTGGTGGATCAACTCTTTGAAAACGGGCTGCTGCCGCTGGGCGCGGCGTACGTGCTCGGCAGCGCGATCCTCGAAACGGGCAGGGATCCGCAGGGCGTTGCGGAGCTGATCGACCGGGGCGAGCTCGATCTCAGAAAGCTTCCGGCGCATTCCGGGCAGGAGATCCGCGACGCACTGCGGCCGCATATCGACGCGTCGATGGCGCGGATCAACGCAAACGTCCGAAAGCGCAACGAGTATCTCTCCCGCTTCGGCGACAAGGAAGGTCCGTACCTCTACATCATCGTCGCGACCGGCAACATCTACGAGGACATCATCCAGGCGAAGGCGGGCGCGAAGCAGGGCGCGGACATCATCGCGGTCATCCGTACCACCGGCCAGTCGCTTCTGGACTACGTGCCCTACGGCGCGACGACCGAGGGCTTCGGCGGCACCTACGCGACGCAGGAGAACTTCCGCCTGATGCGCGCCGCTTTGGACGAGGTCGGCGAGGAGCAGCACCGCTACATTCGTCTCTGCAACTACTGCTCGGGACTCTGCATGCCCGAGATCGCGGCGATGGGCGCTCTGGAACGGCTCGACGTCATGCTGAACGACGCGCTGTACGGCATCCTGTTCCGCGACATCAACATGCAGCGCACGATCGTCGACCAGTACTTTTCGCGCATCATCAACGGCTACGCGGGCGTCATCATCAACACCGGCGAGGACAACTACCTCACGACCGACGACGCGATCACCTCGGCGCACACCGTGCTCGCTTCGCAGTTTCTGAACGAGGCGTTCGCCAAGTGCGCGGGCATGCGCGAGGAGCAGATGGGACTCGGACACGCGTTCGAGATGGATCCGGCGGTCGAAAACACCTTCCTCTATGAGCTTGCGCAGGCGCAGATGGCGCGCGAGATCTTCCCGAAAGCGCCGCTCAAGTACATGCCGCCGACCAAGTACATGACCGGCAACATCTTCCGCGGGCATATTCAGGACGCTCTCTTTAACATGGTCACGATCCTGACGAACCAGAAGCTGCATCTTCTGGGCATGATGACCGAGGCGATCCACACGCCGTTCATGAGCGATCGCGCGCTTTCGATCGAGAACGCGCAGTACATCTTCCGCACGATGAAGGACCTCGGCGGCGAGCTGACCTTCAAGGAGGGCGGCATCATCCGCACCCGCGCAAACGAGGTGCTGACCAAGGCGACCGAGCTATTGAAGGAGATCGAAACGCTCGGACTGTTTACGACGCTCGAGCGCGGCATCTTTGCGGACGTCAAGCGTCCGAAGGACGGCGGCAAGGGACTTTCGGGCGTCGTCGTCAAGGATGATACGTACTTCAACCCGTTTATCGAGGTCATGAAAGGCAAGGTGGCGCAATGAGCAGCGGACTGTACAACACCCATAAGATCGATTTCGACACGACGCTGGACCTTCGGCATCTCAAGCCCTACGGCGACACGATGAACGACGGCAAGGTGCAGATGAGCTTCACGCTGCCGGTCAGGGACGACGAACGCGGCGTCGAGGCGGCGCGTCAGATCGCAAAAAAGATGGGGCTCGACGAACCGAACGTCACCTACCACGCCCCGCTCGACAAGGAGTTCACGTTCTACGTGGTCTACGGAAGCTGCGTACACAGTGTCAACTACGAGGACATCCACGTCATCACCGTCGAAAGCGACGTCATGAGCATGGAGGAAACGAACGATTACATCCGCGAGCACATCGGGCGCAAGGTCGTCATGGTCGGCGCGTCCACCGGCACCGACGCGCACACCGTCGGCATCGACGCGATCATGAACCGCAAGGGGTTCGCGGGGCACTACGGCGTGGAGCGCTACGAGATGATCGAGGCGTACAACCTCGGCTCGCAGGTGCCGAACGAGGACTTCATCAAAAAGGCGCTGGAGGTCAACGCCGACGCGCTGCTGGTGTCGCAGACGGTCACGCAGAAGGACATCCACATCCAGAACCTCACCAACCTGATCGAGCTTCTGGAGGCGGAGGGACTCAGAGACCGGTTCGTCGTGGTCTGCGGCGGACCGCGCATCACGCACGAACTGGCGAAGGAGCTGGGCTTTGACGCCGGATTCGGCGCGGGCACCTACGGCGACGACGTCGCGAGCTTCGTCGTGACGGAAATGGTCAAACGCGGCATGCACTGAGCCGCACCAGATACGAAAATCTACAAGGAGGAACATTCCATGGCAAAGAAACCGGTACTCACTGCCGCAGAGGCAGCGAAATTGATCCCCGACGGCGCAACGGTCATGTGCGGCGGCTTTCTGGGCTGCGGACAGGCGCTTGCCGTCGTCAAGGAGCTTGTGAAGCTCGGCACCAAGGACCTCACGCTGATCGCCAACGATATGGGCCGCGCGGTCGGTCCGAAGGGCGAGGAATTCTTCGGCATTGCGGAACTCATCCACAACCGTCAGGTCAAGCGCGTGATCGCCACGCACGTCGGCATGACGCCGGAGGTCGGCGAACAGATGAACGCCGGCACGCTCGAAGTCAACCTGATCCCGCAGGGCTCGATGGCGGAATGCGTCCGCGCGGGCGGCGCGGGACTCGGCGGCGTTCTGACGCCGGTCGGCGTCGACACCCTGATCGAGCAGAGCCCGCTGTGCATGGGCAAGCAGGAGATCGACGGCAAGCCGTACCTGCTGATGAAGCCGATCCGTGCGGACTTCGCGCTCTTGGGCACCTATAAGTGCGACGAAGCGGGCAACTGCTGGTACAAGGGCACCATGCGCAACTTCAACACCGTCATGGCGACCGCGGCGGACACCGTCATCGCCGAGTGCGAGTACCTCGTGCCGGTGGGCGAGATCGAGCCCGAGAACATCCACACCTACGGCATGTGCGTCGACTACATCGTGGAAGGAGACAAAAAATAATGGATAAGTCTGAAATCAAAGCCTTTATCGCCAAGCGCTGTGCAAAAGAGCTGAAAGACGGCGATGTCGTCAATCTCGGGATCGGTCTGCCGACCATGATTCCGGGCTTCCTTCCCGAAGGCGTCGATCTCGTGATCCATGCGGAGCTCGGCATCGTCGGCGCAGGCGCGACCCCCAAAGAGGGCGACGCAAACTACGATCCGTACCATGTCGTCGACGCGGGCGGCAATCCCGCATCCGTGGCGTTCGGCGGCGGCTTCATCGATTCGGCGACCAACTTCGGTCTGATCCGCGGCGGTCACGTCGACGCGTGCTTCCTCGGCGCGCTCGAAGTCGATCAGGAAGGCAACCTCGCCAACTGGATCATCCCCGGAAAGCGGATGCCCGGCATGGGCGGCGCGATGGACCTCTGCGTCGGCGCGCGCAACTGCATCGTGTGCATGGAGCACACCGCAAAGGGCAACCCGAAGATCCTCGAAAAGTGCCGTCTGCCGCTCACGGCGTCGCACTGCGTCAAGAAGATCATCACCGAAATGTGCGTGCTCGAAGTCACGAAAAACGGACTTCTGATGACCGAGATCAACCCCGAATTCACCGTGGAGCAGGTGCAGGCGGCGACCGCCGCGCCGATCACGGTCGCGGAAAACCTCAAGTCCATGCTTGACTGAAGCATTTCTCCACCAAATAGCGCCGGTTTCCCCGGCGCTTTTTACTATGGCGCATCCTCCTACTGAGAATCATCGGCTTTATGCTTTCCCCTTGAGGGGAAGGCTTTTGGTATGCGTATAAGCAAGGCTCCCCTGTGGATGGTACGCGCGGGAAGCGCGCGATCTACCGCTGTAACGAAGCGAAGCGGAGTGGATGGTACGCGCGGGAAGCGCGCGATCTACCGCTGTAACGAAGCGAAGCGGAG
>JAEEGF011948551.1_pt1 | contig 21410 bp, 9 predicted proteins | sample 9134171 | NCBI WGS metagenome assembly JAEEGF01 (sample SAMN16246542, study PRJNA631951) | gut metagenome | biome: gut microbiome; feature: rumen; material: AP-attached | host: Bos | place: Iran: Karaj | collected 2018-10 | reverse complement strand
GAGGCGGGCGGCGACGTGGGGGCCTGGTGCTCCGCGCGTCGTCACGCGGTGCGTGCCGCCGCCATGGCTCTGCTGGTGCTGCTGCCGGCGGGCTGGTTCATGCTGTTGCCGCAGCGGACGGACGACCGGCAGGTGCTCTGCAACGTGCGCGGCGAGGAGGCGCTGGTGGTCAACCGTGCCTGCAGCGCCTTGGGCAACTGTGCCGAACGGCAGGTGGTCAATATACTGAACATGAGATAGCAATGAAGAAACACGCGCTCATATACATCGGAGTTTTGCTGCTGCTGCTGGCGGCGGTGACGGCCTTCAGGATGCGTCCCGCCGAGCCGGAGAACAGCGTGCTGTATGAGCGCTACAAGGACCTGCCCGGTGTGCGCGTGGGCTTCGTCAAGGATTTCCCGATCAACGACTCGCTCGTCTGCGACGTCACCACCTTCGAGGCACTGACCGACGAGGGGTGGGAGTGGATGCTGGACAGCTTGGGAGTGAGGAGTATGGCTGAGATGGATGCCTTCTTCGACTCCATCTATCTCGCATCGGGAATGTCAGAAGAGGATTACGCTAATACAATCGACTTATGGCAGAGCAAGCGCTTCCACCCCGAGGTGCAGGGAGACTCGAATATGCTGGGCAACAGCGTGGACTGCAACCTGGCCTCGCTCCACTACCGCTGGCTGACGGTATACCATGTGACTTCAGATGAAGAATTGGATGCAGTCATCAACTTCCATATAAAATATCAGATGGAGCATTCGATGACGATGATGCCGACAAAGGGCAACACAATATAATTATAATAAACGCGTTATCATTAACAATAAGTATTAATAGCAATGAAAAAGATTCTACTTTCGGTCCTGATGGGTCTGATGGGCCTTTCGGGCCTGCGGGCGCAGCAATGCGACACCATCGATGCCTTCCCTTGGATGGCGAACTTCAGCGGCGGCTTGGGCTGCTGGGAGAGCACCGGCAACGGCTCGTGGACGGTATCCAGTGCGCAGACTATCATCTGCTACTTGAACAGCAGTGTGACCACCACAGGCTACATGACCATCACTACGCCGCACCTGCGGCTCGACTGCGACAACTCGGGCCTGCGTCTCTGGTGGAAGGACAAGCGCAACTATATGTATCCCAACCTGAAGGTGATGGTGCTCAAGGAGGACGGCATGCGCGACACGCTCTACACTGCCGACATGGGTACCTCGCTCACGCAGCACAGCGTCAGCCTTGCCACCTATGTAGGCCAGACGGTGCGCATCACCTTCGAGGTCAGGCTTCCAAGCGGTGGCTACGACTATCGCGGCGCACTGAGCGATATAGGAATCTATTCGCAATATCTGCCGTTGGGCACCCTGTCGGTGCCCGGCATGGCCGTCGTGGGCGACAGTGTGCAGGCTGTGCTCTCACTCTCGCAAGGGTTGAGCCCCATAAGCTACAGCTGGCATAGTGCCATGCTCGGCGACCTTGTGGCCGCCGACACGCTGCGCATGGTTTATCCCTCTTCGGGATGGGATACCCTGACCGTCACCGCCAGCAATGCCTATGGCACCCTGTCGCGCAGCGCCAAGCTGCGTGTGCACGAGTGCCCGACGGTCGCCACCTTCCCGTGGCGTGAGGACTTCGACGGCTACGACACGGCATCCTATAACGTCTGTTGGACTATCAACGGCTGGACGCACCGAAACCCCGGCACCAGCATTCCCTGCTACGACGAGGATGGCATGTATGCCTCCTACTCGCAGCTGATGACCAGCAGTACCAACGGCAAGTACATGCTCTCGCCGGCCATCACTATTCCTGCCACCGGGACAGAGCATCTGCGGCTGTGGGTGCAAAGCCACAATATGCCCACCGTGCGCATCAGTCCCACGGCCAGCCTGCAGCCTGCCGGCTTCACCGACACGCTGCACGTCGGCTCGAGCACCGGCAACACCATGGTGTGGCGGCTCTTCGACCTCGCGCCCTATGCCGGGCAGACCATCCGCGTAGGCCTTTTCCGCCAAGGCACCTCGCCGTCTGTGAACACCATACAGATTGACTACGATACCCTCCCTGTAATCTACGCTGACGGCCCCGCCAAGACCGCCACCGGCACATCCACACTTCTCACGGCACACCTGCGCCACGGCGCCAGCGAAGGGCTGCACTACACATGGAGCTCGCAGCTGGGCGGCACCATAGCAGCCAACACCCTTGGCGACAGCATCTGGATTACCTACACCGGCGGCGGCGACGACACGCTGACTATCGTCGCTACCAATGCCTTCGGCAGCGACACCGTACGCTGGCCGCTCCGAGGGGTTGACTGCACGCCGGCCACAGTCCTGCCGTGGAGCGAGAACTTCGACGACGGCCTCGCCTGCTGGTACCGTCCGCAGGGCAGCAAGTTCGAGAACTCTTTATACACCAGTATAAACCAAGTGCACGACTCCATCCTTCTTGTGCCCCTGCGCTACGACACCCTCGGCAGCTGGATAATGTCGAAGGAGATACATCTGCCCGCCGACACCGCACTGCTGCCACGCCTCTTTTGGACCGTGGGGTGCAGCCGCGACAACTACCAGACGTTCTACAGCCTGCTGGTGACCGACTCTTACAACTGGACCGACACCACCAACTACACCCACCTCATCACCGACAGCACCGTCCATACCCGCTCGCTGTACGGTGCCGACTTGATGAGCCTCGACCTCCGCCCCTACGCTGGGCGCACCATCCATTTGGCCATCCATAACCATGCCGGCCACCTCTCGACCTATATCACCTACCTCAACTTCCATTCTTTCGAAATCCGCTCCACCGCCCTGCCGTGGGTCACCCTGGAGAGCGACGCCACCGAATGTTTCTTCGGCGACACCGCGCACTTCACGGCCACCTTCGTCGAGGGCGACACCAACGGCCTGACCTACACTTGGCACAGTTCCCTGCACGACACCGCAATAACTGTTAACTCTAACCTCTTAACTCTAACCTATACCCAGGCGGGCCTTGACACTGTCAGCGTTGTTGCCACCAACGCCTTCGGCAGCGACACCGCCACGGTCGTCGTCACCTCGACTATCATCAACGAGCCTACGGTCTCCCTCGTCGCCGAGGGGCGCCAGTATAACAAAGTCGAGACGGACGACACGGTGGTCTACCTCGCCACGCGCAACCGCTGCGTCACCACCGGCATGACCTACCAGTTCCACTCCTCGCTGATGGACACCACCGTCACCGTTGCCACCACGGCCGACACCGTGCGCCTGCCGATGGTCTATCCCGTGGCGGGCATCGACACCTTCACGGTGACGCTCAGCAACATCCACGGTACCTCACAGCCCGCAGGGTTGACAATGGAGGTGCTTGACTGCCCCGCGGTGAGTGTGCCATTCTTCGAGGATTTCGAGAGCATGACAATGAACACCTCACCCGACTGCTGGTATGGCTACAACTGGTACGTGTCGAGCCACAACGGTAGTCGGGCGGCCTATGCCTACAATACACCGAACATGCACTTCCTCATTTCGCCTGCCATCGACCTGCCCGACAGCCTCGGACTGCAACTGTCGTGGAGCTTCTGGTATAACGTCTTCCAGTGCGACCCGGTCATGATACTGGTCTCGCCCACCGGCGGCAAACGACCTGAGGACTTCACCGACACCCTCTACAACGGCCGCAATGTCCCCTCCGGCGACAATCATCGCGACAGCCTGTCGCTCGACGCCTACCGCGGCAGCCGTGTGCGCGTCGGATTCCCCATCTATGGCTATGCCAACTACTACGACGACATCCGCATCGACTACGATCGCACCGCGCCGCAGGTGAGCCTCAACATGCCTGGTACCATCACTCTCCACGACACCGTTCTGTTCACTGCTACCATCAACGAGTGCTCTCCTCATGGACTCAGCGTCAGCTGGCACTCGACGTTGATGGGAACAAGCCTCACACCCAACCCCTCTTCGAGTGGAGTGGGGAGCGAGATGCAGCTGGTCTATGCGGTTACAGGTGTTGACACCATTACGGTCATCGTCGCCAACGCCTACGGTGCTGACACCGCTATTGCGATGGTGCATGTTATCGATTGCAGTGGCGCTGCGGTGCCTTACTTCGAGCACTTCTCGGGTGTGACGGCCACTGCCTCGGATGTGAGCGGAGAACTGCCCGCCTGCTGGGACTACTACTGGAATGGCAGCAATGCCGCCTACGCACCACATATCATCAGCAACGGCGGCTACCAGTATATCAGCAATATCCCCGACAACGCCCTCCTCCTTGTGGCCGGCAGCTATACGGGCTACGGCAGTAGCGCCGTGGTGCGTCTGCCCCACTTCTCCGATAGTCTGCAGCGGCTGGTCCTCGCCCTCGACTACCGCTTCGAGAGCAGCAGCTGCGGTACCCTCTCCGTGGGCTGGTTCGACAGCAACGAAGTGTTCCACTCCGTGAAGAACCTCACCGGCCATCAGGGCAACTATCTGCGCGACACCGTCCTCTTTGCCGACCACCCCGCCGCCAACTACCGCATCGCCCTGTGGTGGGAATACGGCAGTTCATGGTACGCCGCCGTGGTGGACAACATCGAGGTCTTCGTCGACAACGACATCCCTGCACCCTCGGGACTCACGGCTGACAACATCACAGCCTCCTGCGCCACCCTCCGTTGGAACGCGGTGACAGGCGCTACCGCTTACCACCTCATCCTCCCCGGCATCGTTGACACCCTCTTGGCCGACACCGCCCTCTCCGTCTGCGGATTGGACGAGGACAGCGACTACGGCTTCGGTGTCTACGCCCATGTGGGCGACGAGGTGGGCCACTTCTCCGGCTACCGCCCCTTCCACACCCTCCTCTACTGCACGCCCCTCGCCTCGTTGAGCGCCAATGTGGCCGGCATCGTCCGCTGGCAGTACGACACCACGGGCGAGGCCATGGGTACCGGCGTTGCACTCGAGATTGCCGACGTAACCAACGGCGCCATGTGGGCCGACACCGTGCTGGGCGACAGCCTCGTCTATCCCTTCGCCATCGGCCACCGCTATAGCCTCACCGCCCGCACCCTCTGCGGCAACACCGAGGCCCATACTACCCTCACCATCCCCCTCCAGATACCCGCCAGCGTCTGCGCTGAATCCGCGGGTACCAGCACCACCACCGACGAGCGCTTTATGGACAACTTCTGGAGCCATAACTACAGCCAAATCATCTACCCCGCCTCGTTTGCCGCGGGTATCGATTCCCTCTTCGGCATAGCCCTGCGTGTGTCGCAGTTCAGCCAGCCCTTCGCCGATACGGCAAACTACAACTACGACATATTCTTAGGACAGACCGACTCGGCCACCCTCTCGGCGCCGCTCACTTCCGACAGCCTCACCCAGGTGGCCTTCAACAAGCGCTTCACCATCCGCTCGGCCGGCTGGATTGAAATTCCCTTCGACAGCGTCTACTCCTGCAACCCCACGGGCAACCTCATCGTCACCTTGGTCGAACGCACCAGTAACGCCTACAGTGGCCGCCACTATGGCGTCCATGCAGATGCGACGTGCACCCACTTCGTGCAGTCGACAGATAACCTTTACTACACCAATCCCTCCACCCTCAACTTCGATTGGGAAGTCACCACCGATATTCCCGACATCCGTCTGCTGGGCGGCTGCAGCAGCAGTCTCTGCCTAGCACCGGTGGCAGCCATCTCCGCTGTCGACACCCACCATGTTGAGCTACAATGGGTGGCACGTGGCTCCGAAGGCCTCTGGCAGGTGGAATACCGCCCCTCCGGCCAAACGGCTTGGACGGTGGCCGACACCACCAGCGCCAACAGCTACACCGTCGGTGGTCTCCATGCAATGACCACCTACGAGTTCCGCGTGGCCTCCATCTGCGACGGCGGCCTGCAGTATGGCTCCACCCTCACGGCCACCACCCCCTGTGGCGAAATCTCGCTGCCTTATTACATCGACTTCCGCAACAACGAGATACCCTGCTGGACCATCCATACTGGAGTTTCTCACAGTTCCTCCTACGGACTCGATATGTATTCTGGCGAATGGGCCATCTCTCCCTTGGTGGTGGGCAACATCGCCAACCTGTATGCCACTATCAAAACGCATGGCGGCAGCTCCTCTTACTATACATACAACTATGCAGTGGGCGTCTGCAACGGCGACGGCGGCAACCTCGTATGGGTCGACACCATCACGCTGTCCACCCAGTACGGCGACCACGAGCACACCGTCTACTTCAACAACTATAGTGGCATGGGCGACCACATCATTATCAAAATCATCTCGGGTATTATTGACCTGCGCGAATTTGACCTGGACTATGTCGACTTCTGCATCCCTGCACAGAACGTGGAGGTCACAGGAATTACCGACTCGTCGGCGGTGCTGCAATGGACCGCCAACGCTAGCGGCCACACCTTCGCCGTCTACCTCGACGAAGTGTTGCAAACTGTCACCTCTGCCACCACCTACACTTTCACGGGTCTCGCTCCCCGTACCCGCCATCTGGCCGCAGTGCGCGAGATCTGTGGCGCCGGCGACACTGCCGCTGCCGCTACCCGCTATTTTCGCACCCAGTGCACCCCCACGACCGACCTGCCCTATTTCGAGGAGTTCGACTACAGCAGCGACCTCTATGGCGACACCATCGGCCTGCCTCCTTGCTGGGATTCCATCGGCTATTCCCACATCTCCTTCAGCAGCTTCTCGGGTGGTGCCCTCACCGTGATGACTTTCTATAGTTTCGAGGACTACACGGGTCCCTACACCAGCTACCTCGCCACACCCTTACTCAACATCCCCTCGCAGGGTGCACGCATTCGCTTCAAAGGGCAGACCGGCCACGACGATGTCGTCACCGCCGGCATCATGACCGATCCCACGGATGCCTCCACCTTCATCCCGATGGCCACCATCACCTACAACAACCGTGGCCTCGCCTGGTATGAGTTCACCACCGAGGGGCTCGACAGCCTCAACTCGCAATTCGCCGTCGCCTTCCGCTGGGCCTCCGAGGGCTCCGGTTCGCTCGACTCGCTCTTTGTTACCGCCCTCCCCGAGGGGCACACCGTAACGGTGACGGCCAATGAGGAAGGGGTGTGTGAGACCTACGGCGGCGGCGTCTATGCCGACGGCAGCAGTGTCGTGATTGGCTACCGCTTGCTCGACACCCTGCCTCAGGGTGGGCATTGGGAGTTCCTTGGTTGGAGCGACGGTGCAAGCGGCAACCCCCGCACCCTTGTCGTTATCTCCGACACTGCCCTCGTGGCCCTCTTTGAGTGGGTGACCGACCCGGTGACGGACACCATGTGGCGCACCGTTACCGTCCGCCTGGTCGACCTCGCCACCGGCAACACCATTGAGGAGAGCGATGTGGTGTATGTCGAAGGTGCCGGTCGATATATGGACAGCACCATGGTGACTCTCACGGCACACTACGCCGACAACCCCCTGTTCTACGGCTGGGTGACCACTGCCGGCGACACCATCAGCAGCAACCCCTTCCGCTTCATTGTCACCTGTGACACCCTTATCACCGCTGTCTACGCACCGTTGCCCGTCGGCATCGACGAAGTGGAAAGTTCAAAGTGGAAAGTGGAAATCTTCCCCAATCCGGCCACCACCGAGGTTACCATCCTCACTCAAGCACTCAAGCAATCAGACAATCAAGCAATCACCATCCTCGACCTCCACGGTCGTGTGGTCTACACTCAAGCAATCAGATACTCAAGCAATCAAGCAATCACCATCGATATCAGCTCCTTGCCGCGAGGCGTCTACTATGTGCGCATCGGCAGTGTGGTGAAGAAACTTGTTATCCAGTAGAAATGAGAAAGAAATAATGAGAAACATGAAAAAGATACTTTTCAGCCTTTTGTTGCTGGTGGCGATGGTGCCCCTTCGTGCTAGCCAGCTCACCGTGGCCGACGGCACGCAGCAGAACATGTATGTCCCCATGCAGACGATGAATGCGCCGATGCACACGCAGATGATCTATCCTTCGTCGATGCTGACGCCGCTCGTGGGACAGTATATCACCGAGCTCCGCTTCTACAGCACCTCGTCGAACTTCCAGTGGCCGGTGAACTTCACCGTCCGTATGGGTACGACTCCCTACAGTAGCTTCAGTGGCAACAGTCTGATTACCACTTCCGAGCTGACGCAGGTGCTGGTGGGGCCTTTTCAATCTGTCGCTGGGGGCTATGTGCTGGTGCTCGACCAGCCCTACCTCTACAATGGTGGCGACCTGCTGCTGGACATCACGATGGGCGGTTTCAGCAGCTCGACCTATTTCTGGTACTACGGCATCACGCGGAGCAACGCTTCGTGCTATTTCGTGGACAGCTACACCCCCTACACGCAGCGGCAGAGTTTCCTGCCGAAGCTGACCTTCACCTACGGCAGCACCATCTGTGGGCGCCCGACAGCGCTGACGCTCGACAGTGTGGGCGGCAGCACGGCGACTCTCCACTGGAATGCGGCAACCAACACGACGGGTTATTTCGTGACCCTCGACGGGGAGGACTATCCCCTGCAGACAGACACGAGCATTAGCCTTAGCGGCCTTGTGTCGAACCGGGTGTACACCGTGAGTGTGAGCTCCATCTGCACTTCGGGCGATACGCTGGTGTCGCAATCCCTCGACTTCCTCACCGTCGATACCTCGACGGCCCTGTGGCTACCTTACTTCTGTGACTTCGAGACTCCCCAACCCAACGGGCTTCCCACTTGGTGGCAGCGCACCGACTCGTGCACTACCTATGCGGGGGTGCGCCCAGCGGTGATAGAGGCCTCGGACTCTTACGGCTACGAGGGGACACATGTGCTGCGGTTCGGCAACGGCTGCGGTCCCACGGGTTTGATGACGGCTCCGCTGCCAGCGGCCTCGAGGGAGCTGCACGTGAGTTTCTGGTACATGAGCACCTCGTTTGACAGTGACCCGATAAAGGTGGGACTGGTGGACAGTGCCGGTGTGTTCCACCTGGTCAGGCAGTTCTCGACGGAGGACGACGACTACAGCTGGCATTTGGCCGACTTCTATACCGACACGATGAACATCGCGGGACCTGTACGGCTGGCCTTCCGGTATGAGGCGACGTATGTTTTCTCCATTGACAACCTAAGCATCGAGCGGGTGGCTTACTGCCCGCGGCCGTTGGCGGCAACGGTCGACAGCATCACCGCTACCACCGCAAGGGCGCACCTCACCCCCGCCGACAGTGGGGCTACCATGATCCTGAGCCTTAACGGTAGGCAAAGGATGACCACCACCGACACCGTGGTCTCCCTCTTTGGCCTCGTGCCCTCGCAGCACTATACCCTTTCGGTGCGCACCCTCTCTCCTTTGGGCGACACCTCGCAAGCCCTCAATACCGAGTTCCGCACCCTCTGCGACAGCGTGATGCTCTTGCCCTGGAGCGAGGGTTTCGACGACCTGGCCATCGGTGCCACACACCCCTGCCTGACGGTCACCGAACAATCGCCGCGCAGCAGCTACGACCCAGAGAACCCCATTGTGAGCGGACCTGGGGGCTATGGTACAGGAACCCACAGCGGTAGCGCTATGCTTAGGGTGGGTCAGGGTGACCAACAGGCGGTCTATATAGCCACCCCCATCATCACTACCCCCGCCAATGCGCTGCACGTCGACTTTTGGTATATGCCCAAAGGCTATTTCAGTGCCGGATACTTTCAGGCGGGCTTCCAGACGTCGCCTACCGACACCGCCTCGTTCACGCCCTTCTACTCGTCGCCCAGGCTCAACAGCAGCGGAGAGTTTGTGTGGAAACATGTTGAGATATACACCGACACGCTCTCCACGGCGTTGCCCGACACCGTGTGCTTTGTGCTTCGAGTGAAGACGGGAGGGTACCTCTACATCGACGACATCGAGATTGGCTCCACCTTCAACTGTCCGCAACCGATAGATGTCCGAATGCGCAACGTTACGTCGGTCTCTGCCGAGCTGGCATGGGATGCCAGCAGCGAGGGTGGACAATACCAGGTGCTGCTCGACGGAGCAGTGGTAGCCTCTTCGGTGTCGAATACACACTATTTGATTACCGGCCTTACCCCGCAGCAGAACTACACTGCTGCCGTGCGCGCGGTGTGCAGCGACGGCTCATTGGGTGATTTGCATGAAGTGGACTTCACCACGCCTTGTGTGGCTACAGCATTGCCCATCGAGGAGGACTTCGAGACCATAGCCCTCGGGGAGACCCTTCCTGCCTGCTGGACGGCAGTGCTCAATAGCAGCAACTATCCCCGTGTGGTGCAGAGACCCACTGATGCCCATAGCGGCACTGGGGTGCTCGATTTTTTTGGCTTCGACGGAGAGCAGTGTCTGGCACAAACGCCGCGCTTCGCCTTCCCGGAGAGTGGTCTTCATATCCGCTTCTGGGAGAGCCATTATTACCGCGACTCGGCCATCGTCGTGGGACTGATGACCGACCTGTCTGACCTCTCGACAATGGTGCCGTTGTGGGTCTTCAACGGGGCGGATCAGTGGAGCAGTTCCTCGTGGAGCGAACACGAGTTTTATATCGACAGCCTGCCGGGTGCCGACACCGTCTGTGTGGCATTCTTCAGCATCAACGGCGCCTCGCTCGATGTCGATGACCTCCTTGTCGAAGCGATGCCCACGTGTCTCCGACCCTCGCAACCCACGGTGACCGACTTGAGCTACGACAGTATCACCCTCGGTTGGAGCGGCATGGGCGACGCCTACCAGATATGCTACGGTACCGACAGCATCCCCTCAGCCACTCAAGCAATTATACACTCAAGCAATCAGACAATCACCCTCCACGGCCTCAGCGGCAACACCACCTATCACGCCTGGGTGCGTTCGCTATGTGGCGCCACCGATACCTCGGAATGGCTGTATATCGGCAGCTTCACCACCGACTGCAACCCTGCGCCGTTGCCCTACTACGAGTCGTTCGACGGTTATATCAACATGGCAGAAGCCTCGTGCTGGAACCGCGCCAGAGGATGGGTCGACAGTCTTGACTATCCCGGCTATGCGCTCGACTATCGATATGCCTCCCAGTGGAGTATCTACAATGTTTACGGAAGCCTTGGCGCGATGCGGGTGACGGTGGATTTCTACAATGAGCATGAGTGGCTCATCTCGCCGCTGATTGCTGTGAGCGACTCGGCCAAGCTCTCGTTCGACATCAGGATGACACGCGGTATGGGCGAAAGTTCCCCCGATAGTCTCTCCGACGAAACCCGCTTTGGCGTCGCCTTTACGGTCGACAATGGCTCCTCGTGGCAGGTGCTCGCCGACTGGGGCGGTGCTGCTGGTGGCAATCTCATGCAGAGCATGGATTCGCTGAATTGGCACCCCATCATAACGCTGCCGGCAGAGGCTATGGGTAATATACGCCTCGGATTCTTCGTGCAAACAGGACTAAATACGGATAACGTCTACTTGCATCTCGATAATGTCAAGGTGGAGCTTGACAGCGCGCGTATTCCGCCGGTGCTCGACACGTTCACTGTCTACATCAACCGTGTCTGCCGCAGCTGCGGGGAGAATATCCCTGCCGACTATGTTGTCGGCGAAGGCCGCTATGAGGAAGGGGATACAGTGAGCCTCGAGGGACTTGTGCAGGGAGAAGGCGTCAGCTTCGACTTTTGGATTCTCGAAACAGGCGACACCATCTTTGACAATCCCTACAGCTTCGTTATCCATTCCGACCGTATCATCACCGCCTACTTTAGCCAGAATGTCGGTATCGACGATGTTGAAGGCAGTGACTTCCTTATTTATCCTAATCCTGCCACTACGACGGTGACGATTGTGCTTGATGAGTCAATGGATGCGAACACCTCGCTTCAGGTTCTCGACCAGCAAGGCCGTGTGGTCTATGAATGCCGGCAGGATGCCGGTGCTCCACTCACCATCGACGTCAGCCGATGGGCCGCCGGCACCTACTTCGTCCGCCTCGTTGCCGAAAGTGGCGCTATCGTGAAGAAACTTATACTGCGTTAAAACTGAGAAAATCCCTGTAGCTGCGGTGCTGCTGTTTGATAACTTATTTTTGCCAGTTCGGAAAAAGTTCGTACTTTTGCATTTTAATAGCATATCAACGTATTAACATATCAACGTATCAACCAACGATATGGACAAATATAATCAGCGCGGGGTTTCCGCTTCGAAAGAGGACGTTCACAACGCCATCAAGAATATCGACAAGGGACTTTATCCCAATGCTTTCTGCAAGATTATCCCCGACTTGCTGGGCGGCGACCCTGCCTACTGCAATATCATGCACGCCGACGGCGCTGGCACCAAGAGCTCGCTGGCCTATATGTACTGGAAGGAGACGGGTGACCTCAGCGTATGGAAAGGCATCGCCATCGATGCTATTGTGATGAATACCGACGATCTTCTGTGTGTTGGTGCCCTCGACCATATCCTGCTCTCCTCCACCATCGGCCGCAACAAGCAGCTGGTACCCGGCGAGGTGATTTCCGCTGTCATCAACGGTACCGAGGAGTTCTGCCAGACAATGCGCGATATGGGTATCGATATCGTTCTCACCGGCGGTGAGACGGCCGACGTGGGAGATTTGGTTCGCACCATCATTGTCGACAGTACCGTTACTGCTCGCATGCGTCGTGCCGATGTTATTGACAATGCCAATATCAAGGCCGGCAATGTCATTGTGGCTTTGGCATCTTATGGCCAGGCTACCTACGAGACCGCCTACAACGGCGGTATGGGGTCGAACGGACTCACCTCGGCCCGCCACGACGTCTTCTCGCATGTATACGCTGAGAAATACCCCATGTGCTACGACAAGAATCTCCCCGACAGTGTGGTCTTCTGCGGCTCCAAACTGCTCACCGACCCCACAGAGGTGCCTGGTGTCGATGCGGGTCACATGGTGCTTTCGCCTACAAGAACTTACGCTCCCATTATCCGCAAAGTGCTGGATGAATACCGTCCGAAGATTGACGGCATGATTCACTGTTCGGGTGGTGCCCAGACCAAGGTGTTGCACTTTATCGGTGGCCGTCCGCTGCATGTGGTGAAGGATAACCTCTTCCCTGTGCCGCCGCTCTTCAAGATGATTCACGAAGAGAGCAAGACCGACTGGCAGGAGATGTACAAGGTCTTCAACATGGGTCACCGAATGGAACTCTACACCGACGAGGAGACCGCCCGCGGCATCATTGATATCTCGAAGAGTTTCAATGTCGATGCCCAGATAATCGGCCGTGTGGAAGAGGCTCCGAAAGCGCAAGTGACGGTGAAGAGCGAGAATGGTCAATACGAATATTTTGGGTAGCCCTACAGTCGTTATATCGTGATAACGAAATAACGTTTTAAATTTTTTTCGTCGCTGCACAATAAAAAATAAATGCCTCCGTTTTAAGGGCGCATTTGCGATAGTAGCTCAGTTGGCAGAGCGGCGGCTTCCCAAGCCGCAGGTCGCGGGTTCGAACCCCGTCTATCGCTCGAAATATATGAAAATTGAGATTTTATTCTCAGTTTTCATTTTTTATTTGTATCTTTGCATTTTTAATATATTACTAATAATTAACTAAATAAAAAACAATAAGAGAGTTATGACAAATTTCGACTCGAAAAGCAAGTTTAGACAAGAGGTTGTCTCTTATCTGTTGCTGATTGTGGGTAGTGCACTGTTCGCCATTGGCGATGTGATGTTCGTGAATCCCTATCTGATGGCTCCTGGCGGTACCTATGGTCTTTCCAACGTCTTCAGCAGCCTTTGGGGTGGCAGAATTGCCCTCTACGCCATCTGCATGGATATCCCCCTGCTGATTATCGGCACCTGGATACTTGGTCCTAAGTTCGGTCTGAAGACCATTATCTCCACCTTCCTCATCTTCGGCTTTACCTATCTGCTTGAATTGGTGTGGGGTTATACTCCTGTCATCCATGATGGTACGGTGCTTTTTTCTGAACCCGCCAGTACGGATGGTTTGGTAGCGTTGAAGGAGCACGGTGTCTGGTTCAAACCCGACTACATCCTCAACACTGTGGTTGCCGGCCTCATCTACGGCGTGGCCATCGGCATGATTTTCCGCAGCGGTGCCACCAGTGGCGGTTCGGATATCATCTCCATGATTCTCCACAAGTACACCAAAATCTCCCTCGGTACCCTTGTTATGATTGTCGACGGTATCATCACCATCAGCACATTCATCGCCTTTGGCGACATCCGTCTGCCTATCTACTCCATCATCATCATCTACATCGAGGGCAAGGTCATTGACCTCGTGGTTGACGGCATGAAGAGTTACAAGACCATGTTCATCGTCACCGACGAGATGGAGGCCGTGCGCAACTATATCCTCAACGACCTCAAGCGTGGCGGCACCTGTCTTACCGGCACCGGCCTCTATCAAGGCAATGAGCGCAAGATGATTTATGTCACCCTTGACCGCGCCGATATGGTGAAACTGAGAAGCACCCTGCATCTGATCGACCCGAAGGCTTTCGTGAATATTATGGACAGCAGCGAAATCCTCGGCATGGGATTTAAAGCATTGCCGAAAGAGTAATGCTTGAATGTTTGAATGCTTGAATGATGAAGATACTCCAGCTCTGCAACAAGCCCCCTTATCCGTCGGTAGATGGCGGTACAATGGCGATGAACAGCATCACCCAGGGGTTGCTGTCTCAGGGTTGTGAGGTGAAGGTGCTGACGGTGGAGACCGACAAGCACCCGGTACGGAGAGAACTTATTCCGTCCGAATACCTCGAACAGACGGGTATGGAGTCGGTGTACGTGGACCTCGCCGTGAAGGCACTTCCTGCGGCGTTCGCCCTGTTGTGTGGCGAGTCGTATCATGTGAAGCGTTATGTCAGTGAGGCTTTTGCCGCCAAATTGCGCGAGGTGTTGGAGAAAGAGCAGTTCGACATTGTGCATGTGGAGAGTATCTTCCTCACGCCTTATGTGCCGCTCATCAGGAAGTATTCCGACGCGAAAGTCATCCTGCGGGCCCACAATGTGGAGCACCTTATCTGGAAACGGGGGGCGCAAAGCTGTCCGAATCTGTTGAAGCGGTGGTATCTGAAGCACCTCTCGTTGTCACTTCGTGCTTATGAATTGGAGCATATAGGCGACTATGACGGCATTGTATGCATCACTCGCAACGATGCCGACACGTTCCGTCAGGCGGGCTGTAGGAAGCCTATCGCAAGTATTCCCTTCGGGGTGGACTCCGGCGAGGTGCCGAGTGTGGAGGTGGAGCCCGACTCTCTGTTCCATATCGGTGCTATGGACTGGCTCCCCAATCAGGAGAGTATTCGCTGGTTGCTCGAGGAGGTGTGGCCCGTGGTGCACCGCGAGGTGCCGCAGGCAAAGCTCTATCTGGCGGGGCGCAAGATGCCGGCCCAGTGGATGAACGCTACCATCGAGGGTGTCTCGGTGATAGGTGAGGTGCCCGACGCGATGTATTTCATCGGCAGCAAGAAAATTAACGTGGTACCCCTGCTCAGTGGCAGTGGTATCAGGGTGAAGATTATCGAAGCGATGTCAATAGGCAAGACGGTAGTCACCACCACCGTAGGAGCCCAAGGTATCGACTATATCGACGGAGAGAATATCCTCATTGCCGATACCCCAGAGGAGTTTGCCCGTCAAATCAAGCGATGCTTGGAAGACGACGCATTCTGCAACAGGGTGGGGGAGGCCGCGGCTCGGCTGGTGGCCGATCAATACGACGAGCGTAAACTCGCAGTGCAACTGATTGATTTTTATAACAAAAGATTGGAAATATGAAAAAGATTCTTTTGGCAGGTTTAATGGGTCTAATAGGTTTTATGGGCTTGATGGGCAATTCGGTTCAGGCTCAGTTGACCATTCCGGGAACCAAGGTGACCTTCCGTCTCAACAATGAGGACTGGCGTTATCTCCGCACTTTTGAGTTGAAGGAGGGAGGCGATATCTACCTCTACTGCTACACGGGGGAGGTGATTACTGATTCGCAGGGCGACACCGTGCTGCCGCAGTTGCGCATCTATGTGAACAAGAACTTCGACGGCGACCTCTATGAGTTCGTCTACAGCCGCTACGAGCGTATGCCTTATCAGTCGCTGTGGGAATTCAGCGAGGGACAGGGTCTGCCGGCCTCCGGTGGATTGGGCTATATCGGAGCTTACACCAATCCTTCCGACGAAAAGGATTATCAGTTCTATATGACCTATTTCAAGGACAAGAAGACTTTTGTGGAGTTCCGACTGGAGACGACGAAGGATACCTTTGAGCAGATGAATTTCGAGTTTACGGATATCTTGGGTTCGATAAAGTAACGGTTAACGGTTAAAGTTTAAGGTTTAAAGTTGTTTTGATGAGAAGGTTGTTGCTGTTTGGGTGCTGTTTGTTGGGGGCTTTCTCCACAGGGGCGCAGGGTCTTTTCCCCGACTCTACGATGGACTATGATGCGCGTTTCACCCAGTTCCACAGGGCCTATGCATTGTCGCCCGACGATGTGGAGGCTCTCGACAATCTCGCTCTTTTCTATTTCGACAACTCTAATCCGATGCGTAACCTGCCGTTGGCAATGGAGTATATCCAGCGTGCCGAGCAGCGTCATGTGTGGCTGATTGAGAACAACAGGAATAGTGACTTGCGACGTCTGTTGCGCAAGGGAATCACCATTACAACCCTCCGTCAGGAGAAGCAGGCAATCATCACTGCCGCCCGCAACACTGTGGCTGTGCGGACCGATATGCCGAAAGAGGAGATCGACAGATACCTCGAGGTTTTCGGTTTCGACATGGAGATGGTGGCTCGGTTGCAGCAGTTCCGCATAGAGCGTATCTATGAGGAGGACCTGCAGACGGGAACGGTAGCTTCCTACTACCATTACATCGAACACTATCCCGGCACTCGGGAGGCTGAGCTGATGGAGGAACGACTGGCGCCATTGGCTCCAGGGCTCTTCGCAGAGGTGGCTTCCGAGGAGGAGGCTGACGCAGTGGCTGCCCAATACCCCCTCAGTCCTTCGGTGCAGCGGGCATCGCAGCGTTGCAAGAGCAGGCTGGCCTATGAGGAGGCTTCCCGTCAGAACAGCATGGAGTCTTACAAGGCGTTCCTCGACCGTTATTCTTTCAGTAATGAGGGTCAGCAGGCCCGTGAGCAGCTCGACAGGATGATAGGGTGGAGATACGCCGATTGCCGCACGGCAATGGATTATGTAGTCTTTGCCAATACCTATCCCGACTTCTCTAAGGCCGACAAGGCTTTGGCAGAAGCCCGGCGGCTGATTGCCGAGAAGCACGAGGTGGCGGCCGCCCGCTACTATCTGGAGCATTTCGACCTCGACCCTTATCGCAATGAAATCTTCGGTCTCTATTATTCGTGGCATTCTGCCGAGGGCAACAGTGAACCCATCAGGCGGTTTCTCTCCGAGCATCCCGACTATCCCTATATCGGTATGGTCCAGGACGACCTGCGGGCTGCGAGAGCCATCGACACTGTCGACCTGCGGGGCAGTTTCTCTGAGGCGGAATATGCAGAGTATGCCGATTATGTGCGCCATCTGACGGGCAAAGGGGTGGCTATTGTTCCGTTGCAGCGTATGCTGCAGGAGTTGGTCGATGCTCGCCACTACCAAGCGGCCCTCGAGAGAGTGAAGAAGTTCGAACTGTCGTTTGAGAATGTGGCGGAATACCAAGAGTTGCAGGAAGTCCTTGCCGCTCCGGCAACGGGGCACAGGGCTGTGCAAGAGTTCGCCGAAGGTGGCAGCGTGATGAATCCTGCCGTCAACGAGTCTGACGGACGACTTTACTATACCCATGTGACGGACAGTAGCAAAACGGTCTGCTATGCTGTCAAGGTAGGACAACAGTGGAAGCCGGCAGGAAAGGTCTCTTTCGACGGGCCTGTGGCTAACGAGGGACTGACATTTTTCGGCTTCTATGACGGCGGTTTCCGTATGCTGCTGGGTGCCGACGGAAACATCATGATTGCCGAGAGGGAGGATGGTGTGTGGCGTGTGACTGATATACCTCCTTATCCTGTTAATACCGACTATATTGAGACGGATGCCTATATGCTACCCGATGGCAGCGGAATGCTTCTGGCTTCCGACCGTCCCGGTGGGCATAATATCCAATCTTCAGGAGCTTATTTCCATGGCGACAATGCACTGGCCACCGACCTCTGGTTCGTTCCCTATACGGCTGGCAAATGGGGGCCGGCGGTGAACCTCGGCAACGGGGTCAATACTCCTTTCTCGGAGCGCAGCCCGCTGCTGAGCCGCAACCTCCGTACGCTCTATTTCGTCACCGACGGCCGTGGAGGGTTGGGATTTGGAGATGTGTATGTGGCTACCCGCAACGACCTCGGCGACTGGACCTCGTGGTCGACCCCGAGAAATGTCGGCAAGGAGATTAATTCGGGCTACGATGAGTCGGGACTCAGTTTCTCGTCGGACGAGAAGAATATCTATATGTCCGTGGGCTCCAAGAGCGGTCTCCACGCCTGCTATAGTTTCACCACGATGCACAACAGTGCCAGAACAGTCAATCCTCTCGCTGTCGACCTCCATGGTCTTGGAGGCTCCTTGTTGAAGGTGTATGTGGCCGACATGGAGCAGCAGTCGGTGACGCAGGAGGTGGACTGTTCCGACTCGGTGGAGAGAGTGACTGTGAATGTCTTCGGCGACAGGAGGTGTGCCGTTATCGCTGATGCGGGGCGGATGTTTGCGCCTGCCGCCATTGTAGAGCCACAGGGGCGGGAACGAGTGATATTGAGAGGCTATTCCTTCAGGGAACTGGTGCGGATGGAGAAACCGATGCCGCTTTATGTCGTCTCATTCGACTCTCAGGCACCAGTGCTATCCACGCCGGCACAGCTTCAGTTGGCACTTGTGGCACGTTTCCTCCAGCTCCACCCCACGGCGGTTGTCGAGTTTTGCATTGATGTGGCGGGGATGGATGACGGGGAGTGCTACCGTCGTTCAACGGAGCAGGGAAATACAATACGCAATACGATGAACTACAACGGAATCGACGATTCCCGAATCCTTGTGTCGCCCTATGGCAATGTGAATGTCAAGAAGGGAGAGCGGACGGGAGTCGCGGTTCGATTCAGAGAAAAACAGTAAAAACGCAATATGGAACAACACCGTACAATTAAGGTCGACGGCCGCATGGTACACTATCGTGACGAGGGCCGCAACAACAACAAGACAGTGGTACTGCTCCACGGATTCCTCCAGAACTTGGATGTCTGGAGTTCCTATGTGCTGAGCTATATGCGCGATTTCCGCGTGATTACCATCGATTTGCCCGGTCACGGCCACACCGACAGTTATGGGGAGGTGCATTCGATGGATATGATGGCTCGTGTGGTGAAGACTGTGCTTGACGAAGCCGGTGTGAATCAGTGTGTGATGGTAGGCCATTCGATGGGAGGCTATGTGGCGTTGGCTTTTGCGGAGAAGTATCCATATTCGCTCCGTGGTCTGGGACTCATCAACTCTCATGCCCTCAGCGACAGTGAGTCGCACCGCGAGAGCCGTCAGGCGGTGTGTGAGCAGGTGAAGGAGAATAGGGCTTCGTTTATAGTGAACTTCGTCCCCTCACTCTTTGACAGTGCCAATCGTGCCGCCCTCTCGCAGGATATCAAGGATTTGCAGGAGCAGTGCCTTGAGACCCGGACAGAGTCTATTATCGCGGCCCAGATGGGTATGATGAACAGACCCTCGAGGATTGCTGTCCTCGAGAAATTGGAGATTCCGGTGATGTTTATCTACGGGAAGAACGACAACAGGATACCCATCGAGATAGCCATTACGCAGGCTATGATACCCAGCCATTCGGAGATATTGTTGCTTGACCATGTGGGACATATGTCGTTTATGGAAGAGCGAGAATATGTGAAGCCTCGAATCAAGAATTTTGTCGAGACTTGTTATTATTAATGGTTAATGGTTATTGAGGGCTGAGGCTGTTAATGATTAATGGTTATTGGTTAATGGTTATTGAGGGCTGAGGCTGTTAATGGTTAATGGTTTGTGACGAAGAAAATTGTTAAAATAGAAAAATAATTTTTTTTATATAAAAAAAAGGGTGTACATTTGCTGAACTGAAAAACAATCAAAGTTTAACCTAATTTATTCAATATCATGAAAGTAAAAGAAATCATGGCTAACCTGGAGGCCAAACATCCGGGCGAAAACGAGTACTTGCAGGCTGTCCGCGAGGTTCTGGAAACCATCGAGACTGAATACAACAAACACCCCGAGTTCGAGGCTGCTAAGATTGTCGAGCGCATTGTCGAGCCCGATCGTATCTTCAAGTTCCGCGTTGTGTGGGTTGACGATAAGGGTAAGACCCAGGTGAACCTCGGTTACCGTGTGCAGTACAACGCCGCTCTCGGTGCTTACAAGGGTGGTCTCCGCTTCCATCCGAAGGTGAACGAGTCGATGCTGAAGTTCCTCGGTTTCGAGCAGATCTTCAAGAACAGCCTCACCATGCTGCCTCTCGGCGGTGGTAAGGGTGGTGCCGACTTCGATCCCGTTGGAAAGAGCGACGCTGAGATCATGCGCTTCTGCCAGGCCTTCGTTTATGAACTCTGGCGCAACATCGGTCCTGATCAGGACAGCCCCGCTGGTGACGTGGGAGTCGGTGGCCGCGAAATCGGTTACATGTACGGTATGTACAAGAAACTCGCCCGCGAGCACTCCACTGGTGCTCTGACCGGTAAGAGCTACGGCTGGGGTGGTTCCCTCATCCGTCCCGAGGCCACTGGTTTCGGTGCCATCTACTATGTTGAGCGCATGGTGAAGGAGAAGAAAGACACCATGAAGGGTAAGAGAATTGCTCTCTCTGGCTTCGGTAACGTGGCTTGGGGTGCTGCCATCAAGGCCACCGAGCTGGGTGCCAAGGTCGTCGCTATCAGCGGTCCTGACGGTGTCTGCGAGATCGAGAAAGGTATCACCAAGGATATGATCGACTACATGCTCGAGATGCGCGCCAGCAACCGTAACAAGGTTGAGGATATGGCCACCAAGTTCCCGAAACTGGCCAAGTTCACTGCCGGCAAGAAGGCTTGGAGCGTGAAGTGCGACATCGCTATGCCCTGCGCTTTCCAGAACGAGCTCGACGAGAAGGATGCCAAGGAGCTGCTGAAGAACGGTGTGAAATACGTTGCTGAGGTCTCCAACATGGGTTGCCAGCCCGGCGCTATCGCCGCTATCCAGAAGGCTAAAGTGCCCTTCGGTCCTGGTAAGGCTGTCAACGCTGGTGGTGTTGCTACCTCTGGTCTCGAAATCTGCCAGAACGCTGAGCACCGCAACTGGACTGCCGAAGAGGTCGACAAGAACCTCCACACCATCATGAACAACATCTATGACATGTGCGTTGAGCACGGCAAGGAGAAAGACGGTACCATCAACTACGTGAAGGGTGCCAACATCGCCGGCTTCATG
>JAEEGF011042977.1_pt1 | contig 21413 bp, 12 predicted proteins | sample 9134171 | NCBI WGS metagenome assembly JAEEGF01 (sample SAMN16246542, study PRJNA631951) | gut metagenome | biome: gut microbiome; feature: rumen; material: AP-attached | host: Bos | place: Iran: Karaj | collected 2018-10 | reverse complement strand
CCTCTTCCTTACCAAGGAAGTGCTCTACCACTGAGCTATAACAGCGAGCTATGAGCGGAAAACGGGGCTCAAACCCGCGACCCCCAGCTTGGAAGGCTAGTGCTCTATCAACTGAGCTATTTCCGCAACATTACTTCCTTCGTTGGAAGTGGGTGGTGATGGATTCGAACCACCGAAGTCGAAAGACAACAGATTTACAGTCTGCCCCATTTGGCCGCTCTGGAAACCACCCTTAATGTTTTTTGCCTCATCTCAGCCTGAGCCTCTTGTCGGATTCGAACCAACGACCCCGAGATTACAAATCACGTGCTCTGGCCAACTGAGCTAAAGAGGCATTTAAGCATCCGCTCCCCGATGGAGTCTGAATGTCGGAAAGCGGATGCAAAGGTAGGCATTATTTTTGAATTACCAAAACTTTTCGAGGTTTTTTTTATCTATTGCGCAATTTTTCCTTGAATTTCTGCAGTTGAACCTTCATGGAGTCCACACAAAGGTCTGTACTTTCCTCAAAAGTGTCGCTTACCTTCTCGACGAAAAGCGTCGTTCCAGGTACGGTCACATTCAGACTGACCTGCTTATTCTGTGCTGTTGCAGGTTTAACAACCTTGCACTGAACCTCTACCTTCTGTACATCTTCAAAAGCTTTTTCCAACTTGGCGACCTTCTTTTCGATGAACGCCTCTAGTTTCTCTGTAGCGTCAAAATGGATTGACTGAATCTTAATTTCCATAGTTACCTCCTGTTTTTAAAGGGTAAATAAATAAGGTTAAGCCCTTGGGTGGGCATTCTCATATACTTTTTTTAATTGTTCAAATGTTGTATGGGTGTAGATCTCCGTGGTTGCCACACTTTCATGTCCCAATAGTTTCTGCACACTTTCCAGTCCGGCACCATTGTTAAGCATCGCCGTTGCAAAAGAATGACGCAACACATGAGGTGAGCGTTTCTTAATCGTCGTAACCATCGACAGACACTTTTTCACAATAACCTCCACCTGATAGCGTGTCATACGCTGACCTTTATCGTTAAGGAAAAGCGCGGGTACATCATGGGTACTCCATTCCTGGTCACGCAGATATATATACTCTCTCAACGCGCCTTCCAGTTCATTTCCAAAAGGAACTATGCGCTGTTTGTTGCGCTTACCCGTCACCTTCAACTGATGCGCAGCAAAATCCACATCCTTGTCGTCAAGTCCGATCAATTCTGCCAAGCGGATACCCGTTTCATAGAATAATATAATTATGGTACGCGCGCGTAAATCTTGGAAGGAATCGCCCCACATTTCCGGAATATCAATCAAACGGTTCATTTCATCTTCACGCACAAATTGGGGTAACGGCTTTTGTTTCTTGGGACCTTTAATGGCATAGGCAGGATCGCGACTAACCAGTTGGCGAGCTAAAGCAAAACGAAAAAAGGAACGCACGGCACTCAAACAGTTATTCACTGTTGATGCCATGTCGCCTTTATCCATCATGCTCTCCATCCAGTCACGGATGACATCCGAGTCTACCGACTCCCATGAGAGCTGACTATCTCGATTTTTGAAATACGATTCAAAGTCTTCAAGACTTCTCTCGTAGGTGCGCACCGTCAGTTCTGAACGGTTTCGCTCGTAACGCAGGTAGTTCAAGAATTCTTTTATCATATTCATTCGTCGCAACTCTTTTCGGCAACGAATTTACGAATAATTCTTTAAACCACCAAATTTTTAGAGTATTTTTTACTCCTCAGTGGCGCGCAGCTTCTGTACGTAAATAGCGTGCTCCATCTTCAGGCGCTTGAGTACAGAAGGTTTGTCGAACTGCTGACGTGAGCGAAGCTCCTTGATGACACCTGTCTTTTCAAACTTTCTCTTAAACTTCTTGAGGGCCTTCTCGATGTTCTCGCCTTCCTTTACTGGTACAATAATCATGTTGTTTCTTGATTTAAATATTTTATGTTAAACTTATGCTATCGGGCATAGGTGCCACGAAAAGCGGGTGCAAAGTTACAACTTATTTTGCAACCCACCAAGTTTTTTCTAACTTTTTTTAATTAAAAGATGCAGTTGCCTTGCGCAACCATGCTTTCTCATCTTCATTCAAATAGGGCGAAAGACGCTCATAAACCGTGGTATGATAATCGTTCAGCCATTGTATTTCTTCTGGTGTCATCAGTTCTTTTATGATAGGCGACGTTTCTATCGGACAGAGGGTCAGTGTCTCAAACCCCAAGAAACGTCCACATTCGGTTTCTTCTGCAGGCACTACAAGTAATGTATTCTCTATACGCACTCCAAAGCGTCCCCCCAGATAGACCCCAGGTTCATCCGTCACGGTCATTCCAGCCTGTAAACGAGCCGGTATCCACTCCATTCTTATCTGGTGAGGACCTTCGTGGCAATTAAGATAGCAGCCCACGCCATGCCCTGTACCATGTAGGAAATTCATGCCCGCCTGCCACAAAGGGCGACGTGCAATGGCATCCAACTGAGTACCGCTGGCCCCATCAGGGAAGTGGAGTAATTGCAAATCTATATGTCCTTTCAACACAAGCGTATATACTCTTTTCTGTTCCTCCGTCAAAGGACCAAGAGCAATAGTACGCGTCACATCGGTAGTACCATCCTGATACTGTGTTCCGCTGTCAATCAACAGCAATCCCTTGGGATGCAAGGTGGCATCCGTCTCTGGTATTGCCTCATAGTGGACGATGGCCCCATGTTCCTCGTAGCCAACTATCGTGTCGAACGACAATCCACGGAACAAGGGTTGTTCAGCCCTCAGTGCAGTAAGCTTCCTTTCAACGCTCATCTCTGTCTGCCCTCCTGCTTCCACAGCAGGTTTCAACCATTTCAGGAACTTTACCATAGCTATGCCGTCTTTCAGCATAGCCGACCTAAAACCCGCTATTTCCCGCTCATTCTTGACGGCCTTCATCAAAGGCACAGGCGAGGAGGCATCTACGATTTCTCGTTCCACCGCCTTATACAATGTGTAGTTTACCTCATTGCCATCCAACAGGATATTGTATTCAAAATAATCCTTCAATCCCTGTTTCACCTGATCGTAGGGTTTTACCCCTACTCCTTCAGCCCGCAGATAACTCATCACTTCGGGTGTCAACTTCACCTTATTAATATATAGGGTGACCTCTGTAGTAGAAATCAGCAAGTAAGACACAAACACAGGACTACAATGCACATCACTTCCTCTCAAGTTTAGAGTCCATGCGATATCGTCCAAGGCTGCCATCAGCATTCCGTCAGCATGTTTCTCGCGCAGAGCCTTACGGATACGCGCCAGTTTCTCACGAATTGGTTCACCTGCATATTCCAATGGATGTATAACCACTGGATTTTCTGGGATAGCAGGACGGTCCTGCCATATTCTTTCCAACGGATCGAAGTTGGTACGCAATGTAATGCCGCCTTGAGTGCGCAAGTCACTTATCAATTCCTTTATGCTATTGGTGGAATTAACCATTCCATCAATGCCTACGGCCTTGTCAGCAGCATCTTTCAACTCTCTTCCCAACCATTCCGCAATGGAGGGCGTTCCCTCTACTTTCAATTTCATCAGTTGGAACTCTGTGCCCTTCAACTGTTCCTCTGCTGCTATGAAATAGCGCGAGTCTGTCCATAGTGCCGCATTGTCAAGGGTCACCACTGCTGTTCCCGCAGAGCCATTAAAGCCACTAATCCACTCACGACCTTTCCAGTGCTCGGCAGTATATTCGCTGTTATGTGGATCACTGGTTGGAAAGATAAAAGCACTGAGGTGCTCACGTCTTAACTCTTCGCGCAAACGAGCAATTCGTTCGCTAATCTCCGTTTTATTCATCACATTTTGTAATTTCGACTTTGCAAAGATACATATTTTCAGAATAAATAACAAATAAATTTTCATTTCCCAACGTCCAATTCACAATTATTTTATAACTTTGCAGCACAAAGAATAAATACATTATAATAATACAACAAATTATGGCATTTTTAACTAACGACAAATTGACCATCGTCGGCGCTGCCGGTATGATTGGTTCAAACATGGCTCAGACCGCTTTGATGATGGGTCTGACAAGTGAAATCTGTCTCTACGACGTATTCTCACCAGAGGGTGTTGCAGAGGAAATGCGTCAGAGTGGCTTCGACAATGTGAACATCGTTGCTACCACCGATGCTGAGGAAGCATTCAAGAACGCTAAGTACATTATTTCTTCAGGTGGTGCTCCCCGTAAGGCTGGTATGACCCGTGAGGACCTGCTTGCTGGCAACTGTAAGATTGCTGAGGAACTGGGTCAGAACATCAAGAAGTACTGTCCAGACGTAAAGCACGTAGTTATCATCTTCAACCCTGCTGACCTTACCGGTCTGGTTACCCTGTTGTACTCTGGTTTGAAACCAGGTCAGGTTACCACCCTCGCAGGTCTTGACACCACTCGTCTGCAGTCTGCATTGGCTAAGAAGTTTGGTGTAATGCAGAATGAGATTACTGGTTGTGCTACTTATGGTGGTCACGGTGAGCAGATGGCCGTATTCGGAAGCCATGTTACCGTTAAGGGTCGCAAGTTGACTGATATTATTGGAACCGCTGAGTTCCCCGCTGACGAGTGGGAGCAGATGAAGGTAGACGTTACGAAGGGTGGTGCTAAGATTATCGAGCTCCGCGGACGTTCTTCATTCCAGAGCCCCTCTTACCTCTCTGTTGAGATGATTCGTGCAGCTATGGGTGGCGAAGCTTTCCGTTTCCCCGTTGGCACATACGTTAAGACCGACAAGTACGATCACATCATGATGGCCATGAAGACCACCATGACAGCTGAGGGTGCTAAGTATGAGGTTCCTCAGGGCACTCCCGAGGAGAACGCCAAGCTGGATCAGAGCTATGAGCACCTCTGCAAGATGCGCGATGAGCTCGTTACGCTGAACATCGTTCCCCCCATCTCTGAGTGGAATAAGATTAATCCAAACTTGTAATCTCTATTTCAAGATACAAGTCTAAGGCCCGCCTTTCACGACGGGCCTTTTTTCTAAAACAATAAAACAAACTACGACAAACTATGAAACAGACTATCAAACTACTTTTAACTGTCCTCATCGTCGCTTTTTGCATTCCATCTACAGCCCAGCAGAAAGAACGCATCTTCCCCATTCTGGGCAGTCAAATCAAAGCAAGTAAGAATATGACAGCTCCTGGCAACGAGAAAGGCCAGACCGTCAAGTTTGAAATCAAGGAGCGTGGCTTTGTGCCCTTCACTCAAAGTTGCGTCCGTCAGACCAACGAACAAGTTCAGTACGCCCCCAAAGCTGACATCCCTTACTTTACCGTACGTTTTGCCCTACCCATCCCTCCTTCATACACTAAAACAGAGACTGCTGCGCTTACAGGTATAGACTGGGGTATCTATCATCACAACCATTCGCCGGGTTTTGAGATTTTGGATAATGGAGACGCTTTGGCCATCTATTTCAGCACTCCTCGCGGTCTGGCTGAAAACGACACTGCCTGCACTTGGAGTCAGGCTCGTCTGCGCTATGGTGCCGAGGAGTGGGATATGCCTGAACTATTCTTTACCACACAAGGAGGCAACGACCAGTCTGGTCTGCTTTGGAAGGACAATGGCAGGATATGGTTTTTCGGAGGTGGCAGAGACCTCTCCGACTATCTGCCCTTCCGCATTGCTACTTCCGATGACAACGGAGCCACTTGGACATTAAACATCCCGCACTTCGACAAACGCCCCACCGATTTTACCGCACAGCCTATTACCAATGCCTTCCGCGATCCGCAAGGCAACATCTATATGGCAATGGATGCCAAGGGTAGCCAGAGTTTCCTTTGGCGCAGTAAGGACGAAGGTAAAACGTGGCATGATATGGGAGGACGCACCAAAGGTCGTCACTCCACCATCGTACCTTTAGACAACAACGGCACCCTGCTTTCCATTGGTGGCAAAAACGCCAATGTTGATGGATGGACACCTCAGAACATTTCTCGCAACTGGGGCAAAAGCTGGGAGGAAGCAACACCTGCACCCTTCCCACAACTGGGCAGTGGACAACGTCCGTCCATGATTCGCCTACAGTCTGGTGCCCTCATCTTCGTCAGCGATGGTTTTCTGCACAAATACAGCGTAGCAGCACCTAATGGATGGAACAAGCCCAACGACGCCTTCGTAGCTATTTCGAAAGACAACGGACAAACGTGGCATTTCAAAACCCTGCCCGTTGGGCTACCTCAGGACAATCGCCCGCCTTACACTTCGTTGGGCTATACCACCGTACGTCAGTCGCCTAACGGCATCATTCACATTCTCGCCACCAAGGATTTCCCTGGCCTGCACTATGAGTTCAACGAGGCCTGGCTTTGGAGCGATGAAGGAGACATCCAGCCTGAAACAACGGGTGGCAAAGTACGCTCTTTCAAAGAATACTACAAGGACGGCAAGGTCAAGTCTGAATGGGGCGCTCGCATTTGTCCTAATGGCCGCTATCTGCTTGATGGTGTTCTGACCGACTATTACCCTGATGGCAACCTGCAGCATCAAGCTTTCTATCAAAACGGTCGCAAGAACGGACGTGAAATCTTCATGAATCCCGATGGTACCAAGCGGTGGACATGGGAACGCAGTCTGGTCACCAATCATGGCACATGGACGCTCTACTGGCCAAATGGGAAGAAGAAGATAGAGTCGCGCTGGCTCACTTATCCGCAAGCCCGCGACCTCGACCACCATTTCTTCGGCTATGTAGCTGATGGCCCCTCCATTCATTACAACGAGGAAGGCAAAGTCACCAATACCTATATCTTCAAAATGGGTGTGCTACAGTAGCATACCCATTTTTTCACCGTATCCCCTTATTGTGTTCCCTTAAAAATGAAAGATAGCGGTCCCAGTCATAGGGCATTACAGCATGTCCTCCTTCTCGGATGTGATATCCAATATTTTCTTTACCATAAAGCTTATAGACGGATTTTGCACCCTCTGCACCCAAGAACTCACCGCGTGGATCTGACCAATGGTCATCTTCGGCGCTGGAGATATACACAGGACGAGGAGCGATGAGCGCAATCACCTCGTGCTGGTCGAAAGGCATCAGTTGTTCGCAAGCAGAATATTGCTTGTAGTTTCCACAAAACCAATAAGGTAGAATCGTGTTGACAGACTCTATCGTCTCTCCCACCATACGTCGTGACAAGGCTGCACCACAACATCCTGATTGGGCTGCGACCACAGCTGCAAAGCGCTGGTCGGTAGCTCCAGCCCATAGGGCAGCCTTGCCCAAGCGCGAATGTCCCATCACAACTATTCGCTTGCTATCCACCTGCTTGTCTGTCAGCATATAGTCCATTGCCCTGCCTGCAGCCCAAGCCCATGCAGACACACTGCCCCACTGGTCTGGGTCTGGCTGTTGCTGTCCCTCTCTATAATAATAAGGTATAATACCCTGCTCGTAAGCCAATGTGGTATTGGGCTTATCGGGAGTGATGTCTTGATAATAGAAAGTCGCCAGACCGTAACCACTGCTTAGCAACTTGTCCAGTTGCCACTCCTGTGCATTTGCAATATCCTCGTTTCGCTTAAACGAAAGTCCCAGGAAAAGAGGAACTTTCTCCTTCATATCATGAGGCAAGAATAATTGGAGATTGAACGACGGTCCGTTCTTATCATCCGTCATATACACCTTAATAACCTTACGAATCGCCTTTCCACCCAACGCTTTCTTGTCGATATCCACCACTTTATAAGCAAATGACTTCTGAGCAGCCTCTGGCACCCGACCATACATTTCCTTTATTATTAGCTCCAAAAGTTCTGGTCTGCGCTTTTGTTCCCATTCCTTCGCAGTCGTCACCTTACTACCATCCTGACACAACAGCGGGTCAGGCAAAGTATAGGCAGGAATCTTCGTCTCATCGTAGTTGGCATTTTTGAAAAAGTAGTCAAAGTCCTTCTTGAGTGTGATTTTCACAACTGGTATCTCCTCCTTTTCATCAATAGGCAACGTGAGTGAGAGTCCATCTTCATCACAGACATAGTTCACCAATCCACATCCCATTACTTCTACCAACTGTACTTGTCCCTTTTTTCCTGCCAATGATTTGACAAGCACCTTTCCGTCTTCTGGTCGTTGCATCACAATGGCATACAGCATGTTGCCCTTTTGTGTAAAGCGGATGTCTTGGGGAGTATATACGGTCTTGGTTTCATTAAATCCTAAGCCGTTCATCGGACGAGTATTCTCTGCATCAGGGCCTTCGCCGAATTTTTTCCAAGGGCGAGTACCATAGATACACTCTTGGTTTACAGCCATCCATTGGCCGATACTATCAAGGATAGCCTCTTCACGTTCGTCGATGGTGCCATCCGCACGAACAGGAACACTTAACAGCAGATTGCCATTCTTGCTAACAATATCAGCCAACATGCGGATGACGCGTAATGCTGTCTTATAGGTATTCTTGGTAAAGCGTGTACGGTCATAATGCCAAGAGCCTAGACACGTGCAGGTTTGCCAAGGTTGTGGGTTGATCTCGCTCAGCGCCCCACGTTCCACATCCCACACCAGACATTGTTGCTGCTCTGGTGTCAATCCCTTAGTGGTAATGACACCCTCTTGCTTGCCCTCGTGCCACAACATATTGCTATTATAATAATGAGATGCTATCTTCAGACCTGCGTCACTTTCAGGCCATAGTGGCAAGGTGGTATCATCAAAATAAACCAAGTCAGGATGATACTTGTTAATCAGGTCCATCGTACGATTATAATAGTTCTCGCAATAGGCCGAATCAGGTATCGGCACAGGATTGCCATCCTTGTCTGTTGTCCCAGTACCATTCAGGGCATGTCCTCGAGCATACAGCACGCTAGGGTCTTTACCTTCCCACCATTGTCCTTTTCCTTGCTTTCGGGTCAGTTTTCCATCACAGTCTTCCGTCCTGTCATACCAATTCCATGCCCTTGAAGCATGCACGCTGACACCAAACTTCAGTCCTTGTCGTTTGGCAGCCTCTGCCCAACGACCTATGATGTTGGTATGCGGACCTTCTGCCGTTGAGTTCCACTCATGATACTTACTGTCCCACAAATCGAAGTTATCATGGTGATTGGCCATTGCCACAAAATACTGTGCGCCAGCCTTCTTATACAACTCTATCAATCGGTCAGGATTCCAGTTGGCAGCCTTCCACTGATGAATCAAGTCTTTGAATCCCACCTCAGAAGGCTGACCATAATGAGCCACATGATATTTGTTCTCTCGCGAACCTGGCTTGTACATGTAATGAGCATACCAATCGCCATATTCCGGCTGACTCTGCGGACCCCAGTGTGCCCAGATGCCAAACTTGGCATCTCTGTACCAATCGGGCACTTGGTATTTCTTCATTGATTGCCAAGTCGGCTTTATTTTGCCATATTGTGCAGGCTCATCTTTCTCGCTGATAGCATGATAATATGATGTGTTGATTTTCAGCACTACTGCAGTGGCCGGTTCCATACGCAAAATGATGCTTCTTCCATCGTTCTCAACCTTCTTCCATCCACCTTCCTTCCAAGTACCGTCTTTAGCTATCTCACTACCCCCAATCGTAATTTCTTTGCGTGCCAGGATGTCGCCACCAGCACACTGCATGGTTAGGCTCTCTGCACTGAGCACAGCTGTCTCTTCGCTGTCAAACTGCAATCGCAGCACACGCTCCTTGGCTTGTGCGCCATGTTCCTTGTTAACCACCGTCACATAGACGTAACCATGATCATTTTTGGTGGCGTATGCCGTCAATGACTTGTTTTCATCGACAACCACAGGGAACATCCGTCCCTTGCTACCTATGTTGAACATCTTCATGGCATAACTTAAGGGGCGCACGTCAAAACCATCACCCTCCGTCACAAAGGTGGCATAGTGGGCAGCAATGTCCGTACCACCCACTTTGTCGCCTGTATGGAAATTCACGCCCTGATTGCCTCGTTCGGCCCACCAGTACATATAGTCAATCGCCCAGAGTGCTGAGGCGTAAGCATTGCTAGCACCATCCAGTCCTCCATACCAGAAGCTGTTGGTTTCCGATAAGCGGAACGGATGGTTCTCAATAACACGCTCCATCTGATTATAAATGTGGGCATATTCCCTGGGCAGACGTTCAGAAAGCAGATGGTCACAACGTTCCTTGTAATCATAAGGTATCATCTCATGAAAAGGCTTGCCTGGATTCGTAAAGGCACAACCGGCAGGATAGCTATGAATGGTGATGAGCGAAAGCGGATTGTTCCAATAGTCACGAATCAGCTTCTGACAGAGCACTGGGTTCGGATTGTCGTCTGGGGCACAGAAACGGGCCTTCGGAGCCGCTGTCCTCATAGCCTTCATTAGTTCGTCCCATCTGGGCTGCAGGTCGCGCTCATAATCTTTATAGTAACCTGGTTCGTTACCAATGGCAAAGTAGTCGAGCAAGTCAGCATAGTGCTCCCAGATATAGCGAGCCTGACTGATGGCATCCTTCACGCTTCCGTTTTGCAAACGAACAGAATAGATGACCTTCACCCCTGCCTCACGGGCAAAGCCAAATAGGGCATCCAAGTCCTTTTTCTGCGGTGTCGCCGTAGCCTTAACATCCACAGAATTACCACCCAAGCGCAGGCTTTTCACGTTCAGCGCCTTGAACATCCTGACCAACTTTCTATTGTCTTTGCTAAAGTAATAACATCCTTTCGCATCTGGCAACACCATTCTGGTTTCATAGCTCAGTCCACTATAGTTGTCAGGAATCCAAGTTCCCACTTCTTGGCTTTTAAGCGTAACCTGCAACGTATCTTGTTGAGCAAAGCCATTTGCACCCAACAAAAGAAAAAGTAAGGTAATGATTTGTTTCATAAACGTCTATTTAGTAGTCTCTAAAAAGACGTTTACACCATATACTTTGTCATCATAAAATATAGTTAGTAGCTTCAAATTTCGCCGAATTTGGTTTTGGTCCCTCACCCTTCACTCTGATGGCCTAGAATGCCGATGTATAAAGGGGTTGAGACCAGTGAGGGATTAGGTCAACCCTACACTGAACCCTCACTGACCCCTCACTCGTCAACCCTTTAGAAGCAAATGAACGAGGAAGCCTTGACTGTCGTTAGTCCGTAAGGAGCGAACTTTGAGTCCGTAAGGAGCGAACTTTGAGTCCGTAAGGAGCGAACTCTAAGTCCGACCCAAGCGGACTGGCAGTCCGTGGCGTCGGACTGATGGTTTGCATTAATAATCCTATTCTCTTGTATTAATATCTGTTTGGCTTTCTCACCTAAATAGCTTAAGTGAAGGGTGAGTGTAGGGTGAGTGAGTGGTCACGAGCACCCCTCACTGTCCTCAAGCCCTTTATACATCGGCATTTCAGGCCTTTGGAGTGAAGGGTGAGGGGTGGTATCAAAATGTCTTATAATAAAGAATACCACGGAACGTCAAAATTCCGTGGTATTCTTTATAAATAGAAGTTACATTATGGTTCCTTGTAGTGCAAGTAGCGAGAGTCCTCCTTGTTTTCTGGATTCTGAACCAAATCAGAGTTTGCGCTCAAGTCAGAATTAGCAATCCACCACAGGTGAGTCTTGCAGGGAACAAACTCTAGAGGCAGTACCTGATTGTACTTCATGCGATTGTACTTCTGGACGAAGTAACCTACACGCTTGCCCAAACGATCAGAACGAAGTTCGTCGAAGTAGATGACACCCTCGCCAATAAACTCACGTCCACGCTCCTGGAAAATAGCCTCATCGACAGCATCGGCATCACTAGAAATGCTGCAACGCTCGTCGTTCTGCCATGTAGCCTTTGCGATAGCAGCAGTCATTGCTGGCAAACCTGCACGCTGGTGTACCTTATTCAAATAAGTAAGAGCAGTTGACTGGTCGCCCAAGCAGTTCATAATCTCTGCATAGTCGAGCAGCACTTGAGCATAGCGCATAATCATAAAGTTGTTGCCTGAACGCAAAGCAGAACGAGCCTCCTTTGAGAAATCGTGAACCTTAATATTGCCAGGACAGCAGCTACCCCAGTTCAAATGACCTTTCAGCGAACCATTGTCAACATCGGGATCATAGATACAATGTACAATATTGCCACCCTTACTATAAGTACCCTCAGAGATGAGCACTTTCAAACGCTCGTCTGCGGGATCATAGCTTTTCCAAGCTTCCACAGAAGCACCTGTACGCAGATAGTAGTAACTGCCACCACCATTGGTTGAAATAGTGGTACCAAAGGACACGAAATCCTCGGGATAGGTAGAATCGGCAAACATACCGAAGTTCTGGTGCATACCATTCTGCTGACCACTTAATGTAGAATACTGCAATTCAAGGATAGACTCCTTGTTGTTACGGGCATTATCACCATTCAGTGAGCACCACAGATTGCCAAAGTCTGGCAACAATTCATAAACGCCAGAGTTGATAACCTTCTCACAATACTCTTTAGCCTTATTCAATAAAGTCTTGTCGAAAGTGGTATAACCACCAGAGCCAGCCAAAGAGGCACGGAAGAGATAGAGATTAGCCAGATAAGCCTGGGCTGCACCCTTAGATACACGCCATACGTCATAGCCACTGGTACCACGAACGGGCAGGTTCTCCTCTGCGTACTCCAGATCCTCAATGATGAAAGCATAGGTATCATCTATAGTAGCACGTGGGAAACTCAGGTTGTCAAGATCCTTGGTAATAGTCTTGATGATAGGCGCACCACCATAGAGACGTGCTATCAGGTAATAAGCACCTGCACGCATGAATTTGGCCTGAGCAATGGCGCGTTTCTGCAATGTAGCATCCATGCTGGCAGCCTCGAACTGGGCTATCACGTTGTTGGCACGATTAATACATGCCATTCCTTTCGTCCAAACGGCAGTAAATGTACCAGCGTTGTTTGCCTGGTTCTGATATTTCCATGCATTGATATCATTGATATTGTTCTTATTACCCTCACGGTTGGGCTGACCAAAGTCTGTACAACCTTCCAGGCGCATAAAGGTTCCTCCGTCGTTATAAATCGAGCGGAACGAATTATAAACGGTATTCAAAGCAGAGTTCAACTGGTCTTCGTTCTGATAGTATGAACTGGGATCAACGAACGTATAGGGTTTCTCCGTCAAGTCGGTGCAACTGCCAAGCATGGCTGCGCCAAGGAGTCCTGCTGCGATATATTGATATAGTTTCATAATGTTTATTCCTTTTAATGATTCAACATATTAGAGTTTCAAGTCAACGCCCAGGATGATAGCCTTGGCCCATGGGTTAGAGATATCACCGTTAACAGGGTTGTAGCCACGATGGTTAGCAAAGGTCACAAAGTTCTGGAAGTTCAGATTTACCTTCAGACCCTTGATGGTCTTTACCTTCAACAGACGAGTGAAGTCATAGTTCAACTGGATGTTCTTCAGGATGAAGTAATTCCAGTCAGCGTTTGTACGGTCAGAGAGATAAGTACCTCTTGAACCAGCACGTGGGAAATCGCCATTAGGATTCGTGGGGCTCCACATACGCTGATAAGCATAGGTAGAAGGAAGATACAGACGCTCCTGGATATTGTTCTCACCCCAGAGCAGATAGCTACCGTTGTCTGAGAAACTCAGTGCCCACTCAGTTCCATTGTTACCACTGCTCTCTGCACCTGCGATAGAGGCGTAGTCGTAACCACCCTGTCCATAGATGTTGATAGAGAAATCCTTATAGCCAGCACTGATGTTCAGACCATAGAAATACTTGGGCTGAACAGAACCGATGCACTTGTAGTCATTCAAACCTATGCTTCCATCACCATCCAAATCCTCGTACATCTCGTCGCCAATCGAAGCATTCTGAGCAGTTTTGGGAGCGTATGCCTTATACCAATCGAGCTGTTCCTGAGTCTTAATGATACCCAGTGAGTGACGAGCATAAAGTCCGTCAACAGGCTCGCCAACTACAAGACGACGGTCCAGACCAGTACCATCTGAACGCAGGATAATCTCCTTTGTCTCTACACCACTGACATTATAGAGTTCTTTAATCTCGTTCTTATTATATGACCAGTTAACGCTGGCATCAACAAACCAATCCTTATTCTTGAAGATATTGCCACTTACGGTCAACTCAAAACCTTGGTTCTTGGTAGCACCCACGTTACTCAACAAGGTAGAGAAACCTGTCTCACGAGGCAGGGGAACCTCATAGAGCAATTCATTAGTATCACGGATATAGTAGTCAAAGTTGATATTGAAGCGATTGAACAAACCAACGTCAACGCCTAAGTCCCACTGGTTAGTGCGTTCCCACTGCAGGTTAGGATTAGCCAGTTTGGTCTGGGTATAACCCGTCAGCTCTGTGCCATTGAAAACATAGTTCGTTGAACTTCCACTACTTTCCAATCTGGCCAGCGACTGATAGTTACCAATTTCCTGGTTACCGGTTACACCAAAGCTAGCACGAACCTTTAGGTCGCTCAGTACATTCTTGATATTCTTCATGAAGTTCTCCTCTGTAGCACGCCATGCAAGACCTACTGAGGGGAAGAAACCCCACTTCTTGTCTTCACCGAAACGTGAAGAACCATCCCAACGAGCTGTTGCTGTGAGCAAATAACGATCAGCATAAGCGTAAGTAACACGTCCTGTATAAGAAATCAGACGGTTGCCATAGCGGGTAGAGCTAGGAGAATAGGTACTGGTCTCGCCTTTGGTGATGTCCCATGCACCTAAGTTATCGAGCGTAAAGCCACGAGCCGAAACTCCAGTGCTCTGATAGTCGTAGTCCTGCCAAGAGTAAACACCTGTAGCTGTGAAGCGATGAACATCCCACTGCTTGCTATAGGTCAAGATATTTTCCATCAAACGGCTGGCGCCCTTGTTCCAAGAGTGACCACCATTACCTGTTCCGCTGGCCATGTTACCAACGAGGTGACTAGTGTTATAGTCGTAACCGCGATTGATGCGGGTATCGTAACCGATGCTGAGACGATAGGTCAATTCTGGCAGAATCTTAGCCTCTGCAAAGGTGTTGATGATAACACGAGTGGTATTAACACGGCTGGTATGCTCTTCATAGTCAATCAGCGGATTCCAAGCATCAGAGATGTAGGGGTTGGTAGGAACCACCAGATTGCCATTAGCATCCCAAGGAGAGTCAGTTGCCCATCCATAACGGGCAGCATTACCCATAGCATTATCCTGTGAATTACGAGTAGAATAGGTAAACTGGACACTACCACCAACGGTCAGCCACTTATTGAACTGATGGCGCAGGTTGGTATGCATAGAGAACTTCTCATAACTCTGAGTCTCCACCAAACCATCCTGTTTATAGTAACCACCAGACAACATGTAATCTGTTCCATTAGCGCTGCCGTCGAAACTCAGATTGTAGTTCTGCAACCAAGCGTTGTCTCTCAATAACAGGGCTTCCCAATCCGTGTCGGCGGCTGGATTCATTGTCCAAGAAGTATCACCATTGTAGAAAGGAGCCTTTGTCGGGTCGTTGTTGTAGTTAGAATAGGCTTCATTCATGAAGTTAATAAAGTCTTGACCCTTTACGATGTCGAGCTTACGACCTGGCATCTGGGTACCAATAGAAGCATTGAACGTCATGTTCTTGCGACCTGCACGACCCGACTTAGTCGTAATCATCACAACACCGTTGGCACCACGAGAACCGTAGATAGCCGTTGAAGATGCATCCTTCAATACCTCCATTGACTCAATGTCAGCAGGGTTGATGTCACTGATGTCACCATCACCCATCAAGGGGAAACCATCGACTACATACAACGGAGCGTTGCTGGCATTGATAGAGCTTGAACCGCGGATACGCAACTGAGGGCTGGAACCAGGCTTATTATCGTTGAACACAGCCACACCAGCAGCCTTACCTTGCAGGGCTTCCAAGGCATTACCCGTAACGTTTGCCATAATGGCATCCGTCTTCACATTGGACGTTGAACCTGTCAAGTCCGACTTCTTCATCGTACCATAACCGACTACTACAACGTCATCCAGACCGAGAACATCAGGTTCCATTGATACTTTAATCAAACCACGACCCGCTGTAATGGTCTGTGTCTTGTAACCTGCATAAGAGAACTGAAGTTGCTTGCCCTCAGCTCCATTCACAGAGAAATCACCGTTGATGTCAGTAATGGCACCACCATAAGCACCGACGATCTTAACGGATACACCAATCAGAGGTTCACCGTTCTCGTCCACTACATTACCTTTTACAGGCTTGGCCTGCTGCTGGGCAGCAGTCGCAGAAGAAAGTGTAGCATCATTTCCCGCCATAGCTATTGCTGGCGTTAACAGAAATGCTACAAAACCTAAAGCCAGATAGGTTTTCATAGTTTTTTTCATTTGCATTCGTTTTAAGTTAATATTAGTAGTATAACGTTAAAAAGACGTACATCGAACGTCTTTGTCACTATTTTACTGAAAAAATCGAATGGTTTGTTGATGATTTTTCGCCAAAACGCATAATCTACGTACCTTTGCATCATCAAAAATAGATTTTTCATTTGCAAAGAGTTAGTAGTTTTTTCATAGTAATTGGATAATAGTTAGGTTAATAAAGCAATAGAGCCCGTCGCGATGACGGGCTCTATTGTTGTTAATATACTATGTCTTTCAAGCGTTCAGACGGAGTGACTTTCACTTGAACCACCTTGCCACCTTTCAACTCTGCTTCTACGATGGTATTATTGGAGGCATGTAACTTGAATCGCACATCCCAATCGCGTGGCCAAGCAGGGAAAAGATAAATCTTATCATTAGCCTCTTGCATCAGCATTTCCTGCATGCCGATCATACCTGAGCCCCCCCAGTTATGATCGGGTGTCCAATCGAAACCAGGGCCCCAGAAAGCAGGGAAGCGGTGAGGTCCGTTGCCCATTTTCAACTTCAGCAATCGTGCAGCCTCATCCGTCAAACCCAAACAGGCAGCCCAAATAACATCCTGTTTCCAACCAACATGTGAACGGAACTTCACAGCCAATGAATCGTTCAGATAAGTACTGCGGGCAATGTCAAGACCAGGTCGTCCTACTCCATACATGCGCCAAGGGAATACAGGATAGAGTTGCATGGTTTCTACATTCTGAACACGCTCGTAGTGCAAAGCGGGTTGTATCATGCCATCACGAACGGTAATATCGGGCAATCGTCTCAATAATGCCGTATCTCCCACAGCCTCAGCAACGGTCCGAAGGGCAGCGATGGTAGATGTAGAGTTATACGCGCCCTTGAAAGTCTCACCTCCCGAACCAGGATAGAGCACTAGTTTTCCATTACCATCCAAACGCTTGGCACCACGCTGGTTGGCCAAATATTGGTAATGTTCATCAAAGAAACGAAGGCACGAACGAATCATTGGCATATAGTCTTCAATGTCCATACCACTATAACGATGAGCCTCCAAAGCCATCATACAGAACTCCAGACAGGTGTCCCACTCATATTCTAACCATGCGTTTCGCTCCAAACCTGGATCAAAACCTGCTGGGCGCTTCGTTCCATATTCTGGATAACAAGGCAAACCATAGTTTTCAATCTGCTCTGTAAGACAAGCACCCTCATGTCCCCAATACAATCGACTGCGCTCCTCGGCATTCTTATATATATTAAGGTAGAAATCCAACTGAGGACGCAACAAGTCAAAGTCGCCGTTCTTCAGCATAGGCCAATAAACCAATCTTTGGTTCTGGGCAGTATGCACACCCCCACCCCAATTTCGGTAATCGGGTGATAGGCGATATTCCTCTTCAGGATTGACATACTCTGGGTCAAAAGTAAAGAGTCCGCCATTAAACTTGGTAGGCCACTGTCCACGACTATTGCAACCCAACATATAACGGAACAAGGTATAGTTGCGCACCACTTCTTCACCCTTCGCTCCTTCAGTATTCACCTCTATATAACTTCGCTGCCAGAAAGCTTGCCACCAATCGCGTGTCAATTTCCAGTCGCGCTTGGTCTGAATCTGACGTTCCGTCTGTTGCAACAAGTCCTGCCACTCAGTCACAGAGCCCTGCAAGGTGGCCAGAGTGATGGTAAAAGCATGGCGCTGCAAAGGACGCTTGGATTTATAGGTCCATCCTTTATAGTCGCTGCTGGCATAATGGCCTTGCGTGGTTCCTTTTAACACAAATTGGTCGCCATGCAAACGTCCACCAAAAATCAGGTTCTTGATGGGGTTATAGAGTCGATCCTTGACGGCATCCATTTTTTGCTGAGAGACAGTAGCATCAAAAATGGTCTTTTCTCCGTTCTGGTGGAAGAAAGTCACTCCATCCGTTGTGGCTATTATGCTATCATGTTTAGTAATAAGTCCTTTGGGAGCAGCAAACTTATAACTAGACTGGAAACGTTCACGATTGGTAATCACCCTATCCTGCGTTCTCCACGACTCATAAGTCACCTCAACATCCGTACGTTCCTTTTCTATAGACACCTCAACATGTACAACAGGCTTATAGACATCTGCCCAAATCATCACCCATTTCTGGCCATCCGTTACCTGCACATAGCCCTCGTTTAGCTTTAATTGCTGACGGAAAGAGGCCATATTAAAAGGTTTTGAAAGGTGAACACGGAAGCGTCCTTGTTTCAACAAGGTATTGTTCTCGTCGAAACAACCACTACGTGACAAGTAGAAAAGCACATCACCATCTTCCACCCAGACATTCATGCCTATATCTCCTCCTCCGCAGGGCATAGACTCTGAGGAATTTTTACTGGGCGTCCGCCATTCATAATCTTTTGGCTGAGCATTTGCAGTCAAAAGCAAATTGATAAAAAAGCAAAAAAATAATAGTCTCTTCATACTAATAAGACGTTTTTTCCGTACCTTTGACATCAAAACCAAACAAATGAAAATCATGTGGATGTTACTTTTTACCATATTGCCGCTACTGGCAATTACCTATATCAGTTGGCATGTGTGGTGCCTGCTGCCCTTCTCATGGATATGGAAAACACTGGTCATCATCCTGATGGCTGGCTCTTTCCTGCTGATGTTTGCAAGTATCTGGCGGTCCACAGATCAGATGCCTATGCCACTTGCGGTAAGCGTCTACGAAATAGGAACATCGAGTATTTTCATCTTGCTCTATCTGTTCATGCTGTTCTTGGTACTCGACTTAGGAAGACTGTTCCGCATCCTCCCGCGTACCTTATTATATAATAATGGGTGGACAGCAGGAGGCATTGCCGTGTTTATGTTTTGTCTGTTCCTTTACGGACATCTGCACTATAAGAACAAATATCGTCAAGAGGTGACGCTGACTTCTGAAAAGATAACCAAGCCTATCAAATTGGTGATGATGAGTGATCTGCATCTGGGCTATCACAATCGTCGCAAAGAATTACGCAGATGGATTGATCTGATTAATGCAGAGCAACCAGACCTTGTACTGATAGCAGGCGACATTATTGATGGCAGTATGCGACCACTTAAAGAGGAGAAGATGCATGAGGAATTCCAAAGGCTGAAAGCGCCCATCTATGCCTGTATTGGCAACCATGAGTTTTATAGTGGGGAGTCTGGCGCAAAACAATTCTACCATGATGCAGGCATTCAGCTTTTGCAAGACAGCATTGCTATTGTTGGCGACCTTTGCATCATAGGACGTGACGACCGCACCAACATTCATCGCAAATCCTTAGGAAAAATCATGGCGGAGAATACATCTCTTATTTCCCACTCCTCATTTCTTATTTTATTAGATCATCAGCCTTACCATTTGGAACAGGCTGAGCGTCATCATGTGGACTTCCAGTTCAGTGGGCATACGCATCACGGACAGGTATGGCCCATCTCCTGGATTACCGAATCTATCTATGAGTGTGCCTTCGGTGCCTATAAAAAAGGCCACACTGACTATTATATCAGTAGTGGCCTAGGTATCTGGGGTGGCAAGTTCCGCATTGGAACTCGCTCAGAATACGTAGTCGTTACAATTAAATAAGCTTGGTCTCTGGCTCGTTAGAATAACGGCATTCTGGGTTTTCCTCCTTAAAGAACTTAGCGTACTCTACATAGTGCTTGGCATTATCCGTCTGTCCTGGACGGGTAGGCTTAATGTACTTGGCTGGTACACCACCCCATATCTCATGAGGACCTATTTTCGTGTTTTGCAATACCAAAGCGCCTGCAGCTACTATTGCCCCTTCACCAATCTCGCAACCATCAAGCAGCGTCGCACCCATGCCAATCAAAGCACCATCATGAATAGTACAGGCATGGACCGTAACGTTATGCCCTATCGTCACATCACTTCCAATATGCGTAGGACCCGTCTCATGGGTTACATGAACACACGAGCCATCCTGCACGTTGGTTCTATCGCCAATCGTGATAGGTGCTACATCACCACGCACTACAGCATTAAACCAAATGCTACACTCATCGCCCATAGTCACTTCCCCGACTATCGTAGCGTTCTCACTGAAATAACAGTCCTTACCCCACTTCGGAGTAAGTCCTCTATAACTTTTTATTAAAGCCATTTATTTACAATTGGACGATTTACTATTTACAATTTGACATCTGCAAGGATTTTCTGCGTGGCTCCTGTCATCTGACCTACAAAAGCACCAGCTTTTTCTCCTAACTCCTTTGCCAACATAGGATGATCAACAAAGCCCTGCATAAGTCGACGGAAATCGTCAGCATTGGCAATCTCCAGTCCTGCTCCACATTGTTTCAAGCCTTGTGCCTCCTGGAAACGCTGGTTGTTAGGACCAAAGAAAACAGGAACATCCCATACAGCAGCCTCCAAGGTATTATGAATACCTACGCCAAAACCACCACCGACATAAGTCACATCAGCATAGCGATAGATACTGCTAAGCAGTCCGAAGCAATCGATGATGAGGACATCTAGCTTTTCCAGACTCTTTAGACTGTCTTGCTTTTCTAGAGAAGTATAGCGCGCCACTTTTCGGCCTTCCAACAGTTTCTCTATCTGTTGCAAATGATCTTCCTTAATAACATGGGGAGCAATGACAACCTTCCAATCCGGATGCTCATTCAGCCAAGGAATGAAAATCTCCTCGTCAGGTTGCCAAGAAGAACCTGCGATAAAGACTTTGGGCTGGGGACTGTCAGGGGTTGGCTGTTGACAGAAACTCTCCACAATAGGCAATTGCTTCGCAGCTGCCTTAATCTGCAGGACGCGGTCGAAACGCGTATCGCCCACTATCTGAACATCCTTGATGCCTATCTGGGCCAGCAGTTCTTTACTCACCTCATTCTGTACATAGAAACGGGTAAAGCATTTCAGCACATGACTATACTGACGACCATACCAGCGGAAGAATATCTGTCCTGGGCGGAAGATACTGCTGACACTATAGACGGGAACACCACGATGACGAAGAATATGCAGATAGTTATACCAGAACTCGTACTTGATGAAGAAT
>JAEEGF012356371.1_pt1 | contig 21416 bp, 21 predicted proteins | sample 9134171 | NCBI WGS metagenome assembly JAEEGF01 (sample SAMN16246542, study PRJNA631951) | gut metagenome | biome: gut microbiome; feature: rumen; material: AP-attached | host: Bos | place: Iran: Karaj | collected 2018-10 | reverse complement strand
TTGTTGCCCATTTTTGGGGAGTAGACCACAGTGCTGCCTGTCTATAGGGCGAGAGCGCCTCCTCCGAGCCGTTGGTTTCGATTCAAAAAACTAACGACTTGGAGGTAAAACAATGCAGATCATCCGAATTAAGGATTATTATGGTAAATACCAGGAAGTCCCCGTCAGTGACGAACTCTTTGAAGAATGGCAGGAGATGAAGAACGAGCATCAGCGCGGATACCGGAAGGAATACCGTCACCGCGATAAGACCACGCTCGACGAACTTGATATGACCTCCTTCTATGCGAACGGGGAAAACGCCGAAGATGAGGTCATCCGGCACTCGGAGTATGAGGCCCTTTATGAGGCGATCAAGCGCCTTACCCCTACCCAGCAGCGCAGGATCCTGATGTATATGGAGGATATTTCGATCCGGGAAATCGCGAGGAGGGAAGGCTGCCACATGAACGCAGTGCTGAATTCCGTCAACGCCGCGCTGGCAAACCTTCGTAAGATCCTCAGCGAATGAGAGTATAATTCTGCGCCGGGTGAAGTGGCCGATAGGCCAAATTCACCCGGCGCAGTCTGCTTCTGTGAGAGCGGAAATAGTATGACACTATTTCAAGAGATCATGGGAAAGGAGAAACACTCTAGGTCCATTACTGTATGCTTTATGAAGGCCAAGCTGGAGCACAAGATCCGGCTTGGCTCCTTGTGATGATTATATGACTTTCGTTTTCTACATGTGATTGAGATAACACTGAACTAAATGATATTTCTAAAATTGATGAACACAGTTGCGCCGGCTTCTTCCAGTATCTTTCGCGCAGCCATGGCCATCCGTTTGGATTTTAACTGCACTGTATACGGTGTGCAAGCAATAGCTTTCTTAGCTTGAGAAAGGTCAGTTCCTTCAATTATACGCAAGGCATTAATTACATCAGTTTTGTTTTCGCCTGCATCAATGAGAACGATTTCAAACACCGCCGCCTGTGTTAGAGTATCAGTGTTCTTGGGCTTCTCCTCCTTATCTATCTTCTTCAGTTTTTTATCGACATCAGCCATAAATCGATCTATATCCAGATTTGCCAAGGAAGGACTCTGCGCCATACTAAACATAGAGGCCGTTTCACTTGGAGCGTTGTCCGTTTTCTTCTTTTTCAGTCCCATAACAAAGGTGCGGATATCGAATATCTGAACTGGTGTTACCTCGGTCCGGACTATATCCTCTGGCGGACGCCATCCGCTGACATCGTACATTTCGGTGTAATCCGGAAGCTTTGTGATAAACTTTGTTTTTCCTGAGATCATTACAAGAGCCTGTCCTGTTTCCATGGCTCCTAAACTGGCGGGAGTGATAAGATGTTCACGCGCCCACCGCCCATTGACTTCAATCTCGCGTTCACCACATTTTTGCGACAATTCCGTGAGCGTCTCCCAATGATTGAGACGATATGCTACCAAAACATCAGCATTGCTGCGTATTGTACTGGCTTCACTTGGACCATAAACACGATCTAATTGGGCGAGATTCTGGAGCACTAACTGTAACCGAATATTGCGGGATCGAGCGGCTGATAGAAGGTGAGATAATGAGCCAATAGCCTTGCCAATGTTTCCGAGTTCCTCTAAACATACGTTAAGCCGCCGGGGTAGCCTACCTCCATATTTATCGTGCGCCATACGCACATAATGCGTCAATAACTGCCCACAGAGCACACCGCAAAGAGCGTCGTAGTTTTTCGACTCATCTGGAAGAATAATGTAAATAGCAGTTGGAGTTTCTCCGTCAAGGTCATTGATGTGCAGGTCGTCCGCTGAAAGCATAGATACAAGCCCTTCGCTGCGCGCAAATAGGGAGATGCCTTCTAACAAGGTCGTTTTTATGCTGGCTCTAGTATCGTTTGGAGCGTTTACATAACCGGATAAGAGCATACCAGCGGTGGAGCCATCAGGAAGGGCGGAAATAAGCTCCTTGAGATAAGTCGAAATGCCACAACGTTCGTCTCCTCTAACAAAAAAGTGGTATATGTTGGCTATCGTCACCTGGACAGGTGCCGCATAATCAAGAAGTATCATTGCGGCAGAGATAAAGGCAGAGCGCGCAGATTCCGCCCAAAACGGGTCTGTACTCTCATAGACCGGGTACAGAGCGATTGCAAGGTTATCAAGCAGTTCAAGAGCCGTCTGCTTTTTGCGCGGGTCGCCGCTCCTGTATAATTCGCAAATGTGCGCCAGGGGGTTAAACCGGAGGGACGATAGTATATTCCGAAAATCTATGACAAGTTTCTTGTATCGCTTACCTAAAAAGCAGGCAGTTTGTCGATAAATCTCTCCTTTTGGATCAACACCGAAAAAGGACTCCCCGCTTTTTATCATACTGAGAATCATCGGTATGGTTCCCCGGCGGCTTTTTCCCGCGCCTGATGTTCCCAAAAAGATCGTATGCCCTTCTCTGGTAAATGCCCATCGTTTTCCGTTGCGATAATCTAAGATTGGGCCCCCAGCTATGGCATTCGTGTCCGGCGTCAGTACTCTACTGATCTCATCAGGCTCAGACCATCGTTCGTTCTTTATTTGATCACCCCCGTCCTTGTCACAATGCTGTCCAGCATTTGAAAGATTGCGTAAGCAGATAAGCGTGGCGGGGTTCGTTCAAAGTCTGCACAACTTAGCAACTGTTTGGTAAGAACTTTAGCATCTTTCACAGACTTTACGCCCATGTTCTCAACAGCACTGAGAATAGAACGGTCGTTGTCGTCGTCTTGCTCCAATTCCGTGCCTGTGTCCTCTATGATACGCCGCACGATATCTGCCATATTTTCCTTCGTATACGGCGACAGGTTAACAATTTGGAGCTTTTCGCCAAAAGAGGCGCGGAGTCTGCTGATAAGAAACGCTGTGTTTTTACTGACAGAAGAAGGGACATATAATAGGAGCGTTGCTTGGCGGCTGATTTCCTCAAACACCTCACAGAACAATGCGGTCTGGGCCTCGTTGAGATGGCTATCGAGTTTGGCAATATCGATACCGATCAAGCCGTCATAATATCCGTTGCCATATTCCGCATTTGCCTTGATTTCTCCGATGACCGTTTTTAACTGGGACATCGTTCCCTCAAGTGTGAATTCGAGAAAAATCTCGCGGCCGTTCCTGGGGCGAATCCCGGCGTTGTAAAACATCTCCGCTGCGTAGGTCGTCAGCGTAGTTTGCCCATTTCCAGCGTCCAGGTTGATGATAAATGGACCGGGCTTTTCACCACATCGATTATAGATCTTTGCTTGCTTACAGGCAGCCTGGATCAAGTTAATCATCGGCTCCAGACCGATAGGTTCTATTACGTTGATGCTATTCATGAAGCGATACCTCCAAAGGAGGATTGGGGAATCCTATATGGTCGATTAGACCATATTCTTTGGCCTGGAGCGGAGAGAGCCAGTGATCCCGCTCGGTGTCCTTCAACAAGGTCTTGACGGGCTTCCCGCAGTTTTCTGCCAGAATCTCGGCCAGCCTCCGCTTTACCTGTTGAATATGTTCGGCCACCAAGGATATGTCGGTCGCCTGCCCTTGGACTCCGCCCAGGGGCTGATGAAGCATGATCTGCGCATTCGGAGCTGCGAATCGTTTTCCTTTGCTTCCTGCCGCCAGAAGGAAAGCGCCCATGCTTGCCGCCATTCCTACTGCTACGGTAACAACGTCTGAAGTAATGCCAGATTTTATCATATCGTAGATAGCAAACCCGGCCGTCACGCTGCCACCAGGGCTGTTGATGACAAGAGTGATGTCGTCCTGCCCTCTATCATCCAGATACATAAGCTGTGTCGTCACAGCAAGAGCTGTCTGGTTTGTGATCTCGCTACATATATAGATTCTCCTCTGTGATATGAATGCCAGGCTGACAAGATCTGTGTTCTGATCCAGCCCGTCGATATTCGCGGTCACTCTGGGCATAAACAAATCGCTCATTTTCGACCTCCTTAGATAGTTTAACTTTAGTCAAAGAATCAGGTTAGATCCGATTCCTCCTCCGTATCTCCTTCGGCATCCATGTGAGAGTTATGTTTTCTGCGGAAAACCATTGACGGATTGGCAATCAACAGTTCTTCGAGAGTGCGTGGTGTGTACCGCATGTAGTCCATCATACAGCCTACATTGATCAGTTGGCTGGGGATACCCATCGCCCATTGCTCATGCTTCCAACACTCAATCTTCCGCCACTCGCGCGAATTATGAACATGCCCATAGAGCATGACTGCACCAAAGTGCTGGTTCCTGTAGAACAGAATCGGGTAATGGCTCAGAATAATCAGGGTATTCCCATCTTTGATTTCCGCATAATGCTCAATGCTCTCCCAGTAAAACCGAAGCCGACCGTGGACCCTGTCGTGGTTCCCTTGGATGAGGTGCTTGTGCCCGTTCAGACGTTGGATCAGTCGGACGCTGTCTTTTTCGCTTTTCCAAAAAGCGTCACCGAGAACATAAACGATATCCTCTTCGGTGACCCGGCCATTCCAATTGTGAATTATCGTTTCTTCCATCTCCTCCACGGTTTCAAAAGGCCGGTTATCAAAACGGAGGATATTTCGGTGACCCAGATGCATATCTGCAATATAGAAAATCATGTTAGGTTCCTTGCTAATTCAATCTCGGTCTCCAGGCTGCACTAAACTGAGCTTATACTTTCACAGCCGGCCAATTGTTTTAACGGGCATCTTTAGTGCTTCCATCCAGACGATGACCGTATCACGATTACCGCAAAGGTGTGCGCAGATCGCCTTCATGGATACCCAAAGGTCCGGTGTAGTGGAAGGTCCACGACGCTCATAACGGATAATTCACATCGAGGAATGACCCACAGACGCACTTGACACCTTCTATGGTTACAGAATCATTGAAGATAGACTATATGCATTCCGGTTCAAGCTTGATTGGGGTCTCCGCCGAATTTACTACCGATACCGCGGAAACTGTATTTCATGCGGTACCCTTTCACTTAATACAATGCAATTAGCGTCGAATTCTCAGAAAAAACCAGAATAAAACAAAAAACCAGCAACCAAGAATTAGTTGCTGGTTCTGAACTTATGATTTCTATACAATGCAGTGATTCTGTTTGATGATATTGTGCTAGAACTGATGGATTTTATCAATTTGCTCCCTGCATTGACTGAGCTTTTCATCCAAACGCCGAACATCCTCCCTGTCTTCTGATCCGTATTCTTCTACGAAGATTCGACGTGTTTTCGAATAATATTCCTCTGCCTGCAAAAGCGATTCAGGCGTTGCTATTGCCAAGTATGTATCACCAAAGGATTCGTAGCTTTCTGCAAAAGCATGGCCATTTGAAGGTATGTATTTTGACCGTATTTTTAACGATTTCTCTAGGTATTCTAAACTTGTATCATAATCGCCCAATGCACAATATGTTTGCCCCAGGGAATTGTAGTCACAGGATATATCCACAAGACAGCTGATAATGTCCCTTGTATCATCTTTGTGATTATCTAATGCCTTCTTATAATAATCAAGACTCAGAGCAAGCGACTTCAGTTTGTACTGAAGCGCTTCATCGTGCCGCTCCAATCTGCCAAGAATAAACCCCATGTAAAAGTGGTAAGCACTTCTATCGCTTATCTTGCCATTATCAACAATCGTGATAGCCTCATATGCTTCCGCATAGTTTAGACATCGCACAAGACTAACGGCTAACTTCATCAAAAGGGTGTTATATACATTTGTTATTTTTCCATCTTGCAATGGATATTGAAACCCGTCTGGATCACATAACATTATTAGCTTAGCGACGGTTAATAGTGCTCTTGCATCATCATATTCTCCCTTGCTGATTTGCTGCGAGGAGGTGTCAAGAAGTACATTTGTTAAATACACTGCGGATATATTTTCGGGCGCATCTTTTTTTGACATATACAAGGCAAGCTCGTGGGGGAAAGGGGTGCTAATAGTTAGATCTTTTTTTGAACCTTTGCGTAATTCAGGATGCTGCTTGTATAACAAATCAAAATCAATTGTTCCAGTATTCTGCTCTGTATCAATTAAGTATTCCATACCAACGCACATCGGATATCGGTTTTCAAGGCCTTTATCTTGTTGTTCCATTTTCTCTTTGATTTCCAACAAATCAAAGAATAATCGCTCGACATCCATCTTTGTTTTGCCCATTATATCCCATACAGTATCGTCATCGGAATCGTCATCGAACATGGTGTTTGTATTCATATTAAGCCAAGCTTGTCTAACTTCTTTCATGCCAAATTGTACCTGCTCACCAGACTCTGATGTTTGTGTATAGAAACCATTTTCATCAAACAGACTTAAGAATGCAAGTTTGGCTGAATATGAGAGGACAACATCCACCCTCATGCCTTCGGTAAGTGTCATACTAGTTAATTTATCACATCCCTTAAATGCTGCCTCACCAATACTAATACCTGGGCTACTTGGGATGAAAATGAACTCGAGGTTCTCACAGCAAAGAAAGGCACAATCATCAACACGAACTGACTTTGACAATATAACAACTACTTGTAAATCATAAGCATAGGAAAAAGCTTGATTTCCGATATATTGAATGGTGTTTGGAAGACAAAGTAGTGACGGAGATTCGCTCAAATCCCCATCTACCGAGGTAACTGGCAAACCTTTTATTGTTGCAGGAACTATCACGAAATCAGGTGGTGAATCCACAAATCCTGCGAATACTGCTTCTATCGCATCCCCTTTTTGTTCATTTGGTTGTTTGTTATAATATCTATTGGTTAGCAACAGCTGTTCGCTACAGTTAATAACACACCATTCCTTTTTTTCTGTGCAGTCGTAAATCCAAAGACTTTTTCCTTTCTTGTGCTCTATGGTGAAGAAAAGGCTTCTATGGTTATGCTTCCCAATGTGATTGCCAAAAAGATCATAAACTTCTTTGTCACATATAGCCTCTAAGCCTAGAATTGAATGATTATAGTTAATCGCTTTTTTTAGCAATACGCATTTTATCCCCTGAAAATACACCTTATCTTCATCGTAGTATTTCCCTTTTATAAGCTCATCAATCGTTAACGTATGGGTCCAGTGCCATAGCATGCTCCACCCACAGTTATAATCTGATGCATTTGCGAACAAATCCTTGCAATGCCTTGATAGTCTAGTGATTAAAAATTTAAGATCGGCCCAATTGCTACGGGGAGTCTGTTCAGTTGATACGAATGCGTTGTTGAGTAAATGAAAGATATAATCGCTTGTTTGTTCTGCTATTGGTGCCCCATTTTCACCAAGATCTCTATCGGAAATCAATTGACAAATAAGTGGATGGAGATACAGTATATTATCTTCTTCGTTTAGTTGCACAAGCCCGCTATCAATTAATCGGTTTATTGCCCGTCTTGCTTCACGGCATTTGCGATTCTCTGGTAAATCTCCGACTAAAGCTGCGACAATCTCCACTCTGGCGTCGTAATATGCCCATGGAACGATCAGCATTGCTCCCAAAACCTGCCGCTCACGCTCTGTAAACTTCATTTTTAATATGTCCGCAAACAGTACTTTAAGAATATTATAAGGATTTGCCGCTTCATTGCTTGGCTCAACAAAAGTCCCATCTTTTGTGATCTTTATGATGCCACTCTCTTGTAGTGCCTTGCGAACTGATTCTTCCATGGCATTCAACAACATTTCCGGCGATTCATTTCTATATATGTGGCGTCCCAGCATCCCGGCCATCATGGTATGTCCGCCAATATAGCGCATGATCTTCTCAACGACAACATACATATCCGGGCTCAGACTAGTTATATTTGCATATTTGCAGAACACATCACTGGCAAATTGTAGCTGAGATGAGTGAAACTCGTCAAAAGATATGATTTGACCATATTCGCCAAGGACAGGGTCCATCCCGATTCGAGAGGTAATCAGTACTCTGGCTGTACCTAAGCTATTGAAAATGGCATTTAAAAAGTCTAAACCGTATTGATCCAAAATATCGAAACTATGAACGATAACCAAGAGTGACTCATCAGCTTGATTGAGCAGTTTTTTCTTCTCTTGTAACTCGTTGCGCTCATCGCTTGCTCTTTTAATGATAATGTTGCTGCAGCGTTTGATTGCGGTATCAAATGCGCTTGGTTCTGCAATATAGTACAGCTCAATGGAGTTTTTAAATACCTTACTATCTATGGCTTCCTGCGCAAAGCGCCGCGCTATTTCAGATTTGCCTATACCACCAATCCCAGTGAGAAATATTATCCTTTCATATTCGTTTGTAAGTTCAAAGGCATGCTGTATCCTTTCAATAATCTCCGGTCGGGCGATAAATGATGTTCCAGAAAGCGGTCGAATTCTTGGAGAAGAAAAATAAGCAGATACATTGTCTGATTCAGTTTCCGAAGTAGCAATCTTAACAATATAATCAGGCGAAACGTGTAAAACAGTCCCGGCTCCATCCGAATCCGTTTCAATCCGAATATAAGATGGGTTTTCTTTACTTATATCCCATCCCAAAGTATTTTTAATCTTTTGGATTATTCCGTTGCCTTTTGACGGATTGCTCTTTAATTTGGATAAACCGCTATCGTCTAAACCGACCTTCGTCTTGCAGAGATTGTCCACATACTCGAATACATCAGCCTTTTTAACATAGTCGTTGGGGGATAAAGCGAGCCGGTGTAGTAACGCAGCTTGCTGACCTTGGAACCTACAACCGACATCATCGCCGTCATTATCACAAATAATAGCAAGAGTAGGATTTAAGAATTCAATATAAAAATCAGGTGAAATCCGTATACTCGCAACTCGTATTGTTTCAGCTTTCATCCAGGCACTCCCTTTCGTTTGAATCGCTAGAGTTAGATTTGAGCACATGACCCTATGTGTCATATGCATATTCGAATATTACTATCTGACACCCAATCGCGAATTCCGATTGATGGAAATGTCGGATACGCTTGCGAAGTTTGGGATAGAAACCTGAACCGCCATAGGCAAATACAAATAATCCGTAGCTCTTCTCAACAATCCTCATTGCAGGGGTTGATCGTACCTGTCCGGGTCGGCGGTTATAGAAAGGTTTTTATCATTATTGAGTGCATTAATATCTTGGGAAAGTTTGAACCAGAGCGTTACTACATCGCCGACATTTTTGAGAAAAACAATGTTCCCGTTCTTCTCCGTGTGACTTGTAAATCCACTAACAAAGAAATTGCCAAGTGTCCACTTGTTATGAATATCATCCTTAGTTATATCTTTCATTCCATAGTAAGTCCTGTTGGGTAGACTATTCTCAATAAGGAGGAATTACAAAGACAATATACCACAATAATAGCATTGTCACTGATCAATATCAACTCCGGCTATATTGCGAGAATGATCACCACGCAGGCACTAAGCTATAGCGCCTGCGTGGTGATTGAGCTTGATGACTGTGTTTTTTAGATTAGTAATTCCGGGAATGGGTTGAAACTCAACCGGAATTAGTCTAAACGGTGCTGCCAGTCATTCCTGATCCTCATTATAACGGTTTTGACTATTATGGATTGTCACGTTATCTCGAATTCTCCGGAGTGGATTTGTACTAGAAATCAACAAATCCATATTTAGCGGTTCTGTCTCCTTTGTTACTAGATCAAGACAGTAGAACACATTGCAATCATCGGGGAAAATACCAATAACCGCTGCTCGTATTCTTTCAAATTCACTGACTAGACAGTTCCCGCCAACTGTCAGTTTCAGCACTGCTGTTCCAGCCGAAGGAACAATATTCTTAAAGAGAGAGAACCATTTGTTAATATGTCCACAGAATTTGTAGTATGTCCACGGCTGTTCAGTTTCCAGTTGTGTTCGCAGGTGGGTTGAATTTAGCGGGATTGTCATTGCTCTGTCACAGAAACAGGACAACAGAAAAAACATATCAAACGACAAGTCTACGGTTCGTTTTCTAATGGTGACTTCTTTTTTCATAGCAGTTCTCCAGTGGCGAAAAACATGTTTTGATCATAATACTCAATATGAATCACTAACAGCGCAACTTGATCAGTTACGAAAACCTTGTTATACCGCGAAAATTATCCAAAAAGAACTGGACTCGTATATATGACGTACTTGTTTTGAATAAGGCCGACGATTTGAATCTGCCGGAACAACCCGGGTTTCAAATCGTCAGCCAGCATGCGTCTTGCGATATAAGCAGGTTTATCCGGAGTTCTTATCTGTTGGCAGTGTTAAGCTTGGCACAGGAACTGATCCCGCTCGTGCTGGATACGCGCCATGTGGGAAGGCTTGTAATCTCACTGCTGAGTTTCCTCAGGCCGTAGTGGATAAGGACTTCACTATCCGATGCAGGGGTCACGGTGATCCTGTAGCGCACCCCCTTGTCAAGCTTGATGGTGAGATCCTTCGTGTACCCCCAGGACAAATACTTTGTAACAGAACCGCTATCCATGAGTTTTTCAACCTTTACTTGGTATTTCCAGAAGATCTTATCGCTCAGGAAACTAAGTCCAGCGGCCATAGTGCCATGAGTTTGGGTAAGGGTGATCTTGTCAGAGAAGAGAAGCCGGAATTCCGTTGCTACGGAGAATACGGTGACGGTTTTAGTGTTTCCACTGATGTTGCTGCACACATTTGCGGCATGAGCGTTCGTGCTTACGGAGAGAAGGCTTACGATGAGCAGAATAATGGAAACGATGCGCTTGAAAGCTTTTTTCATGATTCGATCCTCCTAGTTGGTTTTTCTTTCTGCTTTCAGTTGTTTTCTGAGTAGTGCTCCGGATGATTAACGGGGAAATGAATGATTAAGCTACTACCTATGCAGTAGACTGTATTCTTGCGTTGCCCTTTGTCCTTTTGCCTTTCACCTATAACAATGCAATTAATGTCGAATTCTCAAAAAAAATACCAGAATAAAACAAAAAGAAACCAGCAATTAAATATTAGTTGCTGGCTCTGAACTGATAATTACTATACAATTCTTGGTTTCCATCCACATAGTGGCTTGAATTATAAACTATAATGCGATGTGTTGGGTTGTATCCCATGGATATCCCAAAGCCCTCTTTGCTTAACTGCAAACAGAGGGCAAAACCAGCCGAGACATGATGCCCTCATAAATACAAAGGAGGGCATCAAGATGTACAAAACCCACGCAAGCGAACATGCATTCAAGGATGCGCTGAGACAAATGTCGGCGGCAGGTATGACGCTGGGAACTCTACAAGCAGATAGTAAATTGTATGAATCGTTCGCCTGCAAAGCCTATGACTTTACGAAGAACGTGGTGGTAAAACCTTACATCAACATCATTCGTGCCAACCCCGAAATCGAAGTCGATGCCTATATCGACGACATCTTGTTTGACCTCATTATTTCCAAACTTGACTATCTGCTGGCATTAGTAAAAGAAAACCAAAATGCCATTGGATTCATAATCGCAGTTAGCAAAAACATGATATTGTACGCAAATAGGCAATTCATTAAAAAAACGCGGATTCCGATTCGTAATGGAGATGATGAAGCGGTGTATCGTTTCATCTCCACAGAAGAGGCGGAATGGGAACTTCCGGCTGTCCCTCCAGCTGAAGAGCCGCTTATTATAAGAGAGACACAAGTGGAACGGCTCGCCTTCGTGGAGGACGCAATATCTTTCTTTTGTGAACTGCCTCGGTTCGATATCACGTGTTTGCTGGGAACCAAAGTACTGCGTATAAAAGCCACTACACTTGCTGCAAATATTGACGAGATTGGCCTTGTCGATATATCCAACAGTATATTTCAAGATTTCCTACTGCAATTGGATACAGAGCTACCGAGTATAACAATGGAGGCATTCGGAGAGTTTAAGCACGATCGGCTTCCAGCCTATAACAGTTTGACAGAGCTATCAGCGTATATAAGCAAAGCATCGTACGCAGCACAGTGTGCGCTCGCGCGCAAGATGGGCGTCCAGAGGAAAGGGAAATCTCGGGCCCGATGAGATAACCTCATATGCTTCTTCAAAACGGGAGGTCGCTGTACCGACCTCCCGTTTCAGATAGAAGTAAGTCCTATTGTAAGCGGTAAAAGACCCGTACCTGCCGAGCCACAACCAGATTTGAGATACTGCCCGAAACAGTTGAAGGAAAGGTTGTGATTCGGTGAAGCCCTTTTTGGAGGTTCAGAACTTGAAAGCGTCGGGAAACATATAATGGTGAGGGCATAGCTATATGTGTACTCAGATTTCTGTGACCTGTGCGTTCCACGGAATCCTCATCGGAACGTGGTCAGGAGAAGGAATAACTGATTTCGAAAGAGGCGTTAATGGCCTTTTTCTTCGAGCTAAACTGGGAACCGTGAAGATAAGTGGTGAACTGCACCCAGTCACCGATTTTTTCAAATGTAATTGGAGAATCATAATGAACTCTCAGCACCGGATTTTTCCCTCTTTTTGTAAGCGGTGTAACCATCCCCGTGTTATATTGCTTAGATTCTTTCAACAAGGATGTTTTCACATTCCCTATCAAACTGATGAGGGAAACCAATCCAGATGGATTCATTGTTACAGCAGCTATAATACTTTCACTTGCCGAAGTTGCAACGCTAATATAATCGTTCACATTGATGCTCTTAGAAGCATTTCCAAGTCCGCACAGTGTATAAGACGAAAGGCAGCAACTGTTATCACCCGTATTGATGACAGTCAGATCGAGTTCCGGAGTGACTGCATTCACAATGGAAGATCTTTTCAGTGCGAGTGTATACTCATAAGCATTGGTTGGTTCTATATACAAATCAAACGCGTTTTTTGTTCGTCCGGACTCGATAAAAGGAATCTTTGTACAGTATGTAAAAGACACGAAGTGGGTGAGACTTGCTTTCAAAACGATCTGATCCGATGTGAAGCCGTCTACTTCCAGCAAGAATCGGTACATATCGATCGTATACTGATCATAATTGGGATTCTTCTCCTTGTCCATCTTGGTGTAGTAACAAATTCGATCGTAATTGGTGAGAGCTGCTTTCGAAAGCGCTCGATTGTCCTTGGATAGGTATTGGTTAGAGGGAGTCTTAGTGAATGCACTTGCTTTGATATAGACTGTATCTGCTCCTCTTCTGGAGAATACGTAGTACCAGCTGCCATTGGCTTCTTCTGCCGAAATACTGCCGGTCGAGATCGTTTTGAAAATCTGGAGATTTTCCTCGATTTCATCCAACCTGTTGTACATCTTACAACTGGCTGCCTTTGCAGAAGAAGCAACGGGAAGTAGGGTGAAAACGAAGATCATGGCCATGGTCAGTGCGATTCTGCGACTAAAAGAAGTTTTCATCACTCGATCCTCCTTTGTTTTGCCATCTATAATCGTTCTTCCGTGTACAGCTTTATTAGACTGTATCAAAACCTGGGGTGGCCTTACTAAATACTGTGATACGGGAGGCTACGGATTGCGATTAAACGAAAAGTGGCTGAAGTCATCCCACTCCCAAGTAACGGTCATATCATCGGTTCGCCTAAAGGAGATGTGAATCCGATGCCGAGTTGGGTCATAATACTCACTGATACTCCGAAATACGGCATAGAATTCATCATAAAGACTTTGATCCACCCGGCCTACCTCAACGGACCCATCACGCATTCTCCAGACTTCGACCCTTTGGGCTCCGTCTCCGTAGCAGACATTGGCTACTATTTCGCGCATCCCATCATTGTCGATATCAAGTAAATAATCAGTACTGATGCCGGGAAAACCGAATGTGTGTGCGATGAAGGATTCGCCCGTTTTCGTTTTTGCGTAGTAGTATCGAAGAATCTGGCCGCCTGGTAAAGGAACCTCAAAAATATAGCCATTACATCCCATGAGATCATGAAATTCATAGACTGTTTCTTCGGTGATTTCACCATACGGGACAATGGTCATTTCAGAAAGAGGTGCACTTCGGCAACCGGTGAGACTGCAAATCAGCAGAAGACATACCATCAGAGCTCTAGGTATCTTTTTCACCAACACTCCGCCTTTGTATTTAGGACGCACTTCCAATTGGCTTTTGATCGTTCCTTATCATTTGTATCAATTGAATTTGGAAACTGGGAAGAAACACATGATCAGGATTCTGGGTCAGGGTTCATCTTCCCGCGGAATTCATTACGTACGTCGGACAACACACCGAGCCATTCGCCTTCTTTTTTCACGAGGGCAGCGAAATACGCCTCTATGGCTTCATCAGCCTCTTTCACGCTTGCGAGAGCTCGCCGATAAAAGGCGGACAGAACAGGGTCATGCTCAAGGAACCCCCATTCGGCGTCGTTTTTATAGTCATCATCGAGACAATCAACGATCGTTTTCTGCTGCTGCCAATACCTTTTCGCATGTCTTGAAAGTTGAACTAGGTACATTTTTTCTTCCTCCTACTTGTTCTATGGTTTTTTGATTTATCGCCTCGTCATAAAGACGATCGCTGATTATGTCGTTCAACGATAATTGCCGATGAATTGAGACTACTGGATTTCTTCCTTATGATCAGCGGAACGCCATGCTCTGTGGTCAACATCCCTATCTGATGATTCTTTCTTGCGAACGGCTGCTTTTAGATCATTTAAGATTGAACATCCGTCTAACCCTGGAATTGGCAGGGCATTTGTGAAAACGAGTATCACGGAAACCCACATCGCCGACATCCACACTCGTTCAAGCGGAATAACCCAAGAGAGGAAAAGACATGCCGCGGCAAACAGGCAATTTGCTTCGAGTCCGGCAGCATTTATCTGTGCTGTGTGTAAATGATTCTGGTCACTGTCAATCGATACGTACATTCCTGGGAAAAGGAACCAGTGCATTACCCCTATTTCAAACACTGGAACATCATAGGCAAAGGCCGCACATATGTGGCCCATCTCATGGACACATGCAGAAACGATCGTGCAAGGAATTATGGTTGCTATTATTTGAACAATAGTGCTGCAACCAAAACACTCAAGACACTTCCCTATATTTACCAATGCAAACAAAAACGCCGGAATCCACATGAGTGCGAGTATCATATTTAATGCTCTTGCCAAAGAGTGTATACTGCGGCTTGGCTGCTTGATGACATGGAGAGTAATGTATCTGGTATGTCTTGTCTTGTAAACCGTTCTCTCATGGCGCAGTAGTTCCTGCCGGTCCAACTCTTGCAGCATTTTGTCGACTTCAGAGCGGGTAAGCGTAGGATCGATACTATAGGGGTCGGTTTTGCCATCCAAACGGCAAGCGAATTCAAGGTATTTGCTGCTGAGGATATAGCCCCAGGAGCATAGGCAGTCGTAAGCATAGTATCCATGACAGGCCGGCAGCTTTTGGAAACGCAGGGAACTGATCAGCATAGGGTACTTCATAGTGGTTTCCTCATTTTTTGACCGAGTTCAAAATGGCATCTTCAATGCTGGCCGGGGTTTGACACCAGCCAGTATTAATCTGCTCAGAAGAACGACAGTTTGTCTGCAGCGTTATGCCGGTAGTACAGAAGGACTTCTTCACGGTCATCACCTTGGGTTGGGAGATCATTATCCGTCGCCTTATCCGATAGGAACAAACCTGGATATCTATAGTCCGGCATGTGGCTATTTATATAGTACGAAGTTGGATATTCCCCCAGTATAGTATTCCGGCTTCATTATGTCCCATGGACATACATAAGCATCAAAAGAAATTTCCAATACTTGGCAATTTCGAACATCGACTTCAAAGTAGACCGGTTCTTCTCCAACCTCCATAGTGTGGTCATACAATACTTCGCCATCGCCTTTTATCTCCAACCAAGGCCCACCGGATCTCTCACGGTTCGTATTATTTTTGTATAGTGTGCCGGTCAGCATACTGTATTCTTGGTTCAGGTAGTAGTTCTCATGGAACGCAGAGTCGCCTTTCTGAACGAAGCAGTTGCTTCGAGTTTCCCCATAGTTATCCTTTTCCTCTGCGATGATTCCATGTTCCCAGTCTAGGGCGGAGATCGTGTAGTAATCGAGCGAGGCTACGGGGATAGGCAGTTTTCCTTGATAGTAGGAAATCTTCTCCTGAAGCGTAGTGTTATCTGGTACTGTTCGCTGCGCATTCTTGAGTTTTTCAATACTGGATTTGATGCTTTCGACATTGTATTCGATATAATTCTCAACAACATCAGTAATCACTGCATCCACATAACACTTTTCATAAAAGGCAAGATTTACGGCTAGTTCTTCGGACTCTCCAAGCTTATCCATAGCGGCTTTAATAACATCCATAGCGCCGGCGTAATCTCCTTCAGATGCTTGTTGGGAAGCCTTGTCCAGCGCATTGTTTCTCTCAACGGTCTGATAATCATTTTGCAGATCGTAATAGTATATGCGGATAGAATCTGCATCCGGATACCGCTCAAGGATCTTCTCAAGGTAGTCTATAGCGACAGTGTAATTACCCCCCTGGATATATCTTTTGGCTGTATTGATTACCGAATCCTGATACTCCAACCAGGCTTCGTCGTAGGAAGCAGTGACAATCGGATCGTCAGGGAAGAGATCCTCCGAATTCTCCATAGTATCGATGCCGCTGACCGTAAGCCCCATGTTTTTTTCGTGAGAGATATCGGCTACTCGGTCGGGCTTTTTTGCGTTGAGGTACAACGCCCAAGGCAAAACACCCATAAAGAGCCCAATCATACAACATGCGGCCAAAAGAACTCCTCGAATCTGTTTCCGTCGATTAACCGCTTCCTTCTCCCAAGTCGTTCTCACAGTGAGTTGGTCCTCCTTTCGTGCTTCTTCAAGTTTCGTTTCCGGAAAAAACTGATTGGCTTCACTGTGAGAGCAAATCTTGATATCGTTGTAGCATTCGAAATCGCAATGCTGGCAACTTTTTCCCATATCACTTACCTCCTGTTTTTTGGGGAGCTTCCTAAATACTACAATGCTGCTATTCGGAATTATTCATAATTAAATCTATTTATTCGCCAAAGTATTACTCGCAATAATGCCCCGAGTGACTCTGGAAAAGACACTCGGGGCATTGTGGTGGGGGAAAGTGGATTTGAACCACTGAAGGTTAAACCAGCCGATCTACAGTCGGCCGCCTTTGGCCACTTGGCTATTCCCCCAAATGGTGCACAGAGCGAGGCTTGAACTCGCGCATCCCGGAGGACGCCAGTTCCTGAGACTGGCGCGTCTACCATTCCGCCATCCGTGCATTTTGGCGCTGCGAGAGCGATTCGAACGCTCAAGCACATTGCTGCGCCGCCTCCTTAGCGGGGAGGTCTCTTACCAGTTAGAGTATCACTCCGGATAATTGGCGCCGGACGGAGGTGCCGACCCCCATAGCCTTACAGCTACCCACGGTTTTCAAAACCGGTGTCAGAGCCGTCTGACGTCATCCGGCAAATGGAGATCCCGGTCCGAATCGAACGGACGATCACGGATTTGCAAACCGCCGCCTTGCCCTCTTGGCTACGGGATCAAATGGTTCCGGGCTGAGGATTTGAACCTCAACGCATCGGGTCAAAGCCGATCGTGCTGACCGTTACACCAACCCGGATCATGGTGCACGAGGTGAGACTCGAACTCACAGGCCCTTCCGGGCTCCGGTACTTGAGGCCGGCGCGTATACCTGTTCCGCCACTCGCGCATGGTGCTTGCGAAGGGAGTCGAACCCTTAAGCCAGTATAGCAGCCGGGCTTAAACCGGATGTGTATCCCAGTTCCACCACGCAAGCGAATAATGGTGACCCCTGCGGGACTTGAACCCAGCGCCTCCGGCTTGAGAGGCCGGCGTCTTATCCTTCTTGACTAAGGGGCCGTATGGCACCGGATCACGGATTTGAACCACGACTTCCTGGGTCAGAGCCAGGCGTGCTGCCGTTACACCAATCCGGTATTTTTGGTGACCCCTGCGGGAATCGAACCCTGCGCTTCCGGCTTGAAAGGCCGACGTCTTATCCAGCTTGACCAAGGGGCCATATCTCCGCCCGGAATGCCGGGCGGTTTTGTTATGCGATCACTCGAATCGCGTTAGGGTTTTGCACGACAAGAATATCGTCTATCGCTACTCCAAAGACAGCGGCAAGGACCAGCATATTGTCCAGAGTGGGCATGGCATCGCCGCGCTGCCACTTGTAGATGGCCTGCGGAGTGCTGAACCCGAAAATGTTCTGAAGATTGCGGACCGTGAGTCCTGCGTTTATTCGAAGCCGGGTTATGTTCATCCCGGTAGCGATCATATCAATGACCGGTATGTTATCCATCTAAACTGCTCTCCTGTTCCGACTGTGAGCAGGAACAAGGAGTCCAGCTCAGTCAGCCCAACAATTCATCATCTGTTTCAGTTCGTTCACCTCGGTCGGCATACAAAAAGGCCGCCTGCCTCATACAAGGCAAGCGGCCGTTCGTCTTGATCTTATCCTGAAAAGGTCATCTGATCATGCTGCCGTTATACTTTGCCTTATATGAGCGCACAATGACATTGCCCAGGCAGTAATAGCTGGACAGGTACTGTTCTTGCTCTTTTAATGACAAAGCAAAAGCAAACGAAAGCATGTCTCTGTGTCCTTTCTGGGCATGGCCCGATTTCTGCGGCTACTATAACATGAGCGTACCGGCTTGTAAATATACTTGTAGTATAAACCTTGGGTTCAGCTGAGCTGGCCCAGCCTGGCAAATTCCTCTTCGTGTTCGGCTCTGAAGATCTTCCAGCTCTCTTCGGCGGTGTGTTCCAGAGGCGGAAGGGGATCTTTTACACGGAGAATGGCCATGATTTCATCGAGCTCAGCAAGCTCCTCGTCGGTTATCGGGGGGTATTCGTCATTATCCCAATTAGGATCAGGAGCGTGAAAGACGGTTTTGAGCGCCTTCCTCAATTCTTCGACAGAATAGCCTTCATACTTGGACTTCATCCGCACTGACCTCCCGATCATCGTAATAGGCAGCACACTTTATATATCCGCCGCTGTCTGGTATGACGAGGATTCCCGTTCTATTGTTCCCTTGCCGGCAAACGAGAACGCATTCATAGACAGCCCCGGTACGGCACGACGCTTCGAACGGTTCCAGATACTCGCGCTCGACCAACATGTCGGTCGCAAAGTTCTCATAGTCCATTCCACTCAACGTGATACGCCCGACTATTCGAAACGACTGTATGCGGTCAAGCGGGAACGGCTGGTTGAACTCGTCTGCATTTCGCGGCGAAAAGACGAAGAAAGCGCTTCCGTCTGTTCTGCTGGGGGTCTTGTCTTCCGACATGTTATCCATCAGTGGCCCATCTCTCTGTATCCGTGACAATAAAAAAGTGCGCAGCCCCAAATGGAACCGCGCACCGAAAAACGCAGAGCTCCATTTGCTGCTACACAATCCTTCGTCACCTGTAGGGATGAGAAGAGGAGGTGCGTTTTTACCGAAGCAAAAACCCACCCTACAGGTGCATCTTAAGATTGTGTAGCGAGGCCATTTTACCACACCACATGGTTCGTGGCAATAATGAGCGAAAAAAACTGGCAGCCCTTCATCCACGCTTAAGGCCAATGGTGAAAGACTGCCAGTATCCGGCTTGTGATCAGTTTCTTGTGTCTTGGGTCTCAGATGGATTTTCCAGCACTTCCTTAACGATCTGACTTACGCGTCTTCGTAATCCCAGAGGCCGATTTCGTGGAGTTTGTCCCACTCTGCCCTCAGGACCTTTTGTTGCTGTTAGGTCCTGAGGCATGTTCCGTTGGACGCTGCTCAACCGGTGGTTTAGCAAAAGTCTCATATCCTTTACTTCTGAACGACACGCTTGATCTTCTGCTGGCTTTGGCTGATATACGAATTGATGAGCTCACTTTCAGCTCTGGTCTGTGCGTAAGCGGTCACGGTAATTGTTTTGGTATCCCAATTTCGAGTATAGCTGTCCGCTGCGACATTTGTGATGTGGTGCTGGGCTAGATAGTCTCGCAAGTCCTGCATGGCCTCCTTGTTGTCCGACATGAGGATGTTGACGTAGAGCCGGTCTTTCGACAGCTTCTTGTTGATAGCCATTGCCAGGCAGCAGCCGAAACCGCTGGCGACGGAAACTGCGATCATGGCCATATTGCTGTCGGCAGTAACGATCTGCTTTGTGATGCGATATCCGATATAGTTGGAAACAGCCAGGGTCGCACCGGCCAGGATGCTTCGCCCGTGCTGGATCAGAATGGTCTTGGAAGTGCCGAGTGCGTTATCTAGGATCTTTGCGAGGAAGAGAATTCCGAGGTGTAGTATTGCTGTCATGGTGAATTGCGTGAGTCTCCTTTTTGAAAATATCGTTGAAATTGATGCTGGTGAGAGGTGTTCTTTTGTGGCTGGCGAGTGATAGGACCCATTCAAATCTATTGACGGGTGTGGGCCAGAAGAAAAAACAACTCGCGAAAATAAAGGACAGCCATGGATCTCCATAGCTGCCAAAGTTACATCGGTGAGCGAACATCCCGAAAAGTAAGGAAAGCCACCGACCTCCTGCAGACGGCCGGGAATCCAATACCCGGAGATCTGTGTCGAGTCGATGGCTAAAACAGGATACCAGAAGCATGCGGGCTTTAGAGACAGGGTAAATGGAGTGGAGCCATGTCGTGACTGATGCAGCTCAGGGTGCAATTCCCGTCACGCCAGCCTTCACTTGATTCCGCAGGGGAAGATAACAGATTCTCCGTTAGAAGTCAATGGGCGTTACCAAACTGTAATGTAGTCCGAATACTGAGGAGATTACTGAAATGTGAAAGTATCTCGAAGATGGGGAAGCGGAGCTTGTGGACCTGACGATTAGCGTCCTGCAAAGCTGGAGAGGATTAGCGACGACAAACACCCGTTCGTCTGTACAAGTCGTTCTCGTGTTTTGAACTGATAAGACAATTGCCTGGGGAGGAGATCGCCCTAAACAGGGCGGTCTCCTCCCCAGGTTCGTTAAGCTTACTTAAGAGGAGTGTTTTCGGCATGCCCTAGATAATCTCAAAAGCCCAGTAAACAGGGATATAAACCATGGTAGTTTTATTCACCCCTTTTCGCCGCCCTGAACGGCCTGGCTGTTCCTCTTGCTGTTGATGATGAGATTAACCTCAGTATATCTGGTAGCAATACCTTGGATCGGGTTGCGATCGGCCTGCACGCCTTCAAAGGCTACGCCATCTTTCGTGATCCTGATATTAGAGATTTCGTATTTCGTCCCGGCTGGATATTTTTTCCAGAAATCAGAGACGCCCTTAGCGACCAGCTTGTTTTCGATATAGACGTCGAAGGTGGCATAGCCAGAGGTGTTGTCTCCAAGAGTACCGTCGATGAGCCCATTCACATTAATGTAATAGCTTTCCTTTGTGAGCACTCGGAAGTAGCTATCGACAAGGGTGAACTCGTCGATCACGTAGGACGGCACCTTCGAATTCGCATCGAAATACCAGCTCTTCTGTTCGGCTTTTATATACAGCTTATATTCACCGTACTTCAGCTGATTA
>JAEEGF010741034.1_pt1 | contig 21416 bp, 17 predicted proteins | sample 9134171 | NCBI WGS metagenome assembly JAEEGF01 (sample SAMN16246542, study PRJNA631951) | gut metagenome | biome: gut microbiome; feature: rumen; material: AP-attached | host: Bos | place: Iran: Karaj | collected 2018-10 | reverse complement strand
TCGCTAAGAAGAAGTCGCACATCCTTACTGATAGCCTCGGTATTATCAGCCTCACTGGATTCAACTCCGATTTTAACCAGCTTCAAAACAAAGTGAGACATAATATAGTCTGCGAAGAATACAACAGTCAGACAACCTGTGATAATTTCTCTGGCTAACAAGCTAATGCTATTAAAGCAACTATATAAAAAAGGATTTACAATATGAATGATAGCCACGCCGCCTATTCCAAAGAGCACCAGATTTCCAATCCATACACGGCCATGTAGGTTCATAGGCTTTTGACTATAGTCCCACCATCTAGCATGGAATCTCTTTTCCATGAAATAGCTGGCTAGATATTCAATGCATCCACAGACAATAAGTGAAATCGCAAAAGTGGTACCAATACCCTTTTCTACAGGTGTCAGCCCTGCCACCGTTAATGTAATGAGTCCTGCTCCAGCGCCATATATGGGAAGCCATGGCCCTATCAGGAAACCTCTATTTATGAATCGCCCAAACTGGCGATATTTAAGGGTTACCTCTATAATCCATCCAACGAATGAAAAGATGAAGAATACCAATATCAAATTTATAAAGAATTCCATATGAACCTCCTATTTGACTTCATATCTTTGATTATACAATTATTTACCTCTTATCTCTATATATTAACCTCTAATCCCAACTTGTTGCTAATTGATGATGAGAATGATTAACTAATATTACAAGTTACTTGTATTTGAAAACCGGTTCATTTATAATCCTTAGAAATATCGTAAATACGTAGCAGCAGAGAGGGGGCATTAATGAAGTTATTTAGTCAGTACAAAGGCTTGAAAAAAGCCAACTATGTTTTGTTTTTAGGCAGAATCGTAACTAATCTGGGTGCAATGATCTGGCCAATGATGACCATGATTCTTAATAAAAAGCTTGGGTTTAGTGCAACACAGACTGCATTATTCACCATTTGCTCAGGTGTCATTTTCTTACCTGCAAACCTTTGGGGCGGTCGCATCGCTGATAAATTTGATAAGAAACGCGTAATCATCTACTGCGACATCGTTTCAATCATTCTTTTCATTGTGAGCGGTTTGCTTCCACTATCAATTTTTTCTATCTGCGTGCTCTTGGTAGGCTCCTTCTTCCAGACCTTGGAAGGCCCTGCATATCAGGCACTAGTTGCAGATATCACACCTGCTGATAAACGTGAGAAGGCCTTTTCACTTTTATACTTAGGTGCAAATGTAGGCCTTATTCTTTCACCTACAATTGCGGGTTTACTCTTTAAAAATTACTTATGGCTTTGCTTCATCATCAGTGGTTTAGCTATCGGATGTTCAACAGTCCTCATCGGCTTATTCGTTAAGAATGAAAAGGTTGAGAATGAAACTGATATTGAAGCAACTGACGAGGGCGATGATTCACAGGTTAACATCTTAAGCATCATCAAAAACAGCAGCACCTTAATTGCATTCACCATCTCACTTGCTTTTTACCAGGGTGCCTACTCGCAGTTTGGATACTTGATGCCACTTGATATTGCAAAGGCCTTTCCAGAGAATGGCTCTGTAATCTACGGAACCATCACCAGCGTAAACTGCATCTTGGTAGTTCTTTGTACACCATTTATCACTATGATTTTAGAGAAGATGGATTTAACTAAGAAATATGCCCTTGGAGTTCTGCTTCAGGCCATAAGCTTCGGTGCCTTCCTACTCTCTTTCGGAATCATTGGCGGCTACTATATTTCAATCGCATTATTCACCTTCGGTGAGATTCTTACAACAATAGTTATCGGCGCTTTCTTAGCTGAACGTGTTCCAGAAAATTATCGTGGAAGAATCTTTGGCGTAACCAGTTTTGCCAGTGCGTTTATGATGGGCATCACTGAATTTGGCAGTGGCCAGATGTTTGATACTTTTGGACCTGCCTACGCCTGGGCCTTCTCCATCGCAATGACTATGGTTGCTGTCATCGCAGCACTGATGCTTGTATACTTAGACAAAAAAGAGTTTAGCCAGCTGTATGCTCAGGCTGACTAAACTCAATGAATCTTAACCAAGAATCTCTCTTATATGTTCAATAACATATGCTTGCGCTTTTTCTGTATATAACGTGGCAATGTAAGGTTTGCCTGATGTGGAAGTTCTTTCTTCAGAAATAATGCCAATAGAATTTCCCTTTTCTGTGGCTCTATTACTAGTCTTTCCATCAGGCATATCCACAACCATAAGATATCCATTTTCTTTTAAATAATCTGATATTACCTTGTAATTAATTTTCTGATAAACATACGAATCAACTAATTCATTCATCTGCTCTACAAATTTGGTGATTGGCTTATCTGCGCGATAGACATATTCTTTTAATACTTCAACAGGAAATGGTGGCAAATCCTTTTTTGAAAGTTTTTTACCAATATTACCACCATTTCTTTTTACTTCCTCCAAAACTTCTTTTGTAAAAAACATACATCTAATCACGTTAGGATTATTTAAAACAGACTCTTCATCTGCAGGCATATTATTAACAGGATTCTTGCCATCAGCAATCCTTTGTAAATATAAAATTGCAGTATCAAGTTTCTGCATATCTATCTCCATAAAACTACCTCCTTCTCAAGATATCTTTTTAATTCAATAAGTTTTTTATTTGTAATTACTTCCGAATAGTGCAGACCTTCATAGGTTGAATGAATGACTGGAACTTTTTCTCTTGTTCTAAGAAGAAGATTTTCCTTAAGCATCCATTCAAGTACTACCTGCACATTTTCTTCACCTAATTCCTTAAGATTTCCAAATTGTGACAGCAAATGTAGCCTATCATCAAACATCACTTTAGATTCAAATCCTGTTAAATAATCGCAGAGAACATCTAGCGTATAAAACTTCTTCTCGCTGATTTCCTGATTCGCATTTACGATAGTAAAAATAACATCATTTAGGTCGAATCCCAGATAATCTACAGGTTCTGTTTGAAGCTTAATGACATGAACATATTCTGAAGGATATGGCTTAATTGCTTTGCTTATTCCTTTTGTATATGTTTTTAACGCCCTTGTGGATTGACTACGTATATCACTCTCATCTAAAGAGTATCCCATCCCTTTATAAAAATACTCTTTTGACATCATTCTATTACAGCCAGTTCCATCCTTTTTGTAATTAGTACATCCCAAGAAATATTCATTATTTGCCTGCCTAGCAATTAGATATCCATCTCTACATTGATCACACTTTTGTATTGATAGCTTTCCTGCTTTAATATCATTAGTCATAAAACCACATACTTCTGGTTCATTTGTGCAAATATATAATGGCAAACCATATGCAGCCTTGAATTTTAGTTGCATAGGATATCCGCATATCGGACATGCCTTATGATTAGTTTTAGCAACATAGTTTTCATCCCAATTACCATTTAATTTAACACTCTTATAGTCATGCTTTAACTCCAATAAAAACTCAGATGGATTTTGCTCTGGTGCCACCACAAATACCCTATTTTTAGTTCTTGTCATCGCAACATAAAACAGTCTACGTTCCTCAGCATAATCAATGCTATTGTCACCCTTTAGTACAAAGGCTAAAACAGGATCATCCTCAATTTTAGATGGAAATCCGTAAGTTTCATTCTTGCCATTAATAATAATTACATCATCATAGCCAAGTCCTTTAGAAGAATGGGCTGTCATAAATGTAATATCCAAATGTGGGTACTTTACACTCTTTACCTTATTGGTCTTATATTGAATTTCAAATAATCCCGTTCTCTCTAAATTGTTTCCGTCAAATCCATATCGTCCCAACAATAAGATAGAGCCAATTTTCTTACCTTCTTTTTTCTTATATTTTATTAATTCTTGGAGGCAAGTTTGTACAGCATACGCTTGAGCATAATTCGCTCCACTTCTTCTTTCATTATTCTTCTCTTTTGCCTTGCCATCGTATGTATAAATAAGCACTGGGTCTTCAATTGTTTTTGGCGATATTAATCTCTTCGATATCTGCGCAGTATTCTTCTGAATGAAGCCGCCAGCTATATCTATTACATCCTGTGAATTTCGATAAGTTTTTACTATTTTGAGTTGTTTTGCATACCCCATTTTTTCAGCAAACTTTGTGAATAATGTAATATCAGAGCCACTAAAAGCATATATTGACTGCCAGTCATCACCTACAGCAATAATTTTGGCATCAGTAACATCCGCTAGTGCTTTAGTTAAATCAAATCGTTGACGAGATATGTCCTGATACTCATCAACGATAATGTATTTAAAATCCAACTTCTGCTTCATATCCATAACTTCCTTAAGAATACGTGCAGATTCGTTTATCATATCTTCAAAATCAACAGCTTTATTTTCTTTAAGCCATCGTTCATATTCTAAGTAGCAGTCATTGCATATATCCAAAAATAATCTGCTTCTAACATTTTGAGTAGAATGATACATTCTATTGAATTCATCAGCATTATAGCCATTCACCTTAAAGTTTGATATGAATCGACAAATTAGAGTAATAAGTCTTCTTGTATACCTATTTTCTTCTCCAGCCACCAACAATTCCATTACCTCTTTATTAGGGCGTGTTTTTATTATAAATCCATTGTCTTCAAGCTGTTCCTTGAGATGAACAACTAGCGGCCTATTATCCTTATACTTTGAAAATGTATAAATTAACAATGTGTTATGCTGGCGGTGTTGCAGGATTTTATCATTTATTTGCTTTTTGTAGCGATTTATTTCTGCATCACTATATCTATCATTTTTACCATCCTCTGATATTCCAAAATGTTCTATATAAGCTGTTTTTCCATTTTGATGAATTATAAAATCTGGCGTATATGGCTTACGTGAATACATTATGTCATATGGATATAATGGTTCATATTCATAATCAATATTATTTAAATAAAGGAAGTTGGCGATTTCCACCTCTTGATGCGAACGCAAAATTTCATTTTGAATGGTGACAGATTTTTTTGTTCTTGCGTCAATTACGTTACGCTTAAACTCTTCTAAATCACTTCTCATAGTCGAATAATTAGCCTTCGCAATATTATTAAAGAACCCATTAAAATCTTCACCAACGTAAGGTGCATCAAAATATGAGGCAAAGAACATAATCAGTTTATTAACAACAGATTCATTTCGCATAATGGAATTTCTAAAATAATCCCTTATTACAAAATAAAGCTTTGTATTATCTACTATATTAAGTTTCTCATCAGGAGAATTCTTATGAATTATTGCATTACCTGTAGAGTGAAAGGTTGCAATAGGGCATTGAACGCCAAGCTGTCCTTGAATCTTTTCTTTCAACTCATTAACAGCCTTATTCGTATAAGATACAACTAAGATTTGTGATGGATCTACATTTTGCTTTTCAACTAAATATTTTACTTTTGCTGCCACGGTAGTAGTTTTGCCTGCGCCAGCACCAGCTATTACCAATGTATAGTCTTCATCAGATAAAACTACACGTCTTTGATCTTCATCCAGTAATATGGCTTCATCTATTGGTTTTAGTATGTTATCGAGATATTGTTTTTCTGAAATTAAAGAATTAACTATAAACGTCTCATTATGTTCCTCAACCAGCTTTTCTATATCTGTAAAAATACATAAAGCATTATTTACATAGGCAAAGTCTTCCTTATTTGTCGCACAAAACTGTTCCAGTAAATATCCTGATTTAATGGCATCAAAAAAACGAATTGTATCCACATAATTATTCATCAAAGGAACATACTCACGCTTTGAAATATATCGGTTACATTCCAACAAACCACTCAATGCATCATACAATTCATGAAGCTTTATTAAATTCTCATTCTGTGCCACATCTTTTTTATTCTTAACCCCACGTGGCAATAGTTTATCTAGTATGCCCAATACTAATACATCCCCATACAATTTTTACTAATTAGAATTATAGCATCAAACGGCGGACAAAATAACTATTGTCACTAAAAATACATTAATAATAAGTTGTGGATTTGTACATATTAAAATACTTGGAATTATATGATGTTCGATTGAGAAAACAGAACATATGTGCTAGATTATTAATGCGGTTTAACCGCAGAAAGTACCCACGACGAGGTGGAAATCTCCCGAGCCAATCTATAAGGTGCTCCACACTGCTGGATGTCACTTTGGAAGGGAGGTGGCGCACATGTCAGACTACGAATTGTTAATGATTATGCTAACTGTGTTAGCATTGCTCTTTACTGCTTGTGGTTTCCTGCTTGCGTTGCTTAGCTTTCTCGATAAGAGAAACAACAAGCGAAAAAAATAAAGCCTCTCTCGTCGGCAAACGGAAGAGGCGGCTCTCACTGAGAGCTAATTAGTTTCTTTCGGGAGCATCCACTTTGGAGTGGGTGCTTTCTTTATCTATAATATACCATCAATCTCATCAGCAGTAAACTGATTTCTATATTTCCTTATTACACTTTTCTATTTCCTGCAAGGACCTCGTGATAATCCTCTAAGTTCTTTCTAAGAAGCACAGGGATATTAAGTTCATAAGGGCAGTGGGTCATGCATTTTCCGCATTCGATGCAGTCGTTGATTTTTTCCATCTCAGCCTGCCAGTGTTCGCTGAGCCAGTCGGCGCTAGGTGCTCTTCTAAGCATCAGACTCATTCTGTTGCACTGGTTAATCTGAATGCCCACAGTACATGGCATACAGTAGCCACATCCACGGCAGAAATCTCCGCTAAGTTCATTTTTCTCAGCTTCAACAAAAGCAGCGATTTCTCCACTATATTCAGGAGTATTATCCATGTATGAAAGCCACTCATCCAGCTCCGATTCCTTCTGGATGCCCCAGATAGGAACAGCGCCATCAAACTGGCTGATGAAAGCCATAGCCGCCTTAGAATTTGTTATCAATCCTCCTGCCAGCCCCTTCATAGAAATAAAACCAACATTGTTCTCATTACAAAGCTTGATAAGCTCTATCTCTTTATCAGAGGCCAGGTAGCTCATTGGATACTGAACCGTCTCATATAGGCCTGATTCGATAAGCTCTCTTGCTATTCCAAGCTTATGTGCTGTTCCGCCAATGTGGCGAATCTTCCCTAACCTTTTTGCCTCTTCCATGCATTCATACATACCAGTCCCATCCCCAGGCTGATAGCACTGCCCCATCAGATGGAACTGATATATATCGATATAATCTGTCTTTAAATTGGTAAGAGATGTATCTAAATCATGCCAAAAATCTTCTGGAGTTTTCGCTGCAGTTTTTGTGGCAATTACGATTTCATCCCTTTTAATGAAGCCATTTCCAAAGGCTTCGCCAAGCTTTATTTCGCTATCGCTATAAGCCCTGGCTGTGTCGAAAAATCTCATACCACCGTCGTAAGCTTTTCTGAGAATCTTAACAGCCTCTTCTACCGAAACTCTCTGGATTGGCAATGCACCAAAACCATTCTGTGGAACCTTAATGCCAGTTTTTCCTAGTGTTATTTCTTTCATGCCGTACCCCTTTTACTTTTTTCTAAAGAATACTATTTAAAAAGTAAAAAGGCAACGCTTTTAAACTCTTGCTGTCAGGCCAGCGCCATCAGAATCTATTACGATGGTATCGCCCTCACTGATATCACCAGCAAGAATAATTTTAGCTGCCATAGTCTCCACATTTTTCTGGATGTATCTACGAAGCGGACGAGCGCCATATACTGGGTCGTAGCCCTGGTCGATGACGTACTGTTTTGCAGCATCTGTAAGCTCCACTGTAAGCTGTCTATCTGCAAGTCGCTCATTGAGCTCCTTCATAATCAAATCTACGATGCCGCCAATGTTGTTCTTTGTAAGAGGCTTGAACATGATGATTTCATCAAGTCGATTCAAAAACTCTGGGCGGAATGAATTTCGAAGCTCGTTCATTACCATATCATTTGTTGCGTCGGTGATCTCGCCGGTTGTCTCGTCAATGCCTTCAAGAAGGTACTGGGAACCAAGGTTTGAGGTCATGATAATGATTGTGTTTTTGAAATCCACTGTACGGCCCTGAGAGTCGGTGATTCGGCCATCGTCAAGCACCTGTAAAAGTACGTTAAATACATCAGGATGTGCCTTTTCAACCTCATCAAAAAGCACTACTGAATATGGCTTACGGCGAACTGCCTCTGTCAGCTGTCCACCTTCATCGTAGCCTACGTATCCTGGAGGCGCTCCGATAAGTCTAGACACGCTAAACTTCTCCATGTACTCGGACATATCAAGACGTACCATAGCATTTTCATCATCAAAAAGCGCTTGGGCAAGTGTCTTTGCAAGCTCTGTTTTACCAACACCTGTAGGTCCAAGGAACAGGAATGAACCGATTGGCTTACTAGGATCCTTGATGCCTGCCTTTGAACGGATAATAGCTTCAGATACAAGCTTTACTGCATCGTCCTGACCCATTACTCGTTTATGCAATTCCTCGTCAAGGTGTAAGGTCTTGCTACGTTCTGTCTCATTTAATTTGGCAACAGGAATGCCTGTCCATCTAGAAATGATTCGCGCAATTTCTTCCTCGGAAACATTTTCATGAACCAGGTTGGCATCCCTAGCTTTCAGCTTTTCCTCTGCCTCAGCAAGCTTTGCCTGAAGCTCTGGAAGTCGACCGTACTGAAGCTTAGCTGCCTCCTCAAGGTCATATTTCTGCTGGGCAATCTTTATCTGGCCTTGGACATCATCAAGTTCTTCCTTGACCTTTGCCACATCCTCAACCAGCTTTTTCTCATTGTCCCATGCAGCCTTCTTGGTATTGTACTCGTCTCTTAATTCAGATAGTTCTTTTTGTAAATCTGCTAATCTATCCTGAGATAGCTTGTCAGTCTCTTTCTTTAATGCTGCTTCCTCGATTTCCAGCTGCATTACTCGTCTGTTCATTTCATCCAGCTCTGCAGGCATAGAATCAAGCTCTGTCTTGATAAGTGCGCAAGCCTCATCCACCAGGTCGATGGCCTTATCAGGAAGGAATCTGTCTGAAATATATCTATTTGATAGTGTGGCTGCTGAAACCAAGGCTCCATCTGTGATTTTGACACCGTGGAATACTTCGTAACGTTCTTTCAAGCCACGAAGGATTGAAATAGTGTCCTCAACTGTTGGCTCGTCCACCATTACTGGCTGGAAACGACGCTCGAGGGCTGCATCTTTTTCAATGTATTCACGGTATTCATCCAGTGTGGTGGCACCGATACAATGAAGCTCACCACGAGCAAGCATAGGCTTTAGCATGTTGCCAGCATCCAGACCACCGCTGCCATTTTTACCAGCACCGATGATAGTATGAAGCTCATCGATAAATAGAATGATTTCACCATCTGAGTTTTTAATCTCATCAAGGACAGCCTTTAATCTCTCCTCGAATTCACCCTGGTATTTTGCACCGGCAATCATGGAGCCCATCTCAAGTGAAAATACCTTTTTATTCTTAAGAGCATCTGGCACATCACCACGTACGATACGCTGGGCCAGTCCCTCTACTACCGCAGTTTTACCAACACCTGGCTCGCCGATGAGCACTGGGTTGTTTTTTGTCTTACGGCTAAGAATTCTGATGACATTTCTGATTTCTTCGTCACGGCCGATTACAGGATCTAGCTTGTTATCCCGTGCTCGCTCTACCAAGTCGTAGCCATATTTTTCAAGAGTGTCATAGGTAGCTTCTGGATTATCCGTATTTACGGTTTGATTTCCACGGACTGTTGCAAGCACCGCCAGAAATGCGTCCCTAGTAATACCAAACTGCTTGAAAATATTCTTAACTGGAGTGCTAGGCTTTTTAATCATGGCAAGCATCAGGTGTTCTACTGAAACGTAGGAGTCACGCATAGCTTTTGCTTCATCCTCAGCGTATGTCAGTACATAATTTAAATGCTGACCAATTCTAAGCTCCCCACCCTGAACCTTCACTCTGGCCTGCAGTGCAGAATCCACAGCATTTTTAAACTGGTTCACATCTATATTCATCTTGCTAATCAAGGATGGAATCAGGCCATTTTCCTGACGAAGCAGAGCCATCAAAAGATGCTCCTGTTCTATTTCCTGATTGCCATAATCCATAGCAAGCTTCTCGCAAGCGTTGATAGCTTCGATAGATTTCTGTGTAAATTTTTGTATATTCATATTCTCACCTCCCATAATTCATAGGTTAATTATGTTATAAACCCAAAATTAGCACTCGTCAATGCCGAGTGCTAATAATTTAGAATTATTTTAGATTTTTAAAGTTATTTGTGCTGCTGTGCAAGCCAATCCCACATGTTGACACCATTCTCGTCACACTCATTGTTGAAGAAATATATCCAAGACCAATGTCCCATGTACTGATATGCTTTTCCATCCTCGCCTGTGAATCTTTCTGATGTATCATGTACATCTTCAAAAACAGATGTATGTACATCAGCTCCCATCTTCTCTAAGCGAGCTATTGTAGGAACCTCAAATTTTTCAGGATCTACAGTTGTATCATTTTTTGCATAGATAAACCATACTGGTAAATCTTTAATAGCCTTAAGCTGCTCATCCTTTATTCCTGCGTCTGAATATGCCTCACAGATTGGGAATGCTGCTGCAAAATAGTCTGGATAATTAAGAATCATATCCATTGTCATGTAGCCACCATTTGAACAGCCACCAATGTAAATTCTATCTGTGTCAATATTCTCATTTTCAGCTACGTACTGATCAATTAATCCCTTTAATGACGCAAGGTAAATAGAATCTACACCAGGATTATCCTGCCAGTCCCCGTTTTCATTGTATGTAAGCCAAAATGTTTCTGTCTGTGGTGTTAAAACATAAGCACCACCCATGGCCTTTTGGAAATCTTCACCATAAAGAGCAGTAACCTCATTGCCTAGTACTGCTATTTCATTCTGCTTTCCACCTTCACCAGCACCGTGAACCCAGATAACTAAAGGGTGCTTATTTCCGTCATCCTCTGGAACATATGAACCATAAGAAAGTGTATAACCATCCTCGCTAGTATAAGTTCCTGACAAATCTACACCTTCAAGCTGTGGATAAAGAGCCTTATCAAGGCTTAAATCAATGGCTGAATCAATTGTCACTTCTGTAATCTCTCGACCATCTGCTGAGCTAATAGTCTGTCCGTTGGCAAGCTTAACCTCTAGCTCATATGGATTACATACTGTGTTCTGTGATGTAAAAATGTCATAGCAGAATGGGCTACCTTCATTTGGGTTATAAGATAATTCTACTGCTACATATTCAGATGAATCAGACTTGTTACCATTCTCATCGCATGTATACGCATCTTTGACAGCTCTGTCTGCTGTAACTGTGATATGCTCTGTTGGATCTACATCTGAATCCTCACCCGCCATCAAAGCTGCATAATTAAAGGATTCTTTTGTTTCAGAAACCACAAACTTATCTGCTGAAATTGATGCTGCATCAATTGCCTCATCAAAATGAAGGATTGTTGAGCTTACAGCTGGTCCCCAATCCTCGCCTACCACAACTGCACGCTGGGTACCAGTAGCTGGTCCAGTCTTAGCTTCCACAGTAGCTTCTTCACTACCTTCTTTTGCCTGGGATGTGCCCTGTGCGCCACATCCTACCATGCTAACCATGCATACTGATGCCATTAGCATTGCAATAACACTTTTCTTCATTAATAAAACCCTCCCTATATGTGTATTATCAACATCAGGAAGAATATCATAATAAAAGACGGCCCATATCCTACCAAGGATAATTGGTCGATTTTTAATGATAAAAGGTAAATAAAAAACGCCCAGAGGTTTTGTCCTCTGGGCTATACATATTTGGAGAGAATGCTATCCTTCAATAGCAATGTATTTTGTTTCTTCTTTCTGTGGAAGCTCTTCCTTCTTAGGAATGCTAAGTGTAAGCACACCGTCCTTAAAGGCTGCATGTATGTCTTCCTGAGTTACACCATCACCAACATAGAAGCTACGACTGCAAGAACCTGTGTAACGCTCGCGGCGGATGTATTTGCCGTCATCATCCTGCTCATCATTGTTCTGATTTGTCTCAGCTTTGATTGTAAGATAACCATCTTTCAACTCTGCCTTGATATCTTCTTTTGCGAATCCAGGAAGATTCATGTCTACAGTGTACTCATTATCTGTTTCCTTAACATCTGTAGTCATCATTCTTGCAAAGTTGTCATCATAGTGATGACCAAAACCAGTCATACGTGGTACTCCGAAGAAATCATCCATAAAATCATTTGATAAAATACTAGGCATTAACATAACTAAGACCTCCTTTTATATAAAAAAGTTATAATCCCGTTTTCTGGCTCTGCCATGTTGGTTCAGGAACTCTTTGTTCCTTTGTTGTAACTACGTTATAAACCCAAAATTAGCACTCGTCAATAGAGAGTGCTAATAATTTAGAAATATTTAATAATTGTTTTATATTTTTAGAAGAATAATCCCCTTTTCTTATACTCCTCACTAGATACTTCCAGCGCAGTGTATCCTGTATCAGCTATTGCCTGCATGAGCATAGCCTCATCTATATCTTCCGCTAAAAATGTTGCAATGCCTTTTGTATGAGATGATTTCACCTTCTTAGCATCAGGCACTGTTTTTCTAATTACATCATTAATATGTGCCTCACACATCCCACACATCATTCCATCAATTTTTACTGTATATTTCTGCATAATGTATGCTCCTTAATATTTTGATGTAATAATAATAGCACAAATAGTTAGTTATTGCTAACCAGCATCAAGTCAATACTTTCTGAAAACAAACAATTCATTGAAAACTACATATTTTATTATACTTTAAAGGATTATCATGTAGTTCCAGCTCATGATAATCCTCATTATTACTAGTGTGAGATTTATTATAAAGTAAAACTACATGTTTATTCCTCTAATGCCCCAAAAACATGTAGTCACCTTTTCGCCCAATCAAAAAACTACATGCAGAATCGACCATAAGCCGATAAACATGTAGTTTTCCCAAAATGCGCCATATTTAAGAAGATTTTTGAGCAGATTTATGAGCAGTCCTAAGTCTGATTATTCCACCAATGTCTTCAGAACCTGGTACACGCCTTTGTCCTTCCAGGATGGGGCGATGTGGTTGGCTGCGGCCTTGACTACGTCTGGGGCGGTTTCTACAGCGTAGCTTTCTGCTGCACGCTTTAGCATGCCGATGTCGTTGTTGTTGTCGCCGAATACCATGGTTTCCTCTGGCTTGATACCAAAGAACTTCTGGATAAATTCTAAGGCATGGCCCTTATCTACTGATGGGTCCATGAAATCTACCCAGTCCTCGCCAGCCATAGTAGCCTTCAGGCGATCCTTCCACTCAGGAACCAGCACGCCTTCGCCAATGTCACGAATAGATGGTCTTCTGAAGATAGAAGCCTTAATCAAATCCTTGCCCTCAGTTAAAACGTCATCAACTTGCTTGTAATCACATCTGTACTGAGTCTCGATAAACTCTATAAACTCTGGATTTTTTGACTCTGTGTAGGTCATGCCTGGACCTTCGCAGATAACCTCGCAGCCCTGGGACTGATATGTTCTAAGCTCCTCCACCAGCTCCTTAAGATAGTCTGGGTTCATTTTAGCTACATGTAGATCATTGCCGCGGCATTTAACATGAGCACCGTTGTCGGCGATAAAGATCAGGTCGTCCTTTACCTCTTTAAACATCTTTTCCATACTAGTGTACTGTCGACCGCTGGCTATACAAAAGATGATATCCTTCTCACGAAGCTTCTTAATCATCTCTATCATTTCTGGATAAATGCTTGGCGATGCGTCCTTTACTAGGGTTCCATCTACGTCTGTTGCAATAAGCTTAATCATCGTACTTCCTCATTTTTAAAACTTAAAATCAATTTGGTTATATTATAGAAAAATTGTTTCACATTCAATAGGGGCAAATTTACTAAAACGTTTAAAAAAATCCCTCCAAAGCCCCATAATTAACACAATCTTCACAATATGAACGTAGTTATTAAGTATAATCCTATTAGTCGGTTCGCTAACTTTGTGGAGTAATACTGTTTAATCGGCCAGGGGGGAAACGAATTCGGAGGTCGACTATGGGTGAAAAAGGAAAGTCCATGAAGGAAACCATGGACAAAAAAAGCTGGACATCTTCTCTTAGGGTAATGATGATAGGCCTTGTTATTGTTTCATTGGCCTGCGTTGGTACAGCAGCAACAATAGTTGGATGTACCAATATGAGACGTGGTATGGAGTACGAAGTAGAAACCGGTGTTATGGCTACTTGTACATCATATGCCCAAGTTCTCGCTTACACCTATGATGGTACAACTGTAGATGAAGCATCTACACTTGAGCAGGATATGCATAATGAATCAGGATACGATTACACCTTCTTTATTGGGGATACTCGTGTTCGTTCCAGTATTGAAGGTGCTGTAGGCACAAAAGCAAGTGACGCTGTTATAGAAGCAGTGCTTAACCAAAAGCAAAGCTATTCGGCGCAGAACGTTATGATTAACGGGGCTCCTTTCTACGTAGCCTATAAACCATTAATAAATGAAGCTGGCGAAACTTATGGTATGGCTTTCGTAGGTCTTCCAAAAATTGCAATAACCCACTATATTAGTAAACGAATTGCGTGGACAGTTACTGCTGCTCTTGTAATGCTAATTTTATTTACAATATTAACTGTTATATACACCGTACGCATTCTTGAGGCTATTGACGAAAACGTTAAAGCAGTGCGTCAGATGGCTACAGGTGATTTAAATATCGAATTAAGCGAAAAGGTTAAAAACAGAAAAGATGAGCTAGGAGAAATGTCATCCGCCCTATTTGACATGGCAGCTCGTATCCGCTCTGTTATTGGTAATGCAAGAAAATCTTCTAATGAAGTGGACGATTCTGCAGAGTATTTATCAGGTACTGTTGGCACTATTTCTGAGACAACTGATAATGTAAGTATTGCTGTTGGCCAGGTGGCTACCGGCGCTTCTAGTCAGGCTGAAGCCCTTCAGGAAGCTGTAGAATGCGTAAATGATATTAATGATGCTGTAGAGCTTATCACTGCAAATGCTGAAGAAATGCAAAAGCTTGCAGATTCTATGCAGACCAATTCAAAGGCTAGTCAGGAGAAACTGACAGACCTTAGAATGTCTACCCGTGAAAGTATCGCCGCTATTGATGGCATTGTAGAAATGATTGGAAATACAAATACCGCCGTTTCTACAATCAGCGAGGCTGTATCTATTATTGATGCTATCGCAGCCCAGACAAACCTACTTTCACTGAATGCAAGTATCGAGGCCGCCAGAGCTGGTGAAGCTGGTAAGGGATTTGCCGTTGTTGCTGATGAGATCAGACAGCTGGCTGATCAATCTGCTGCTGCAGCTCAGAATATTCAGGAGGCTATGAAGGGTCTTTCTGCAGATTCTAACAAGACAATGCAGGAAGCTGGTGGCGTGCAAGAGACCATCAGCAATCAGCGTAGCACCATTCATAGAACAATCGAGCAGGTTGATAGCCTGATCGAAGATATTAATAAATCGATTACACTTACAAAGGAAATCGTTGACAACGTGGATAAAACAGAGCAGGCAAGTAATGTTATCTCTGATACTATTACAAATCTTTCATCTATTTCTCAGGAAAATGCTGCAAGCTCTGAAGAAACCAGAGCTTCGATGCAAGAGCTTTCAGATACAATGGACCAGCTTACTAAGCGAGCAGATAATCTGAGTGAAGTCGCCAAGGTTCTCGACCAGGAGATGGCGTTCTTCAAATAAATTTAGGTAAATGTAGGTTCGTGGGGCACCAAGTGGTGCCCCATATTTTGTATCCCTCTTTAAAATTGTCGCAAAATATGCTATTATTTCTGACAAAAGGGGGTATATTATGGATAGGACAGATTTTTTATTTAGAAATCAATTAAACTATCAAATCAATCTAAATACATCTGACGATGACCAGACTACAGTAAATGATGTAGATATTAGCAAGATTAATCTGCATCACTGTACCTATTCTGAATTCAAAAAAGCTCTCACCTATGCAAAGGACAACAATCCTGAATACGATTTTAGATATGGCACCCTTGATCAGATAAAGCCTATGAACTGTTTGGAAGACGGCAAATATGATTTTGTGGTGCTTACAGATTCGGCAAAAAATACAGCCCTTGTTATAGGAAATATAACCCTTCTAAATGATTTACAAAAGGTTTCTGGCGCTGAAGAGCTGCTTATGTCAAAGCGCCATGGCGACATATTTGTTGATACAAGTGATGCCGCATTTGAACGCTATATGAGCCTGGACATAAATGACTATGGAATACTTGAAGAGCTAGGCAGTACTGTGATAACAGGTTTAGATGACACCTATAAGGTAACTGCCACCTTCCATGACAGCAGCCGAAAGGAACGTCCTATTGTTTCCATAAGATTCTTCTCCATTAAAAACAATAGCTATCTTCCTAACAGAGACATTGTTGACATAACAAATATTTACAAGGCTAATGCCACTTTATTAGAGGCCTTTGCCTATATGAGCTTTTACGATTATAAAAAGAAGCGTAAGGAATCTTCCTTTGACAGCGTTATCTACCACGCTGGTATAGAAATCAATGATTTAGAAGACATGTACAGCCAACACTATGACCTAAGAATATTCGATGAATTGAATTCAAAAAAAGCCTAGCGAAAATGCTAGGCTTTTAATTATTTCTTTTGATTTCTATCTCTTTCCACCATCATCTTTTTGTATGCGGCAAGAGACATCATTCGTTTATTTTTTCTGGTGTACTTAATCTTCAGCTCTTCAGGCTTGTACATCTTCATGATGCCTGTGTAAGTAATTAACGAACCGTCTGATTTTGTAACACAACGTCTATCTATATGAATATGATAATTTGAAACTGAACCATTAATGATAAGCTCTGCAGTACCTTTGTCATCGCTTATCTCCCCACTAATAACTTTACGTTGAAATGTAGCTAAATCCATTATCTCAGTAAGGGCATTCTTCAGTTTTGCTTTTGCTTCTGCAGCAGCTTTAGCAGTCTCAGCGTCCTGCGTCATCTGCCTATCAATCGTAAATGCATTACCCATGTCTAAATTTCACCTCAAAACGACGATATTTTAACACAATTTACACAATTTGAAAAGCATTTTTTTATTCTAGCACAGAATCAAGTATTGTCAGATACTGTCTGTCCCCCTCCTCATAGGTGGCAAAGGTCCCTGTCACTGTAATTTCATCATCCATGGCAGGATAGTCCGCATCAGAATATTTATCAGGGTCTAAAACAAACTCCAGACCCTGGGCACAGCATTGGGTGGCATCCTTTACTATGCAAGAATAATAGACGTTTTTTGTATTAGGGTCTATATAGATATTGCATGTGCCTGAAATCCTAACACTTTTCCCTACATATGAATCAGGCTCCATCATCATATTGAACACCTCAGAATAGACCATAGTAGAGGTAAGTGTAGTCAAATCCAAATCAACATCTGAGGACTTCTCTTCTACAGATTCCTCTTCTACATATTCCTCTTCTACAGCCTGGGCTTCTGTTGGTTCTTCCTCCACAGTTGTTTTTTCTTGCCCGCAGGATACAGATGTAAGCATTACTGCCATAGTTAAGATAGCTACCAATACTCTTTTCATGTGCTACTCCTTTGTTTTTCCTATTAGATAACAAAAGCCGAAAAGCGCCACATCTACAGTCACAATAGTAGAGCCTACTGGTGTACCAGCTAATATTGATATCAAAATTCCTATCAATGCACATAGCATCGATGAAATAGCTGAAAAGATTGTTACACTTTTAAAGCTTTTGAAAACGCTCATGGCTGAAAGTGCTGGAAAAATAACCAGGGCAGATATCAAAAGGGATCCAACCAGATTCATGGCAAGCACAATAATTACAGCGATAACCGTGGCAATCAAAAGATTGTAAAGCTTTACCTTTGTTCCTACTGCATTAGCAAAATCCTCATCAAAGGTAACTGCAAAAATGCGATTATAAAAAAGCACAAATATTCCTATTACAACCACAGAAAGGATTCCACATATCCACACATCACTTTTTGTAAGAGTAAGGATGGATGTGGAGCCAAAAAGGGTGGTGCATACATCTCCTGATACGTTAGAAGAGCTTGGGAAAATGTTCATAAGCATATAGCCAAAGGCTAAAGCACCAACTGAAAGCATTGCAATCGCTGCATCGCCCTTTATTTTTGCATTCTGACTCTTGCTAAGTAAAAGTATGGCAAAAAATATGGTAACTGGAAGAACGATAATCATTTTACTGGTTAGGTTCATTACAGTAGCAATGGCCAACGCTCCAAAGGCTACGTGGGAAAGCCCGTCTCCAATATACGAATACCTTTTTAGTACCAGAGTAACTCCAAGCAATGCAGAGCATAGCGCAATTAAAATTCCCACTATAAGGGCATATCTTACGAATGGAAACTGAAGGTACATCATTAATTGTTCAAACATGTGATACCTCCTTCATTTACATCGTATATCTTTGTGGCATAGTTTTTTATATTTACTATGTCATGGCTAATCATAATCACAGTAAGCCCATCACGATTTAATTCCTTGATTAGCTGGTACATTTCCTGGGTAACTGTAGGATCTAGTCCTGCCACTGGCTCATCTAAAAGAAGGGCTCTTTTAGTAGCACACAATGCTCTGGCTAAAAGCACACGCTGCTGTTGGCCTCCTGAAAGCTCTCTATAACATCTATCCTTCAAGGGTTCAATGCCCATCCTTTTAATATTTGTCAAGGCAAGCTTTTTATGGTCTTTGGTATAAAAGAATCCTTTCCCTAAAGAATTCTGGCATCCTGATAGGACAATCTCATAAACAGAAGCTGGAAAATCTCTCTGCACATCAGACTGCTGAGGTAGATAACCTATTTCGTTTTTTACAAGACCATCACCGTAAGTAATCTCGCCAGAAATTGGCTGCTGCAAGCCAAGCATTGTCTTCATAAGAGTGGTTTTTCCGGAACCATTTTCCCCAACAATGCAAAAATAATCCCCCTCGCTTATTTCAAAATTTATATTTTTAAGTACTGGTACTTCATACCCCACCCCAAGGTTAGTAGCTTTTAAAAGTGGCATTACTTAAGTGCTTCCTCCAATGTTTCTAAATTTGATTCCATAATAGCTAGGTATGATGCATCCTTTGATGTCACAGACTGCATAGAGTCCATAGCTAAAATTGAAGCTGATTTTGAATTCGTATTTTCGATAACTGTATTGGCAATTTTGTTGTCCGAATTTTCAATAGTCAAAACAGTGCCAAGACCTAGCTCATCCACCTTCTTTGCTAGGAATGTAATAGTTTCAAAGCTAGCTTCTGTTTCAGCCGAACATCCAACAAATGCCGCATAGTAGCTTAATCCATAATCATCCACTAAATATCTGAATGGGAAACGGTCTGCAAATAAAAGTGTTTTGCCATTTGCAGCTGAAACGGCTGCTTCATATTTTGCATCAAGTTCATCAAGGGCTGCAGTGTATGCATCTGCATTAGATTTGTAAGTAGCAGCATTTGCACTATCTACAGTTTCTAAGGCTGATTCAATAGCATTTACCAAAACCTGCGCGTTCTTAAGAGAAAGCCATACATGCTCATCGTATTCTACCTCTTCCTCTTCGCCTTCTTCACCTTCAGCTTCTTCCTCTTCTTCGGCCTCCATGCCTTCCACTACTTCCTCTTCCTTAACGCTGTCTCCCAACACCTCTAACAAATTGATAACCTGCATGTTAGGATTTACAGCTTCTTGTAAGGCATCCTCTACCCATTCGTCAGACTCTCCACCTACGTAAACAAAAAGGTCGCAAGAAGATATTTTCATAATATCCTCTGCTGTAGGCTGATAGCTGTGTAAGTCAACTCCATTGTCCAAAAGTAGTGTGATATCCACATTTGGCACTTCTCCTACCACCTGTTTTACCCAATCATACTCAGGGAAAATGGTAGTAACTACAGAGATGGAATCCGCGCTGGAAGGCTCAGCTGCCCCTGGAACTTGAGTCTCTGAGACCTGTGTGCTTCCACAAGCAACTAAGGTGCTAGCCATAAGTACAATAGCAACGTTCTTTATTAAGTTTTTCATTTCGATTATCCTTTCTTATACACAAAAAATATCTGTCGCATAAAAAAGAGATTTAATCGTCAATTCTAACCTTTTGAGATACTAATGTAGTCTGAACAGACTGATATTCAAAATTGGCTTTTGTTTCTGCTACGGCAAAAACTACCATAGCAGAAACTACTGCCAATATAAGAGACGAACCGATAGTTCTTAAGTTTTCCTCTGCCTGATCCATGACAGCACAGACTGGACAGTGTGCATGGTCCTGGCAGTGGTGATTGAGATGCTCTGAGAGAAACTCTGTAGAAAACAGCACTAAAACAACAGTAGCAACTATTGCTACTAAAGCAAGTATTCTATTGAACACGCTTTTTTCTCTCATGTTTTCTCCAATTAGACCAAACTAACTTTTTCTTAGAAGGTATAATACACATAAAATATGCTTTAGTCAAACTTTAAAATTGTATTTAATATTCTCTTGGCGCTGATTTTAAGCTGCTCATGGTCAACTGCACTAAGCTCATCTGCTGCTGCAAGACGCTCTGGGAAGCCATTGCCCATCTTTAAATCATTTCCAGCATTAAGCTCCTTGTAGTGCTCTCCTCTAGTCCACCAATCTGATGTAACCATGCCTTCATAGCCCCATTCATCTCTAAGGATGCCTGTAAGAAGGTCGCGGCTTTCTGAGGCACGCTCGCCATTGATAGCATTGTAGGCACTCATGATTGTATAAGGCTTTGCCTTTTCTACTACGATTTCAAAGGCCTTAAGGTAGATTTCACGGAGCGCACGCTCTGATACTCTTGAATCAGAATGCTTTCTGTTTGTCTCCTTGTTATTGCATGCAAAATGCTTTACAGAAGCTCCCACACGATTGCTTTGAATACCATTTACAAGGGCTGATGCCATAGTTCCTGCCACAATTGGGTCCTCTGAATAGTATTCGAAATTACGTCCGCAAAGTGGGCTTCTATGGATGTTGATAGCTGGTGTAAGCCAAACAGCCAGGTTATTTTCCTTTAGCTCCTTGCCGCCTGCTACACCTACCTGTGTCAAAATGTCTGTATTCCATGTGCATGCCAAAAGTGTAGCGCATGGGAAAGCTGTAGTAAGAATGCCAGTCTCTGGAGCGATACGAACTCCTGCAGGGCCGTCTGCTGTCATGGCTGAAGGCACTCCGTACTGTGGAAGATTTCCAAATCCAAAGGTGTTGGATACGCCTGTATTTGGCTGTCCTCCTACTAATTCAAAAAGCTCTGAAACAGAAAGCTGATTTACAAAATCATCTAATGAAGCCTTGCCTTCTGCCACCTGTGAAAGTGTGATTGCCCCTTCCTT
>JAEEGF011726141.1_pt1 | contig 21418 bp, 11 predicted proteins | sample 9134171 | NCBI WGS metagenome assembly JAEEGF01 (sample SAMN16246542, study PRJNA631951) | gut metagenome | biome: gut microbiome; feature: rumen; material: AP-attached | host: Bos | place: Iran: Karaj | collected 2018-10 | reverse complement strand
CCAAGCCTGGCACGCCGATGCCACGGGCAACGCAGCGAGGCAGGCCAGCTTCCTCGACGAGGTCGCCGTGCTCTACGGCGCCGTCAAGGCAGCCGGCGCCAGCGCGGACGCCTACCCCTTCGACGGCAGCGAAGCACACCCTCGCCAGCACCTTTGGGATCTGGATCTGGCGCACTTCTTCCCCTGGGGCGTCAAGCTGGCGCGGCTTGTTGCCGAGCTGCTGGAAAACGGCATCGCGCCCTCGGACATGGCGGGCCTCGAGGGCGACGTCATGGACTACGCGGCCGACCTGCTCGCCGTGCTTGGCCGCGTGCATGCGGAATACCTCGTTCGGCTATCCGAACGCCATCTCGCCACTCAGGCCCTCATGGGCTTTGAGGTGGCGCAGGTTCTTGACCGGGGCATTCCCGAAGCCTTCCAGCCGGCACCGGAGCGTCCTGTCTTTATTGCCGGCTTCCACACCCTCACCCGCACCCAGAACGCCATTCTCAAGGCGCTCTGGCAGGCAGGCGCCAGCGTGTGCCTGCACAGCGACCCGCGCATCCTCGAGGAGGGCGGCGAGCACTGGATCTGCCGGCGCCACCGGGAGTGGATGGCGGACTGGGGCGCCGCAGGCCAGCTTGCACCAGAGGCCGGCACCACGACCGGGAGCAAAGGGGATGGCGACGGCCCTGCCGTCAGCTTTCTTGCCGGCTACGACCTGCACTCCCAGCTCGGCCGCCTGGCCGAGGATCTCGATGCCCGCAGGCGCGAAGGCGCCTCGGCGGCCGTGGTCCTGCCGAACTCGTCCCTGCTCATGCCGGTGCTCCACCACCTGCCTGAGCGCGATCGGGCCAACGTCAACGTCACCATGGGCGCAAGCCTCGACGAGACGCCGGCAGCCCAGCTCATCCGGGCCTGCATGGCCGTGCAGCTCACGAAGGGGGTTGCGGGCGACCTTGGCCGCTGCCACTGGAAGGAGCTCGTCGCCCTCTTCCAGCACCCCCTGCTCCACTGCCTCGTCGACGAAAGCGGGCTGGCGCTGGGGTCCATGCTGGACCGCTTCTGCCAGGCGGTGCGGACGGGCCTGCGCTACACCGATCCCTGGAAGGACGCACTCTGCCACGAAGTCTTTGCCAACAGGGACCTCGACAGAGCGGCGCTCTCCCGCGTGCTGGCCGCGACCATCGCGGCCTTTGCGGAGGCGTCGACGCCGCGCCGGCTGGGCGAGGCCCTGCAGGGCCTGTGCGACTTCATCCGCCGACGCTGTCCCGAGCAGGTGCGCGCCACGGCCAGCATGGACATGGAGGCTCTGCACCGCATCGAGCACGCCGTCGTGCCCATGCTGCAGGGAAGCCTGCTCGCCGACGAGGAGCTTCCGCTTGCTGCGCTTGCATCCCTGCTGGACGGCCTGCTTGCCCACGAGCGCGTCTTCTTCGAGCCCGGCCGCGACCGCCTCGTCAATCTGCAGGTCATGGGCGTGCTGGAAAGCTCGCTGCTGCACTTCGACCGGGTCTACGTGGTCGACGCCACCGACGACCGCCTGCCGGGCGGCAAGCGGCGCGATCCCCTGCTCCCCGACTCCCTGCGCGCGCTGATCGGCCTCCCCGATCTCGACCTCGTCGACCAGGAGACGGGCTATGCCGTCTACCGCCTGGCGCGCTCGGCCTCGGAACTCCACTTCTACTGGCAGGAGGGCATGGGCGGGTCCTCCCTCTTCGACGGCAAGAAGTTCCGCAGCCGCTTTGCCGAGGAGTTCATCTGGGAGCAGGAGCAGCAGGCAGGCCGCATCTTCGCGCCCGGCGAGCCGCCCCTCGAGCTGGCCGAGGCGCGGCTTGTGCCTATGCACCCGGCGGACCGCAGCCTCTCTCTGGCCGCAGGCACCCGCGCCCTCGCCCGCATGGAGCAGCTGCTGGAGGGGCCCCTTTCGCCCACCATGCTCGACGAGTACCTGCACTGCCCAGCCTCCTTCGGCTTCCACCGTCTGGCGCGCCTGCGCGAAATGGAGGAGGTCAACGAGGGCGACGATCCCTCGGGCGTCGGCACCCTGATCCACGAGGTGCTGGAGCAGTTCCACATGCGGCGCCTGAACCAGCCCCTTGAGCGTTCGGACGAGGAAAAGCGGGAGATCGTGGGCATCTTCCATGACCTCCTGCACGACGAGAGCCGGCGTCTGGTGCAGGATCTGCCGCCTGAAAGCCTCGCCGTGCTTGAGGCCGCGGCCCCGCCGAAGCTTCGCGCCTACATCGACCGCCAGCCGGCCAACGCCCTGCCATGCCTGCTCGAGTGCAGCTTTGCCGGAAGCGTTTCCGCCGGCGGCAGGCGCTTCCGGCTGCAGGGCCGGCTCGACCGCCTCGACGTGCGCGGGGAGCTCGACGAGGACGGCACGCCCATTCCCGGATCCCCGGAACGGCTGGTCATCCTCGACTACAAGACCGGCAAGTCGCTTCCAGGCATCTCCCGCCCCCGCATCTGGAACAACGACAGGCTCTTCGAGCGCATCGAGCGGCTCATGCGGGAGCGAACAGGCGCAGCCTCCGTGCTCGATGAACTGGACGAGCTCCTCGAGGAGCTGCGCCAGGGCGCGGCCTCCGTGCAGCTGCCGGCCTACGTCGCCATCGCCCGGAGCGCCGGCGGGGTGAGGATACTGCCAGACGACAGGCGTCCGCACAGCATCCGCGACTGGCCCGCCATCCCGGTCGGCGACGCGGCCTTCGTGGAGCTTGCCGGCTCGGGCGAGGAGATCTCCTTCTACCGGGGCGGGCGAGGCGAGCACGGCGAGGAGCGCCAGCGTGCGCTCTCGCGCTGCCATCTGCTCGTCGCCCTGGTGCTCATGCACATGAGCCGGGCCCGCGAACTGCCCCAGGCCAGAGACGAGAAGCGCTGCTCCCGGTGCCCCTACGCTCCGCTCTGCCAGAGCTGACGCCGCAGCCTGCCCCAGGCGTGGCCGCAACGCGAACAAGGCCCGCCTTTCTGAGGAAAGTGCGGGCCTTGCGGGAAAAGCCAGAGCTACATCGTTTCGTCTTCGAGCCGGACGGTCTCCCGGTGCGCCTTGCCCTGGACAAGTTTGGCGCCGGCCGGCACGTCGGAGGTGACCCAGACGTTGCCGCCGATGACCGCACCGTCGCCGATGCGTATGCGGCCGAGGATGTTGGCGCCTGCGTACACGGTGACGTTGTCGCCGAGTATGGGATGCCTCGGCACGCCCTTGGTCAGCGTGCCGTCCTCGTTCTTGCGGAAGGAAAGCGCGCCGAGGGTGACGCCCTGGTAGAGGCGGCAGTGCCTGCCGATGATGGCGGTCTCGCCGATGACCACGCCCGTGCCGTGGTCGATGAAGAACCGCTCGCCAATGGTGGCGCCGGGATGGATGTCGATGCCGGTGCGCGAGTGGGCCATCTCGTTGATGATGCGGGGAATGAGCGGAACGCCTATTTCGTAGAGCACGTGGGCGATGCGGTGGTGCAGCATGGCGCGCATGGAGGGATAGCAGAAGATAGTTTCGCCCGGGCTCGTGGCGGCCGGATCGCCCTCGAAGGCAGCTTCGGCATCGCCTGCCAGCAGACGGCGGATGTCAGGCAGGGCATCGATGAGGCGCAACGCCGCCTCCCTGCCGCGTCCACGGCAGTCCTCGCAGCCTTCGCCCGTCAGGCAGGAGAAGCACAGGCCTCGGCGGATCTGCTCGGAGAGCTTGCGGTAGATGGAGTCCAGGTTGGCGGAGACATGGTACTGCATGGACTCCTTCCAGATGCGGGCCGAGCCGAAGAAGCCAGGGAAGAGCGCCACGCTCAGGCGATCCAAGATCTCTTTCATGTCCTCCAGCGAGGGCATGGGCTCGCCCTTTTCCGATCCCTGCCAGATGGCCTCGAGCGAGTCGGGACGGCACAGGGCTGTGCTGGCCTTGCCAATCCGGTCCATGGCTGTAAACGCGTCGTAACGATCCATCGAAAACCTCATTGCTTGTCAGAGATGCTTGAACACGCCCCTTGAATGCCTGCGTTGTCTAGCACATTCCGGCAGGCATGGCAAAATGCATCCTGCCGCTTCCGCAAGGTCCGCCGGCGCAGAAAGGAGGCAGTACGGGGCGGAGCGTGGCTTGCATTCCGGCATAGTCTGGCTGTATGTTCATCTCATGCTAGCAACTGAAATAGAATCCCGTCTTCTGCGCCCCGCAGGACTGCCAACGCCCGGCCCGTCCGGACACATTCTGGACGTGGAGGCGCACGTAGCGTGGCTGCGCCAGTACGCGGCCGCCGTGGAGTCAGCCTGCGAGGGCGATCCCGAGCCCATGCGCATCAAGACGGCCCACACGCTGGGCGTGCTCGGGAATGCCAAAACCATCGCTGCCGAGGAGCGCTTCTTCCCGCCTCTCGCCAGAGCCTGCCTGCTGGCAGCCGTCTACCACGACGTAGCGCGCTACGAGCAGTACCGCCTCTGGAACACCTTCCGCGACCGTGACTCCATGAGCCACGGCGAACTCGGCGCCATCCTCGTCGGCACGCTTGGCGTCCTTGAGCGCGAACCCCAGCTGGCGCGGGCCGTGACAGAAGCCGTCAGGCTCCACAATGCCTACGCCCTGCCGGAGGAGCTGCCTGCCGACGTGCGCATCGTCACCCAGACGGTGCGCGATGCCGACAAGCTCGACATCATGCGCGTCATCGACGCCCATCTCTCCCGCCCTGGGCCCTACTCCCCCACCGTCGTGCTCAGCCGGCCGGACGATCCCAGCCTCTTCTCCGACAAGGTCATCCAGGCCTGCCTCGATCACCGGGCAGCCAGCTACGACGATCTGGCGAGCGTCAACGACTTCCGCCTGCTGCTCGGCACGTGGATCTACGGACTCAACTACAAGGCGTCCTGCCGTCTGCTGGCGCGCCAGGGACGCTGCCGCCGGCTCGTCGAGGCCCTCCCTGCGGACGGCCCCTACCGCGAAGCCAGATCCCAGCTGCTTGACGAGCTGGCCAGGCTCGAAGCGGAGGATGCCGTTTAGCCAAATTTTCCCTGGCGCGACGCTCCCGCAGGAGCAGCCCGCGTCCTCTTGCCTACCCCCTGCCTGCCTCAGGCACGGCAGGTTGACATAGAAGGTTCGGCGCAAGCCTTTCCCCAAGCCAAGGAGCTCAAATGTTCCCCTCCCTTAAATTCGGAGACTTAACCGCCCGCATCCCCATCGTCCAAGGTGGCATGGGCGTCGGCATATCCCTGTCGGGGCTTGCCTCGGCAGTGGCCAACGAAGGCGGCATCGGCGTGATCGCCGGCGCCATGATCGGCATGCTCGATCCCGACGTGACCAAGGATCCCACGGGCGCCAACATCCGCGCCATGAAAAAGGAAATCGAGAAGGCGCGCGCCAAGACTTCCGGCCTGCTCGGCGCCAACATCATGGTCGCCCTGACCAACTTCCGCGAGCTCGTCCGCACCTCCATCGAAAACCGCATCGACGTCATCTTCTCCGGCGCCGGCCTGCCGACGGATCTGCCCTCGCACCTGCTTGAGCTGTGCGAAGAAAAGAAGGAACAGTTTAAGACCAAACTGGTTCCGATAGTCTCGTCCGCCAGGGCTGCGACCATTCTTGCCAAGAAGTGGCTGCGGCACTTCGGCTACATGCCCGACGGCTTTGTCGTGGAAGGTCCCATGGCTGGCGGTCACCTCGGCTTCAAGGAAGAGGAGATCAACAATCCAGACTTCGCGCTTGAACGCATTCTGCCCCCTGTCGTCGAGGTCGCCAAGGGCCTCGAAGACCAGTGCGGACGCTCCGTTCCCGTCATAGCCGCCGGCGGCGTCTTCACTGGCGCCGACATACGCCGCATGCTCGATCTCGGCGCCTCCGGCGTGCAGATGGCCACCCGCTTCGTTGCCACCGAGGAATGCGATGCCGACGTCCGCTTCAAGGAGGCGTACGTGAATGCCAAGCCCGAAGACGTCACCATTATCCACTCGCCTGTCGGCATGCCGGGCCGAGCTCTGCAGAACGACTTCATTGAAGCATCAAGGGCTGGCAAGAAAAAGCCTTTCAAGTGCATCTACCACTGCGTGAAGACCTGCGATCCTGAAAAGTCGCCCTACTGCATCTCCCTCGCGCTCACCAGTGCCATGAAGGGCAATCTCAAGGGCGGATTCGCCTTCTGTGGCGCCAACGTGCATCGGGTTGACAAAATCTCCACCGTGCATGAGGTCTTCGAGAATCTGCGCAAGGAATATGATGAAAGTAGTCATGGCTAGACAACAATTGTTTTAAATGCAAAAAATATAAATGGCAATGCCACTCTTCCTCGAAGAGTGGCATTTATATTTTTATAATGCAACATTTAGCATTATAACGATGTGGTAAAAAACGTCTCTTCTACTCGTTGTTGTTCAAGAGAGAGCAGTACGCAAACATTCATTTCTGTTTATCTATCTACAAACTCACAAAAACTCTCTTGGCGAAATATTCTCATTGACAACGTCTTTATGTAAATATATAGTGTCTATGGCAATGAATTCTATTAACATCTTTCTAGTTTTTCAGTTTACTATATGTCGCGCTAATGACCGAGCAGGCCGTTGAGGCGACTCGACAGAAACGCGCTTTCCCCACACACGTGGAGATAAGCCGAATCTAAGGCGACAACGGCGAGGCGCTGTGAAGTAGTTATCCGCCGTGTGCGAGGCTTAGAAATTCTCACTGGGAAAGACGTTGCCCAATCAGGAGATTGTGCAACAATGAAGGCCAAACTTCGTCCCAATCTCCACCATGGTCCATGCATTCTAGTTTCTCAAGGCATTCTGGCCTTCCAAGAGCTACACAGAATGACGAGACTATTTCTAGAGGTATAATCTTATCGCTCTGACTGCAGAGGTGAAGTTGGGGAAGTGACCGCAGACGAGGAGCCACCTTCAAGGGATTCAGAGACTCAGCCAACGGGCTAACGTGCATACGTGTCGTCCAGCCGTCTGTATCGAGCAACCCGGCTACTGTAGCGAGACAAGCCACGTCGCCACGCCTAGCGGCAATAAGAACTGCAGCGCCACCACCGCCTGAGAAGCCAAAAAGAGCGACATTTCTGGTGCCAGCACGACTCTTTGCTTGCGATACCGCATCGTCGAGCGATGCGATGACCTCTTCGCAGAGTCGCGCCGATGTCCAGTAGCGAGCATGGCAACCACACCTGTCGCTGCGTTGGACGTATTGACATGGGCGGGCGAGGTATAAAACAGGAACTCCAGTCTCGTCCGCCATCGCCAAGCGCAGGGCCACAGGATTCCGTGGCGTAGGATCCGCCGAGGGGCGACGGGAGGTCTCCCATGCATGCCCATCTCCCTCGACATAGACATGCAACGTTTCTCCACGACCAGATCTAAGCAGGCCGAACAGCGTGAAACGCTCCGTGCGGAAGAGGATCTCGACAAAGCCCTGTTTCAATGCTCCTTCAAGAGTACTCCTTGACACCGGAGCGCAGGAGGCAACGAACAGGAGGGAAAAAAGCAGGACTGCAGTCTGCAGGCTGTGGCCAGTACCCCGTATGGACACGGTCCCCTCCACGGCTACTCCCCCCCTCCTTCAGCTGAGCCGTCTGCTCCTCCATTGCCATCATGGCCATCACTCCCGACACCATCATTTTCGGCAAGCACGGCATCGCACTGCATGCTCCTTACGCTGACAAGTGCTTGTTTTGCCTCCTCAATGCCATTTTCAACTGCCAACTGGAGCCAGCGCACCGCCTCATCTAGATTTTGCTGCACCCCATCGCCACCGGCATAGAATTTTCCCATGACGAATTGTGCGGCAGGATACCCAAGTTCCGCAGCGCGCAGGCAGTATTCTGCAGCCTTAGCATGGTCCTCCGGCACGCCATCCCCTCGGCTATAGAGTGCGCCAAGATTGAATAGCGCTTCCGCGTGCCCTTGATCTCCCGCCTTTTCAAACCAAAAGGCGGCTTGGGCGTACTCAGACTCTGTTGCCCCGTCCCCACACAGCCGCCAGCCGAGTTCGTTCTGTGCAGCCGCCAGCCCCCCTTCCGCCGCAGCGTTCAGCCAGCGGGAGGCTTCGGCACTGTCGCCGTGGGTCCGTTCGATAGCGCTCAGCACGTGCTGGGCAACGAGATGCCCCTGGTCAGCGGCTTTTCTCAGCCAAGATCGTGCCTGCTCAATATCTTGCTGTCGCCCCTCAGGCGGAGCATAGAGCATGTGGCCGAGCTGAAACTGAGCATTTGCGTTGCCGAGATCGGCCGCCTTGGAACAATATTCCAAGGCTTTATCAACATCCTTTTCAACGCCTTCGCCCTTAACGTACATCTCTGCGAGCGCGAAAAGTGCATTCGGATCGTCTTTTTCTGCAGCTTTTCTATACCAGTCAAGAGCTTTGCCTAAATCCATTTCAGCGCCATCGCTAAACCGATACATATCCCCAACGGCTGACATAGCCTCAGGCAATGCCCCCTGCTCTGCGGCAGCCATCACAAGTTCTCTCGCACGTTGCGGATCAGGTTGCACTTCGCGCGGACGCTTTAGAATGAGGGCAAGCATATACTGTGCCCGCGCATGTCCTGCCGATGCAGCTTTCTCAAACCATTGCACTGCAGTCTTTTCGTCTGGCTCGCAACCAATGCCCTCGACAAGAGAAAAACCTAAGTTGTATTGCCCGATCGAACTGCCTCCCTCTGCGGCTTTTCTTAGCCAGACTAGAGCAGCCTTTTCGTCTTTCTGGCAACCAAGTCCCTCGCCCATCATCCAGCCGACACTGTTCTGGGCATCAGCAAGTCCAGCCTCAGCCGCCTTGAGATACCACTCAAAGGCTTTTTCGTGATCCTGCGCAACGCCAAAGCCACGCTGATACAACCAGCCTAAATTGTTCTGAGCAATAGTATCTCCTTGAAGTGCAGCCTTCTCAAACCAGACGGCAGCTTTAGCGTAGTCTCGTTCACATCCTTCGCCCTTGTAATACTTTGCTCCGATCTGGCACTGTGCATCAACATCGCCGGCCTCTGCCTTTGCTAGAAGAGCAGGAATGCCGCCAGTTTCCAAAGCACCTTCACCTGGATCCTCTCCCAAAAGACGGCGTCCGGTTTCGGCGTCAGGCCCGCCTCGCGCGACCAGCATGCGTTCCGCCTCGTTTCTGGCTTCTTCGTTGCCGAGTTCAGAGGCCTCAAGCAGGAAATCTAGGGCGCGCTGGGGATCGCTAGCAATTCCACGCCCATCCCTGATAAGAAGTCCCAGACGATAAAGAGCACGACCTCTCACACAGGGCGAGCAATCGGTGTCGTCAGCCACGCTCTGCAGCAATCTCAGGGCCTCCCCTGACTGCCCTGCAACGCCCCGACCGTCGTCCAACATGCACGCCAAGTTAACGCAAGCCTCACGAACGCCTGCTTGGCAAGCCTTGCGGTAGCAGTAAACGGCGCCCTCAGGGTCCTTCGGCGTGCCTGTCCCAGTCTCCAGTGCTTGGCCAAGTGTGAAGAAAGACCTGTCGCACCCCAAATCCGCAGCCTTGCGGAAGCAGGCAAAAGCCCGCTCAGGATCGGCCGGCACACCTCGTCCCTCTTGCAGCATATGACCGAGCATGTCTGCAGCATAGGGCGAACCTTGGTCTGCGGCTTTCTGGAACCAGTCAAAGGCCTCCGCCGGATTCTCTGGCACCCCCTTGCCCTCGAGCAGGCGAAGAGCGTAGGCGAATTGTCCCGACCTGAGCCCGCCCTTCGCGGCTTCGGCAAACCAAAGCGCAGCGCACGTCTGGTCCTGCGGAACGCCGTGTCCCTGCTCGAAGTACTCGCCTAGCCGCATCTGCGCAGTGGCGCGTCCCTGGCGTGCAGCCCTCAGCATCCAGCGCGACGCCTCGCGGTAATTCTTGGGCACCCCTTCGCCTGATTCGTACGCAAGAGCAAGATTTTCAATTGCCACGCCCTGGCCACGTTCAGCCATGCGCAGATCTATTTCGGCGCGCTTCTGCAAGTGCGGTGATTGGGAACGTTTCAACTTGTCGAGTATTTCCTCTGCATTCTCTGCTCCAAATTTTGCAGCTTCAGCAAACAGTCGCTGCGCTTCAGCAAAATCTTGTGGCACGCCATCCCCCTCGAGGGTCATGAATGCCAGACGTTCAATAGCGCCTGGATCATTAGCTGAAGCTTTTGACTGAATGTCAATGACATCTCTCCGTCTTTCACGCTCACTCTCAGGCAGGGCAGACTCGATACGCCGACGTAGATCAAGGAACATTGGCTCGTCGGATTTGACCGCACCCAGCAGTTGCGCTTCTTTCAGCCAAGCTGATGCGAGCACGGCATCTGCTGGCCCCCCCGTTCCGTCCAAGTACATCTTCGCCAGCTCCAGAGCCGCCTCAGGATGCGCGCGTGCGGCCGCCCCTGCCATGCAGGCATGGGCTTTTGCCAGTGCAGACGCATGATCCGGCCCCACAAGCAGCAGGCGTCCTTCGTCAGGATCGTCCAGCAGCAGGCAGCCCATGGCGTATAGCGCCCCCGGTTCGCCAGATTGGCAGGCGTGCTTCAAGTGTTCCCGTGCAGACCCACGGGCCGATGCATCGCCTGCCTCGGCTTCTTTGAGCAGAATCTCCGCCAGGAGCGTTTCGGCCTCAGGCCGACCAGCACTTGCGGCCTTCGCGAGCCATATTTTCGCCCTTCCTGTGTCACGGATGCCATCTGGTCCCTGCGCCCAGAGCCGGCCAAGAGCGAACATTGCATCAACGTGCCCCCGAAGTGCGGCTTTGAGGAACAATTCTGAAGCCTTCGCGTCATCTTTCTCGTAGCCACGCCCCTCGAGCAGGCGCAGGGCAAGTTTGTACTGGGCATCAGGCTGTCCCTTGGATGCAGCCTTTGAGAGCGGCTTCCATGACAAGGGAATCCCCATGCCCTGCGTACGCGAGGCGGGATCTGCCCCAGTCTGCGACCGCGTTTCGGCCCCAGCAGAAGTTTCTCCTCCGGCATCTCCAGATACTGAATCTGTCGCTACCTCTCCAGTCGCATCTTCAGCTGTATGCTGTCCTGCACCCTGCGTCGGCCCTTCGCCGACAAGGCAACCATCCAACGAGAGCTCTGCCTCTGGCAGTTCGCCCGTGAGCGAGTACGTTGCGCTCTGGGCACGCAGCAGCCAGTGACCGGCCCGTTCGTCATTCTGCGTCAGTCCGTCACCGGCAAAACAGCGCCGCCCCGCCTCCTCCTGCGCCTCGCGGAGCCCGTTGACAGCTGATGTCAGAAGGAATTGCTCAGCCCGCTTATGCGCCTCATCGTCAGGCTTGATCCACAGCCGGCGACTCAAAAAATAGCTTGCCCACAGGCTCCTCTGCCCAGCACGACGCTCAAGTTCGGCCTCGTCCTCCATTGAAACAGCATCGGGCTCGTCAAGCATGGCAACGAGAGACGCAATGAAGTCTATGGTGGCCTGACCGTCCTTTCCTTGTTCCCGCTCGCGATCCAGCTCCTGACGGCTCCAGAGGAAAGCCGCGACGATGCTGCTCGGGGCGCCCGCTCCTTCCGCACGCATGCGGGCCAGCGCCAGAGCGCCTCCAGGGTAGTCCTGCTGCGCCACGTGCTGACGAAGCTGAAGCGCCCGTTCCGGATCGGCGGGAAGCCCCAAACCGCGCTCACAAAGATAGGCGAGGCGGTTCATGGCCGAAACAGAGCCAGCATCAGCAGCCCGCTCGAGCCACTTGGCTGCCTCGGCAGCGTCCTTCTGGCACCCCCAGCCTTCGATGAGGAACTGCCCCAGCATGCTCTGCGCCGCAACGTGTCCCTGCTCCGCTGCCTTCCGGCACCACTGAGCTGCCTGTTCGAGATCCATGGGAAGGCCATCGCCCGACGCCAGACAGCAGGCAAAGCAAAACTGGCCTTCGGCAAGTCCACGTTCCGCGGCCTGTGCGAAGAGCGCAGCGGCCCTTGCCTCATCTTTTGCACACACCTTGCCTTCTCTATAGATCTCGCCGAGATCGCACATAGCCTGGGCATCGCCCCGTCCTGCGGCCTGCTCCAGCAGCCAGCAGGCATCCTGGGCCGCGAACGACCGCCCGTCTGGCAGGGCCAGCGGTGCGGGCAGGCCGAGGACAAGGCCTGCAGCTTCGCGCAGACCTTCGGCTAGCCCCCTGTCTGCGGCTTCGAGGAAGAGCAAAAGCGCCTGCGCACTGTCCTGTGCCGTCCCTGTTCCTTCGGCATGCATGCGTCCAAGGGCCAGAGAAGCCTCGGCAACCCCCTGCTCCCGAGCCTTGCCGTACCAGAAAAAGGCCTCCTGCTCATCCCGCAGAGCTGATGCCTCAAGGCAGAGTTCCGCAAGAGCGACCTGCGCCCCTGAGTGCCCCATTCTGGCGCTCTCCCGAAGGGTCTCCATGGCTTTTGCAGCATCTTTTTCCCGGCCGTCGCGCAAAGCCAAACCCTGCTTGTACAGCGTCTCGGCATCGGACGCATGATCTCCTGGAGCGCCGGCTGGCGTCGAGGGCACCTGCACGGCGACAGACATAGGCTTCGGCGCGAAGAGCGACTGGAGCAAAGCAACGGCCTCGGCATCGCCAAGGCGGGCTGCCTGCTCGAGACAGGATCTGGCTATGCCCGCATCCGGCGCAAGTCCCGGAGCGCCTGTCAGATAAAAGCGGGCCACGCGTACGAGGGCGCGCGGATGGCCAAGGCGGGAGGCGGCAAAGTAGGCTGATATGGCCTCGCCAGGCTGCAGTTCGCTCCCGCGCCCCTGCTCGAGGAGACGGCCAAGTTCGCAGCAGGCGCCGGCATGGCCGAGGGAGGCCGCTCTGCGCAGGAAGCCAAGCGCGGTCTCCACGCTTGGCGGAGTGCCAAGGCCTTGATCGTAAAGCAGACCAGCCTGGTACATGCCGTCAGCCGAGCCACGCGATGCGGCTTTCTCGTACCAGAAGAGCGCCCTGCCGTAACCGGCTTTGGGGACAATCCCTCGTGCGCAGAGACCGCCGTACTCAATCATGGCATCGACATCCCCAGCCTGCGCTCGCGCTTCCAAATCCTGAGCATGCAGAAAACCGTCCTCAGCGCGTTTGTCCATCGAGACCTCCCTCCGGACTGACAAGGCAACTTATTGATTTTGCATGGTAAATTCTATAAGCCCTTTCTAGCAGAGATATGCTTGACGGGCAAGGAACGAACAGGCATTGGCAAGAAGGGACAGGCCCGAAGCCGACGCGCCAGCAAGACAAACAGCACATCGAACGCTATACTCTCCCTCGCAAGCAAGCATGCGGGGACGCCAAGGGCACTACCTTTCCAGCATGAATGCCATGGTTTTTCAATCAAATTGAATTTTAATTCAAAATATAATAATTTCTATTTTTAACATGCCGCATATATAAATATACTGTTTTTATAGAGGATATGCGATGGCTTTTCTCAAGATCATGAATGGAATCGATACATTCCGTGGAGTTAGAGAAAATAATCTATGCTATGTTGACAAATCGATGTTTCTGTCTGAGTTTCTTAACAATGTTCCTCAGCAGGTTTCTCTCATTACGCGTCCTCGGCGTTTTGGCAAGACATTAGCCTTAGATATGATGAATGAATTCTTTGACATCTCTAAGGATAGTAGCTTATTGTTCAAAGATCTAGAAATTTGTAAAGATTCATTTCTTTGTAATAATTGGATGAATAAATACCCAACTATATTTGTTTCATTTCAGGATATTGAAGGAACTACATATAGTGAATGCGTAAGACAATTTAATGATATCATTGGACGTTTAATTTCTAATAATTCGTATTTGCTCAACAGTCCTCGTGTGCGTCAGCGATACAAAGAAATGCTTTCGAAAATTGAATCAGAAGCCTTTGACGCAGTATATCTACAAAGAGCTCTTTTATATCTTTCCAATGCGCTTGAAGAACATTGGGGAAAGCAGGTTATTCTTCTTGTCGATGAGTACGATATTCCACTGCTAAACGCCTCTGAACTTTCATTTTATCCTGAGCTCATGAAATTTTTTAGAGGTGTCATTCGTTCCGTCTGCAAGGGTAACAATTCCTTGAAATTCGCAGTCATGACTGGCGCTCTTCGCATATCAAAAGAAAGCATTTTTACGGGAGCAAATAATTTTACCTGCTATAGTGTAAATGATGTAGAATTTTCTGATAAATTTGGTTTTACAGATAGAGAGGTTAACGAGCTTCTTAAAGAAGCTAATTTATCTGACAAGAAAAATCTTCTTAAAGAATGGTATGATGGGTATGTATTTGGTTCAAAAACTGAGATTTACTGTCCATGGGATGTGTTACAATATATTCGTTCTGCACAGATAGACAATAATGCTATTCCAAAAACATATTGGAATAATACAAGCGGAAATACAATTGTCAAAAATATTATCGAAAAGTCAAATTATGACACGCAACAAAAATTAGAAGATCTCTTAGAAGATAAAACAATCACAATAGAACTTTATGAAGATTTAACGTATGATTCTCTATACGAAAACGCAGACTCGCTGTGGACAGTCCTCTATCTCTCCGGATACCTCACGAAGTCATCTCTTCAGCCAGCAGATGGAAGGCTTTCTCTAACAATTCCTAACAAAGAAATTAAAAAAATATTCATCAAAACCATAAAAACATGGTTTGAAAACACCATGAAGAAAGAAGACCTCTCCGTTCTTCTCAAGGCGCTGTGGGCTGGCAATGCCGAAACGCTGCAGGAAGAGCTCACCCGCATCCTGTACGAAACCATCAGCTACTACGACAGTGCGGAGAACTTCTACCACGGCTTCATGGCCGGCATCTTCACTGGCGCGGGGCTCATGGTCGATTCCAACAAAGAGAGCGGCCAGGGCCGTCCCGACCTCATCGTCATAGACGGCCCCGGCAAGCGCGCAGCAGTCATCGAACTGAAACGCACGTCTGATCCGCGCCAGCTCGACGCGCTGGCCGAGCAGGCATGGAGCGAGACGCAGACGCTCAGCTACGCGAAGGGCAGGATTGCAAGGCTGAAAAGCGTGCTCTGCTACGGCATAGCCTTCTGCAGGAAGGACTGCGCCGTCAGCCTGCACAGCTGACCCGCCCCGCCCTCGAAGCAGATCGCAAAAAAACGGAAAGGCCGCCATCTCCTAGGGAGTGGCGGCCTCTTTTTCAGTAAATTCGCTCTGTTAATTAAAAGGCGATCGACCGGCAGCGCTGTCCTTGGTGCGGTCCTCGACTTCGCAGCCCTTAGGTGCCTTGAACTTGAAGTCCGAAGACGACAGGCTGGCGTTGGGCGTGAACGACGTAAAGCGCACGTCGTTGGTGTTGCCGTAGAAGTCGATGATGACGGCGCGCAGGATGTAGCCCCGATCAGGATCAACGTAGATGACGGCTTCGGTCATCTGGGGGACGGGCTCCTTGGGATAGAGGCGCAAAATTTTGAGCTTGCCCTCCATTCCCTGCTCTTTGACGTCGAAGTCCTTGGAGAGGAGAGCTTGCCCCGTCAGCACCTGGATGAGGGTGCGGGAGTCTTCGACCAGACTTCTGGCATAGCGGTAGGCAACTTTCTCGTCGGGGAAGTAGTCCCAGATCTCGGAGTTCGTGACAAGCAGCGTCTCCGGGCTGGGGGACTGGGTCTTCCAAGAGATCAGCAGGGGTCGCTTGAAGCGCATGACCCCCTGGCGCTTCTCCTTCTTGCCGTTTTCGCTGCGCGTGAGATACTGGGTAAAGTCGGCCTGGAAGGTGTCGATGGCTGCGTAGCAGTCTTTGATGGTCTGGGCCAGGTCGCCGGCAGCCATGGCCGGCGACGCAGCGGCGAGAAGCAGGAAGCAGCCAAGGGTGAAAAGCAGTTTGCGCATGGATAGCATCCTCGGAGAGGGAAAGCGGGAAACAGTCGCGGCGTCCGCAGTCATGGGTACATTCGCACTGCGAACGCCGATCCTTGGCATGGTTAGGCAGAAGCGTGCGCTTTCCACCAGGCACACAGGGACTGAAGCGCGAATTCGCTGGGGAAGGCGCCCTGCACGCGCAGGATCTCGCCCCCTTGGGCAACGGGCCTGGGGAGGAAGAGCATCTCGCCGGGATTGGGAATCTGCTCGGCGCCAGCCAGTCCGAGCATGTTGACCGACTCCTCGGCCGTCCCGACTTTCATGCAGGCGCGACAGGGGAAGTTGCCCAGGATGACATTGCTGACAACGCTGGGCACCGCGCTGGTGGTGCCGACGATGCAGTGGATGCCGCAGGGAGCGCCTAGCTGGGCGAGGCGGACGAGGATGTCGGCGGACTGCTTGTCGAGGCTGGACAGGTCGCTCACGAAGACGACCAGGCGCGACAGAGCCTCAAGCGAGGCATCCTGATGTTTCAGTTCGCCCAGGTGCGCGTTGTACCAGACAATGTTCCGGCCTTTCACCTTGGCAATGAGGCTGTAGCGGCGGTCCATCTCGGCGGCTGCTGCCTCAAGGGCGGAAAGCGCCTCGCTCTGGCTCTTGGCAATGGGACTGGCCAGATGCGGCAGGCCCGCAAATTCGGCAAAGTCGGAGGCCGCGGAGTCGACGAGCGCAAGCTTGAACTCCGACGGCGCCCTGTTGGCAAGCAGGCTCGCAACCAGGGCCTGCAGGAAGGCTTTCTTTTCGTTCTGGCCGCCGGCAAACAGGAAATGGGGCATGGCGATCAGATCTCTGGCGAAGAGGTGCCCGTGCGACCCCGTGCCAAACACGAGAGGAAGCTCTCTGGCACGGAGGATTGGGGCGGAAAGGCCGGCGCCGAGCAGGCCGGCGGGAGGCAGACGAAGGGAAGCAAGCTTCAGGGCAGAAGGGTAAGGCATGGCTGACATCCTTTGTTTTGCATCAACCGCCGGAAAATGCCGGCACAGGCAGCAACGTGGAAGGGACGCTACGGCCCCATGGGCCGGCTTGGCGAGGCAGTCCCAGACAGCAATATAACGCAGAACTGGCGGCTGTACAGCGGCTGGCACGCAGCTGTCCGCAGAAACAAAGGGATCTCAGGGGAACACTGCAAGGGAGCGAACGGTCCCGCAGGCTCATTGACCCGGGAAGAACGTCACCCTGCCCTGCGGGACGGCGCGCCGCGCGGCGTGGCAGGCTGCAGCCAGCTAGAGATGGTTGACGACAGGCCTGGGCTTGCCGGCACCGGGCGAGGGACCGAGGAGGTTGTCCTTGTCGAGCTGGTCCATGTAGCGGGCAGCCTTGTTGAAGCCGATGCGGAAGCGCCGCTGGAGCAGCGAGGTGGACGCCGTGCCGTTCTGGAAGACGAAGTCGAGGATCTCGCGGTAGAGGGGATCGCTGTCGGCATTGATGGCATCGGCGCCGCCGGAGCCGGAAGCGCCGAAGCCGCCCTGGGGCGCGGCGCCGTCGTCGGCTCCCCAGGCGGAGAAGTCCACCTCGTACTGGGGCTTGTACTGGCGCTTCCAGAAGCTGACGAGCTCCTGCACCTCGGCGTCCTTGAGGAAGGGACCGTGGAGGCGCTGGAGGCTGCCGCCGTTGGGCATGTAGAACATGTCGCCGTTGCCGAGCAGCTTTTCGGCGCCCGGGGCGTTCAGCGTGGTCATGGAGTCCTGGCGCTGGGAGACCTTGAAGCAGATGCGGCAGGGGAAGTTGGCCTTGATGAGACCGGTGACCACGTCCACGCTGGGGCGCTGGGTGGCAATGATGAGGTGGATGCCGGCGGCGCGGGCGAGCTGGGCCAGGCGGATGATGCTGGGCTCCACTTCCTTGCGGCACTGCATCATGAGGTCGGCGAGCTCGTCGATGACGATGACGATGTAGGGCATGGGCTCGAGGTCGGCCAGGTCCGGCGGGAGCGTATCGCCCAGAAGCTTCAGCTTCTCGTTGTAGCCGATGATGTTCCTGACGCCGAGGCGCGACATGCGGGTGTAGCGCTCGGTCATCTCGTGCACGGCCCACTGGAGGGCGTTCCTGGCGTCCTCCACCTCCTTGACCACGGGGTGGATGAGGTGGCTTTCATCCTCGTAGATGCCCATCTCCACGCGCTTGGGGTCCACCAGCACGAGCTTGAGCTCGGTGGGGAGCTTGCGCAGGATGAGGCTCGAGAGCATGGCGTTGAGGCAGACGGACTTGCCCTGGCCCGTGGCGCCGGCCACGAGCAGGTGGGGCATCTTGGCCAGATCCGCCACGAAGGGCTTGCCCGTGGGGTCCTTGCCTATGATGAGCGGAAGCGCCATGTTCGAGGAGTCCTGCAGCCAGAGCCTGGACTGGGCGATGTCGCGGAAGTTCACGATCTCGCGGTTCTGGTTGGGCAGGACGATGCCGACGGTGTCGGTGCCGGGCACGGGGGCCTGGACAAAGACCGAAACAGCCTTGAGGGAAAGGGCGATGTCGTCGGCGTGGCGGCTGAAGACGCGCACGGAGACGCCGCGGTCGGGCCTGAGCATGTAGGTGGTGACCACGGGGCCTGGGGTGGCCTCGACGAGTTCGGCGCGGATGTTGAAGTCCTTGAGGCACTGCATGAGGGCTGCGCCCCGCTCCTCGATGTTCTCGGCAGAGCGGGCGGGCGCAGGCGCAGGCTTTTCCAGCAGCTCCAAGGGAGGAAGCTTGAGGGTCCTGGCAGGCCCGGCTGCCGGCTTGGGCGCAGGCGCAGGACGGCCCAGACTAGCCGGGCTGGCAGGACGGGCAGAACTGGCAGAACTGGCAGGAGTGGCAGGCATGGCCGCCGCTGCAGGCCCGGCAGGACGTACCATTTCAGCCGCCGGCGCCGGAGCGTCGCTGCGGCGGGACGGCGCAGGCTCGGCCCCGTCGTCCTCAGGCCGGCGCAGGAAGTCCGGCGTGCCGTCGTCGTCCTCCTTCTCTTCTGCAGAGAGGCGCGCCTGGGGCCGCTGGATCTCGTCCCTGGCGGGAAGCGTGGCAGAGGCGCCGCCTTGCAGGCCCGGCAGGTCGCCGTTCTCGTCGTCGACAGGCCAGGGCACGACTTCTTCCTTGACGGCCGCTGCCGGCCTGGGATCGGGTTCCGGCTCGTCCTGGTCGTCAAAGATGTTGTCCGGCACAGCGCCCTGGGGCTGATCGGCACCGTAGGATGCGGGCTCTATGTCCAGATCCGAAGCGTAGCCGTCTGCCGGCTCGGCCACGCGCTCCAGGCCATGGGCCTTGGCGTACATGGCGCCGAAGGGGCTGTCTGCCGGCACCAGCGAGTCTTCAAGGCTGGCGAAGGGAGTGTCCTTGTCCTGATCCAGGCGCGTCGCCTTGCGGGGCTTCTTGGGACTCTTCCGCTTTTTCCTGGGCTCCGGGGAGCCTGAGCCGGTAGAAGGCAGAGCGCTGTCGATGTCCGGCATGGGGGCGGAAACGGCTCTCTTTCCGCCAAGCCGCTGGAGCAGGAAGCCCGCCAGCGACGCCATCCCCCCCAGCAGCCGCGCCGCCTTCCCGAAAGGGCCGGAGCCGCCTCCGCCGCCGGCAACGTCGGGACCGGCCTGGCCCGCCTCCGCTGCCTCGCGCAGCTCGCGCTTGCGCTGGGCGTAGTCGCTGATGATCTCGCCGGCCTCCTGGCAGAGCTTCTTCCAGGAGAGGTTGAAGAAGAGCTGCAGGCCGACGAAGAAGCAGAAGAGCCAGAGCAGGACCGCGCCGAAGGAGGAGAGGAAGAGGGAGGATGTGTGGGCGAGGAAGCCCCCCACAAGGCCTCCGCCTGAAAGATCGCCGAGACCGATGTTCCAGGCGGCGCTTGTGGTCAGGATGCAAAGCGACAGCAGCGCGAAGCCGCACCACCGCCACCAGGTCATGGTGAAGCTGCGGGAAAGAAAGGACGCCCCCACCCCGCCGATGGCGAAGGGCAGGAGCAGGGAGGCTGAACCGAAGAGGTCGTTGAGGAAGCCCGAGGCGTAGGCGCCGAAGAGGCCAGCCTTGTTGGCAGGCTGGCCGCCTCCGCTCACGGAGTGGTTGATGCTCGGATCGGCCGGGTCGAAGGTTACCAGGCTGAGCAAGAGCAAAAGCGCCCCGAAGAGCAGGAAGAGGCCGAAGATCTCCTTCCCGAACCAGGACGATTCAGACGAGCTCCCGTCGCGCAGCATTATTCGCGGCCCAGGTATTCCTTGGTAGTGGTGTTGACCTTGACGCGGTCGCCCACGTTCACGAAGATCGGCACCTGGATGACGGCGCCGGACTCGAGGGTGGCGGGCTTGGTCACGTTGCTGACCGTGTCGCCCTTGACGCCGGGCTCGGTCTCGGTCACCTCAAGCACGATGGAGGTGGGGATGTCGATGTCGAGGGGCTTGCCCTGGTAGAGCAGCACGCGGCATTCCTGGCCGTCCTTGAGGAAGTCGGACTTGCCCGCAGTGGAGGAGGCCGGCATGGGCAGCTGCTCGTAGCTGGTCATGTCCATGAAGATGAGGTCGTCGCCTTCCTTGTAGAGGAACTGCATGTCGCGGGTTTCGAGGTCGGGACGGCCGACCTTGTCGCCGGAGCGGAAGGTGATGTCCTGCATGCGGCCGGTGAGGATGTTGCGCAGCTTCGTGCGCACCATGGCGCCGCCTTTGCCGGGCTTGAAGTGCTGGAAGTCCACGATTTCGTAGGGCGTGCCTTCGACCTCAATCTTGAGGCCCTTGCGGAAGTCGGTGGTGGAATACATGTATGAAGTCCTCCAAAAAGGGTGTAGTGTCTCGTCGGGGGGGCTCGTGACAAATCGAGTCAAAAAGTTTAACGAAACGGCTTGCCGTGTCAAGATAAACAAGGTCTGGCGCTCCGCCCGCCGGCCAAGGAGATAGCCCGATGCAGGAACCGGAACTCGTCCTTGAGGCCACCGCCTACACCATAGACCAGCTGCTCAGCCGGGACTGGCGCCAGATAGCGCTGGCAGGACGCTCCAACGTCGGCAAGTCCTCGCTCATCAACGCCATGGCCCGGCGCCGGACCCTCGCCAAGGTGAGCTCGACGCCCGGCAAGACCCGCTCGGTCAACTACTACGCCGTCAAGCCCTGGGGCTTCTACCTTGTCGATCTGCCGGGCTACGGCTACGCCCGCGCTAGCCACGAGGAGCGCCGCAAGTGGGCCTCCCTGCTCGAGCGCTACCTCAAGGAATGCCGCGAGCTCGTCTGCCTCGTCCTGCTTGTCGACGGGCGCCTTGCCCCGCAGAAGATCGACGTGCAGCTGGCCGAGTACGCCAAGAGCATAGGCCTGCGGGTGATCCCCGTGCTCACCAAGGCCGACAAGTGCAAGCAGCGCGAGATAGGCGCGCGCCGCGCCGAATGGAAGCAGATTCTCGGGGTGGCGCCCATCGTCACCTCGTCGGCCTCCAGGTTCGGCATGAAGGCCCTGTGGCAGGCCGTGTGCCGGGAGATGGACGTGGAGCTGCCCGACGAGGGGCAGGCCGCCAGCGTAGCCAAGGTTGCGGCCGGTGCCGGCGGGGATGGCTGCGCAGGCCAGTCCCCAGACGCCGGCGGCACGGCAAGCTAGGCCTGCGGAGCCGGCTCCCCTGCCCCGCCCTGCTCCGCCAGGCCGTCATGCCTGCCTGCACGCAGGTCCTCGGCGCAGTCCACGTGGACAGTGCCTCTGGCCAGCACAGGCAGAACCTCCCGGAGCTCCTGCTCCAGGCGC
>JAEEGF010399273.1_pt1 | contig 21418 bp, 18 predicted proteins | sample 9134171 | NCBI WGS metagenome assembly JAEEGF01 (sample SAMN16246542, study PRJNA631951) | gut metagenome | biome: gut microbiome; feature: rumen; material: AP-attached | host: Bos | place: Iran: Karaj | collected 2018-10 | reverse complement strand
TGAAACCTGAGTTCTTGAACCTGTTCCAAGTAAATCCCAGACATTCATAGCTTGAACTTTCTCGCAGACATTAATACATCTCATGCAATCAATACACTTTGATGCCTCTCTTATAAGTGGGAAACTTCTATCCCAGGTATTATCTGGAATTTCCTTCTTATAAGGCACCATGAGGATATTTAAATCCTTGGCCATTGTCTGCAATGCGCAGTTCTGATTTCTCACACATGAAGAACAGTTGCAATCATGATGAGATAAAATCAATCTCACAATCGTCTTTCTATGTTTTCTAACCTTGGCAGAATTGGTATATACCACCATACCTTCCTCAACCACATTGTTGCAGGAAGCAATGAGTTTATCCTTGCCCTCAACTTCAACAACACATACGCGACAAGCTCCAATTTCATTAATCTCTTTCAAGAAACAGAGCTTAGGAATATCTACTCCAACTTGAGCAGCAGCTTCCATTATAGTAGTCCCTTCCGGAACTGATACTTGTATATTATCAATAGTTAAATTTACCATTCTATCGCTCTGCCTCCCTTAAATGATCCAAATCCGAAATGATCACATCTCAAGCATCTATTTGCTTCCTGATTACATTCAGCCAGAGTCATAGGCTCCTCGACACCCTCGAAATCACATTTTCTCTCACCAGCCGGTCTGAGGTTCATATTTACTCTACCGCATGGTTTTCTATCATCTGTATTGGTAGATGGCACATCCACATCACAGGTTATAATATGGTTGTAACCCAGATATTCGTCCACATTGTGGGCCAATACCTTGGCAGCTGCAATAGCTCTAATAACTGTAGCTGGTCCAGTTGCACAGTCTCCTCCGGCAAATACACCAGGTACATTTTCAAAAGTTCCTGCATTATTGGACTGAATCAGATTTCTATCACTAATAGGAACACCTGCCTCGGCAAATGCCTTGGTTTCGATATCCTGTCCAATAGCTACAATAAGCACATCACATGGCACCATGAACTCCTCTTCACCTGATGGCTTCACAGAAGCTCTGCCACCCTTGATGGCACTAATCATCTGAGGTGTAACCCACAAGCCCTTTACACTGCCATCCTCATTCTTTTCAATCTTGGATGGAGCCTTGAGAGTCATCATCTCGATTCCTTCCTCAGCAGCAGAATCAATCTCCTCACGAAGAGCAGTCATATCTGCAATTCTACGGCGGTAAATGATGCTAACCTTCTTGGCACCCTTTCGCATTGCTGTACGAACTGCATCCATAGATACATTTCCACCACCAACAACACATACTTCCTTGCCAGTGAGGTCCATTCCTCCACCACATCCGGCTTCACGCAGGAAGGAAACAGCTGATACAACTCCAGTTGCATCCTCTCCCTCAATTCCAAGCTTCTTGTCTGTTGAAGCACCGATGGTAATCAAAACTGCATCATATTCTTTTCTCAGAGTATCAATCTCTATATCCTTGCCAATTCGCAGGCCATACTTGATTTCAACACCTGTATCTAATATTGCCTGTATGTCGTTATCCAGTTTATCCTTTGGCAATCTGTAATTTGGAATACCATAACGAAGCATTCCTCCTAACCCCTCATGAATCTCAAATACAGTTGTCTGATGTCCCATAAGCTGTAGATAATATGCAGCTGACAGTCCACCTGGTCCACCGCCTACAATAGCAACACGCTTTCCAGTTGAAGGCTCACATTTTGGTGGCTCAACATAACCGGCAAACTCTGTTGCCATGCGCTTAAGTCCTCTAATATTTACCGCATCATCAATAATATTTCTACGACATCTAGCCTCACATGGATGCTCGCAGATATAACCACAGGTTGTTGGGAAAGGATTATCCTTGCGAATCAATCGAACAGCATCCGCATATCTACCCTCTCTAATCAAAGCAATGTAACCTGGTATATCTACCCCTGCAGGACACAGAGATACGCATGGTACAGGCTGCTTGTAATTGCAAGTACATTTACCAGTCTCAATATGGGAAATGTACTCATCTCTAAATCCCACAACTCCCTTGTAGACCATGTTGGCAGCTTCATAACCGATGGCACAGTCTGCTGTATCCATTACAGTCTCAGCTGTCTCCCTGATTATCTCAAGAGTCTCCATATTGGCACGGCCTTCAAGCACATCATCCATTAAGTTTTTCAACTGACCAAGGCCAATTCGACATGGAGCACATTTTCCACAGGACTGTGCATGACACATCTCAAGAAATGCTCGAGACATATCAATAGGGCACAATCCAAATGGGGAACTCTCGATACGGCGTTCCATATCTTTGTAGAGTTCTTCCAGGACCTTACTAGCTCGTCCTGGCACATTGAATTCCATTCTGCTCATTATATAAATACCCTCCGTTTTTATTTCGCATCCTATATCACTGAATCCACAACTTTCAGTGGGTCTGTCATAATGCAAAAGATGCGACTCGTCACCTTATAATTAACGATATCGCATCCTTTCGCTCGTGTAAACAATAGTTATTTTTTTGTCAAATTTTTCCCATGTGTAGATTTGATATTTTGTGTTTTTTTGATTCAAAAATCAAATTTATACATGTTTGGTCAAATATTATTCTGCCATCTCCTTAGCTCTCTTAGCCTCGAGATCTGCATACATTACCTCAAGCTTCTTCTTAGATAATGAATATCCGAATCCTAAGCATACGAACATAACTACTAGTACAATAGCAGGTACAAGTGTTGCCATTGTATAAAGTCTAGCTGTAACCTCTGCTGTCTGTGCAGCTGCATTGACATTGTATCCAATTACTCCAAGTAGAATTGGAACGCCTACGCCAGCCAGTGTCTGTCCAAGCTTTCTTGTAAATGAATAAAGTGCATATGATGTACCCTCTTCACGACGACCTGTCTTCAACTCATGATAATCGATTACATCCATAACAAGTGCCCACACTTCAAGTGTAAGGAATGTCTGTCCTGCTCCTGAGAAGAACAGAAGCGCCATAAATACTGTTGGATTATGAGCCAAGCCTGTAAATCCAATCCCATACATTACAAAATTGATTACTGCTGCAAATCCAAGTCCAAATGCACAGATTTCCTTCTTACCATATTTTCTAACAAGCTTACCAATTACTGGCAAGAACATAGCCATTGGTACATAAGTACATACTGTAACAAATGCAAATAAACCTGGCTTCTCATAGTAATTCTTAAACAAATAATTGTAAGTTGTCTGTGTATACATCTGGAATGCAATAAGAAGCATTGATGTAATACACAAGAAAATGAATGGTGGGTTCTTGAACAAATCGCCTACAGTTCTGAATATATGCATCTTGCCTTCTCTCTTCTGTGAAGGTGGAAGCTGTACACGCTCTGTAGTTCCCTTAAAGTGAATATAGTAAATAATAACTGACAAAATTGCAATTGCCACAATTGCAATTGTAAGCTTACCTGACTCCAAAACCTTGGTCTTGCCATCAGCTGCTGTTGAATAAACAATAAGTGGCAAGATAATCATTGATGGAATATTACCAAATCCAGCACCTACTGAACGCCATACAGAAAGTGATGATCTCTCCTGTGGGTCATCTGTAATAACTGAAGCAAGTGATCCGTAAGGAATATTAACACCAGTGTACATCATTCCATATAGGATATATGTAACATATGCATAGATCAAATACTGCTGTGGTGATAATCCTGGAATCTTGGTAAACATTAACACTGCTGCAATAGCAAGTGGAATTGAAGCTCCAAGTACATAAGGTCTGAATCGTCCAGCCTTGGTTGGTTTTCTAGAATCAATGAATCCACCCCATAACGGATCATTGATAGCATCCCAAACTCTGGCAATCAGCATAAGAAGTGTAATCTGTGCTAACGGAATGTGTAAGCAATCAGTGTAAAACATTGTCAAAAATGATGAAATCAATGAAAATGTCAATACACCTCCAAAATCTCCACATGCATATGCCATCTTCTCCTTGGTGGTGATACCATGAGTTGCAGACGCTGTCTGTACTCCCTTTGTTGTTTCGCTCATCTGTAATTTCCCCCTCCAATAAGCTTATTTTATGTAGTTTTACATTAGTTCAGGTTTAATTAATAAAACCTTTTAATTTATTAACTATGCCTAATTATAGCATAAGGATAGGGGATATTCTACTTGACACCACCATATTTTGTGTATGTGATTTTCACAAAATCATCTATTGGTTTTTGTGGAAAATGTTATGGCAAATATGGCACAAATCAAAATAATAAAAAAATAGCGAAGCTATTCCAGCTCGCTATCTCCATTTGCATAATTCAACTTAACACCAGGCTGTATATTATAGCAATATACATTGAAACATATTCCAGCTCCCGCATCCTCCACAGAGTACGCCTCAATCTGTACTCCTGAGGCTAGCAGGTTATCTCCTTCAAATACCGGTGTTACTCGATATAACACATGGTTATTGGTATCATCCACATATCTGGCTACCTTCTCTTCAAAAGGAAGCATGCCCTGGGTATTCATATATCTGGTGCCAGTTATGAGATTTTGCTCATTGGCATTTTCCCCAGCCAGGCAAAAAGCTATAAGATGGCATCTGTTATATAAATATTTACCATCTACAAAATCATATTTTATGGTATGCCAGCCTGTAGGCTTTATCATACCAATCTCACCGCGCTTCTCCGTAGGCATTAGCTCCTGACAGATATTGGCATAAGCCACGCCACATCTTCCTAGAGAATCCAGCTGAGAATATGTCTCAAAGGCTTCTGTGGATTGCTTCTCCTCATTGCTAAATTCAGGCTGATTATTATTTAATATCTCATATGCTTCATTTCCAGATTGTGAGTCCTGATATAAGTTGTTTTCTGCAGAACCATTTTCAACTTCATCTTCAAAATTAACAGTGTAATTCTCAGCCTGCTCTAATTTGGTAAGCTCCTGTTTAGATGATTCGTAATCAAGTGATTCTTTATCTGAATCACCCCAAGTATTTAATCCGGTTATAGCCATAACAATAACTATGACAATAGCTACCGGCAAATTGTTTTTGCGTGTATATCTCTTGCTCATAAATATATGTCCGTTCCCGTTAGATTTCTAACGCTTTTGGCTGAGGAAAAGGAATAACGTTTGTAGGTGCATGCTGTGACGCCTCCCACAAAGTCACCTTCTGCTGCATATTAAGCCAACTTTCTGCAGATGTATTTGTTGCTTTACTAATACGAATCGCCATTTCAGGACTCAAAGCACTTTTTTCATTTACAAATTCAGACAAAGTCTTTCTACTCACGCCAAGCATTCTAGCTGCATCAGTTATTGTGAGTCCCAAAGGTTTCATTATATCTTCTAAAAAAATATTTCCCGGATGTGTTGGTTTTCTAATCATATTATCAGCCTCCTTCAATGATAATCCAAGTAATCCACAAGATAAGCGTCTTGTCCCTCAAAGAAAAAAGTCACACGCCAATTGCCATTCACTGTAACCGACCACATATCCTGTTTATCACCTTTTAATTCATGTAATCGATACCCTGGCAAATTCATATCTTGCGCACTGGTACTAGCATCTAATCTGTCAAGAATACGAGACAATTTAGGTGCATGTTCAGGCTGTATTCCTTTTTTCGACCCCGTTTCAAAGAACTCTTTCAGTCCCTTATGTGAAAATGACTTTATCATACATTTATTGTAACCCCACGCGTTACACTTGTCAATAAAACTGATTATATTTCACTCCCAATAATGCACTGACACTAGTTCATTCATCCATGTGTTACCATTTTTTTACCTGACATTTAAAGAATCAGCATTTTCGAATTCACCTAAAAGTTATTTTTATAATCTGCATCTTAACAAGTCCATCACAGAATTTGATCATCAACTTATGAAACAAGCTGACATCTTTATATATATCCCTATATCCACGCATATAGCTTTTTGCTGACACATCTGCAAAATCACCGGACCAGTTTCTAAGCTCATCCTTATCTTCTAATGAGAAAAATGCATCAACATCAGCTATACCGGCTTCCTTAAGCCAGGTTTTGGTCATCATCTTTGCTCCACGCCTGTTACAACTGTCGAAAACAAGAACGGCTCCTGGAAATCTCTTTGCCATCTTTTGAAATAATGCCTTCACATCCTCTGTCTTAAAGTAATAAAACACGCCGGATGCAAATAAGACCGCACCACTACTGCAATCAATCTCATCCATCCAAGTCTCGTCGTTAAGGTCAAAAGCAAGGTTTCTTTCTCTCTTGCTCTCAGGAAGCAGTTCATTTCTAACAGCAATCACATCCGGCATATCAATGTTATAACCTTTGCACCTTCCGTTGTCGCACTTGCGAAAGGTATCATCAAGTCCGCATCCGAGATTGACCACCGCGGCCTCTGGATTTTTCTTTAAATAATCCTTTACTTCCCATGCAAGGTCATACTGCCTTTGTGCAACCTCCAGCGCTCCAAAGAGACCTGCTGCACTTTCCATCTTTTTTCCTTTTTCTGCAAAGTCATAATCCAGCATACCACATATGCGCTCTGCTTCCGGATCCTTGAACAGATCAGGGAAGTGTTCCGAGCTAACTTTTCTTCCATACAAAGGTATGATAAGCGTCTCCTGTACTGTGTTTTTCTCTATATGATACATACTTATTCAGTCCCCCTTTTTATAATATCAACCCTATAAGCCACATAAGCAGGACTTCAACGTTCATCTTTACTCTTATTTGTAAGAGTTAGTGCACAAACCAAATACAACATGAGCCACCCTAGTGATTCTGTTCCAGAGTCCAGACCTTCTGATATCAAATTAAGTAAGTTTCCGAAAAGTACACCAAAAACAGGGCAACATATGATCATCCATTTTTTAACAGGAAGCATACCCTTAATAACCATTCCAACCCATCCTATAGTCACAAATAGATCGCATACCACAAAACCGGCTAACAATGGAACAAGTTCACTTTTCAGGACCCTGATCGTCATACCGACAGATGCTTCAATATCGCCGGTTGCTTCCATTCCTGCATTAAAAACAACCGGCAGGATGCATATGCCTATATGAATAAAGGCAAAATACATAATTCCTCCCCAGTTAGCAATCTTGAAAAGCTTGTATAATTTGGAATCCTTTAGATTATATTCGTTCTCCATAACCCTCATTAGTTCTGTTGCAGCATATGCAAACATCGCTGCACACAAAAATCCTAGGATTGATGATACTGCATATCTCCAATCAGGAGCCACATTCCAAGATATACCCATATAGGCATCCGGATCTGATGTTGTTCCAATTGTACCGTATCCAAGAAGATAGTCCCCAATAATAGCAAGTACCATTGCATAACATCCAAATAATATTCTTTGTTTTGACTTCATAACAACTTACCTCCTGCTATAGCGGAAATCGCATAAATCCGCTCCTTCCGCCAGTGTTTTTGTTCTTACAAGCTTCATACCCATAATATCTGCAATCACAAAATCAAGTCTGCACATATATTTTGCAAGCTCGGGGCAGCCCTCGTCCCAGCAGATCTTACAGACGCCGCACTCATAATAATCATAACCGAGATCGTACTCATCACATCCAGGAAGAACCTCCACTACCCAATTGTTCTTTTGGGTTCGCTTCTTACTTTCCTCCGCCCACTGAAGTCTCCCCGGAAGCTTCTTATCATCCAAATAACTATCACAGTTTCCCATGGTTGACTTAAGGAGTTTTGATGAACTTATGGCTTTAGCGAGGATTTCATAGTTTTCTTCTGCATCCAGACCGGATTTACGATTCATTGCTATGAAATAAATAGCCATGATATAGGAAGATATCAGCTTTCCATCACTCATCTCACCGGCACGAAACGTTATTTCCTTCTGCTCCTTAGCAATATTCTTTACCTGCTTCCTGCTAACTGACTTATTTCTGTACTCCGGCTTCATAATGCTATGAAAGTACATTGATAAAAAACGAATTTTTAATGTGTTCTTCATATCGACATTATAACTCTTTTTGTTAGTCATGACTAACTGTAATTTTAAAATATTCCTTTTTCAGATGTTTTATAATTATTCATAGTTCTTTAATGATATGTTCAAAATTCCGTCACAATTAGATTTTATTATAGATACTGTCGAAAGACATTTGAAAAACTTTTTCATAACTCCCCCTTTTAAAGAACATGTGCCCGCAAGACATGTTCTTTTTTTTTTGCATTTTATGCCGTAATAAATGCAGATTATACATTTTCTATACTCTTATTTTCGCAATATGTTATCATATAAACATCATGTTATAGCCTGATGAGCAGGATATGTCAGGCCAAAAAGGAGAAGAAAATGAAAAAGATATTAAGTGTGGCTATACCAAGCTACAACTCTCAGGATTATCTGGACAGATCTATCAACAGTCTCTTGGGGGATGAAAGAGTCGAGATTATTATCGTAGACGATGGTTCTACTGATAAAACCCCTGAATTAGCAGACAAATATCAAAGCAAATATCCAGATATAATCAAAGTAGTTCACAAGCCAAATGGCGGTCATGGTTCTGCAGTAAATGCCGGTCTTGCAGCAGCTACCGGAGCATTTTTCAAAGTCGTAGATTCTGATGATTGGGTAGATTCAGATATACTTATTAAAATTCTGGATTTTTTGGAGGAATCCCTCGCAGAGGAAAGAGGACTTGATCTGCTTATCTCCAACTTCATCTATGACAAAGTTGGCAAGAAGCATAAGAAGACTATGAAGTACCGCAGAGAATTACCTACAGGAATCTATTTCGATTGGAGCCAGATAGGGCATTTTCCAAAGGGAACATACATCCTTATGCACTCAGTTATTTTCAGAACAGAGCTGCTCAGAGAATGTAACCTGAAATTGCCGGAACATTGCTTCTATGTGGACAACATATATGTATTCAACCCTCTTCCATACGTGAAGACCATCTATTATATGGATGTGCCATTCTACCACTACTTCATCGGAAGAGACGATCAGTCTGTAAATCAGGAGGTTATGATCAAGAGATTGGATCAGCAGGCCCGGGTAAATATGGAAATGGTTAAATTCTATTCATCAGATGAGACCAAGAAGCTCTTAAAAGGCAATAAGAAGCTAAAGAAATACATGTACAATTACCTGGAGATTATAACTACCATCACTTCCGTGTTGGCTATATGTTCCAAGGATCCAGACAAGCTTGCTATCAAGGATAAAGTATGGACTGATATTCGCGAAATAAGCCCTGCTCTTCACCGTAAGATGTATCGCGGATATTTCGGATTTATGTCCAATCGTAAGAGCAAAGTGGGTTACAAATTCATTATAGCCCAGTACAAGATTGTTCAGAAGTTCTACAACTTCAATTAATATAGAAGCTAATTAATTACATATCATATTTATAGATACACAAACCCCGAGGCAAATACGCCTCGGGGTTTTAAAATACACCAAATCAAGTAACTATGATATTTTCCAAATTCTCATAAAACCTATATTACATTTAACAGAATATTATCTCTGTCTCTGGTACCTAAATTGGAGATACTGCGTCTGGCCTTGCAATAGAGATTTCTATTGATAGTAATAATACAAACCTCGCTGGCTCCGCCGTACTCATCTCTCTTAAAAAAAGGTACCCTCTTCCAGTTCGCTGTAAAAGGAATTGAATCCTCTAAAAGTAATCTGGTTGTTCGTCTACTTGCCATGTGATTGGTTGTCCTGCAAAGAACTACATCCTTGTCCACATGACGATCTAACTTAGGTGACTTCTTCATCTAGATCCCCCGAATTTAATAGGTTTTCGTGTCTTGTTGATACAAATTGCAACATCCTCAACACATCTATAATGTTATCATATATGATAACTGGATTCAAGGGTTTTATATCAAAAAATGGCAAAAAAACAGTGGGCAAAAAAGCCCACTGTCTTCATTAAAGTATAATCATTTTCCAGCTTATTTAATTAATATAAAATGTTATCTATTTCTTTGAGCCTTTGGCCTTGACCTTTTTCTTGGCCAACTTCTCCTGATACTTAGCCTCTTCCTCTTCGAAGTTTAATCCCTTCTTGGCACATTTTGCCTTCAATTCACGAATTCTATCCTCCTCAGCCTTGCGTTCCAACTCAATCTGTTCCTGCTCAGCTTTCTCTTCCGGAGAAATATATACCTCGCCTCTTGCCTCTGCAGCCTTTCTATGTCTATCAATAATTGTATCAGCCACTTCCTTGGCATGATCTTCTGCATCATAGAATGTCATAATAAGTGCCATTACAAGATAAGCAATCATGCAAATTCCCACAAATGCCCATGTGAAAAATGTCTGAACTGAATGAGGCTGAGTTATAACATCAGCAGAACTGGCAGGAGCAATATATCCCAAGGTATTAATTCCTCCCAACAGAATTGACTGTCCAATTCCAGCTGCAACTGTGGCAATAATTGTATTAATAGATGCAGTAAAACCATCTACTCTAAATCCGCTGGTATACTCAACCTGATCCATAGCCTCTGCAAGAACAGCTGCAATGGCGTATGTAGGAAGAGCTCCCCAGGATTTAATAAACATACCAGCTACCACTCCAATAAGACTGGTAGGATTAAGCATTACTATCAAACATCCAATAGCTCCAATTACAAATCCAATCTGGAATACCCATCTCTTACCAAATTTCTTGACAAGCGGCCACAAAACCACAATTCCAATTCCCAGCGGGAACTGACCTATAGCATTGATTAGCACCTGATTAGTTGCACCCTCTGCAACTGATGAGCCTAATACCCAGTTAGCAAAGTAAATCATACTATTAGTTGATAAGAATTGAGAAAACTGGAACAATGCCCATACAGCCATAACCATAAGCCAGTACTTATTTGTCAGGCAAGCCTTGATCTGATCTGCCATTGGAACAACCTCCATGTTGTTCTCTCCAGCATCATTTATGCTTTCCTCTGTTACACGCTCTTTGGTGAAATAATATTCAATCAAAACTGCAGGTAATGCAAATACAGAAAGCAATCCCATAACTATGATCCATCTGCTCTGAGCTGCAGCACCTACACCGATATTTTTGATTATAAATGGCAATAGAATAACAACCAAAAATCCCGGAATCATTGATGTTCCCATAGAAGTAAGCATTGCCAGACTATCACGCTGCTTAGTATTTCTGGTAGCAAGTGGAACCATCAAAGTATGGCTCATATTATAAATCGTAAATGCCAAAGCAAAAAAGAGATTATAACTTACAATAATCCATACAATCTGAACAGTATAACCAGCCTTTGGAACTGTATACAGTCCTATTCCAGCAATCATAATCAGCACACCTGATATTGCCAGCCAAGGTCTTGCCTTACCCTGTCGGGTTCTTGTCTTGTCAATTATTCGGCCCATGATTACATTTGTAATAGCGTCGAAAATCTTGGAAAATACTGGCATCATCGTAAGAAATACTCCACCAATTCCAAGTACATCTGTATAGAACTGTGTCAAATAAGTTCCTGCAATAGCGTAGTACGCCATATACATAAACATAGGTCCTACGAAATATCCCCATAGCTTCTCAGATGTCTGGATATTTGCAGAAGTAACCTTCGAGTCAAAAAACTTACTATTGAACAGTCCTAGTTTATAAGTTCTTTCCTGTTTCATTTTAGTACCCTCCACATAACATAACTAGCTTTCTTAGAGTAGGACTTGTCTCCAAGAAACTCTTTTCCTAATCAAACTATAATATGCATCTGGAGTTTTCTTTATCATTTATTTGCTCTTTTTGTCAGATATACGACCCGAATTTTACCAATTATTCTTATTTAAAATCTATTATTTTATACTTCCTTCTGTACTCCGCCGGAGATTGTCTATACTGTTTCATAAACAAATTTGAGAAATGACTTTGAGATGAAAACCCGAGATAATCAGCAATATCTCCTATTTTCTCATCAGAAAATCTAAGCATATTGGCCCCAGCTTCCAGCCTCTGTTGAAGAGCATATTGCTGAAGAGTTGTTCCCGTCTCCTCATGGAATCTTCTTGCAAGATAACTTTGACTCTTACCCAGCTCCCTTGCCATATCAGCAATTACAATTCTACCATTGCGGTGTCTCTCTATATATTTCTTACAGGTCTCAACCAAATCTGATGTTTTTCTGGTCTTGGCATCATTTACAGCCTGCACCATACGCTTATTAGCTTCCACATATATCTTCATCATATCTATAATAGTATGGGCTGAAGATAGGGTCTGTAAGAAGATATCAGATAAGTTATACTGCTCATAGGGAGGAACTCCTCCACGAATAGCCGCTCTTGATCCAAGAACTATACCGCTTATAAGGGTGATTTCAGCTTGTTTAAGTCCATCATTATCCATGGTAAATACGCCCACCCGGCGCATCTTATCTATATTATCCGGCGTCAGGCTCATATCCTCCAGTGGTGTTTCGCCTCTTTCTATCTTACTCATAAATCGCATCTCTTCTTCATAAGCAAGACGACCTCTCTCCTGAAGTGCATTTTCTATCTCATATTTTTCAACATCATTATCTTCAAATTCCACATTCATCAAATATTTGTCCGAAAACCAATTATCAGAAAGTTCTATTCCTGTAATAACATAATAAATCATAGAGACTGTAGCACCTATTTTAAATGGACTATATACAGGGATCTTGTATGTTACATCCTTAATCCCATTTTCTCTGCGAAGACGTACCATATCCTTGAAAGGCACCATAACATAAAGCAAAGGTCCAAAGATATATATACTATTCTCTGAACCTCTGAAAACCATATAGTACACCGCACTATCATAGGTTAGAATTTCAGGTTCCTCCCCATGATATGCCTGCACTATTTCCTCTATTCTATTGATGCCAACTGGCACAACTTTGTTATCATTTCCGGAATATCCATACAAAGTATGAATTTCATTTGCACTAGTAACCTCGGTAATAGTGACTCCTGTCATATTATAAACCTGCTTTAAAATGAATTTCATTTTCTCCATATGCATCATCCATTTCTGCGAATCTATTTCGCCAAACGTTTTGCCATTGCTAGAACTCTTGAAGCATTTATTCTAACCTGCTTAGCGCTAACATCACCTGCTGCAATACCAGCCTTCAAGTCTTCATAATCAGCCTTGCCACCTGGCATAAAGAGATCTCCACCAGCTGCTGCCACGAATCTGGCCTTGGAATTTCTATGTGCAGACTGCGACATAGCCGCCATCTGGATAACCCAGTCAGTCATTACAATTCCCTCATAACCATACTCGCTTCTCAATATATCCTCAATAAGTCCTCTGCTTTCTGCTGTATGCTGACCATTTAACAGATTATAAGAAGTCATAAGAGCATGTGGCTGTGATTCTCTTACAGCTATACCAAATCCCTTGGTATAGATTTCTCTCATAGCTCTTTCAGATACAATACTATTATTACAATAGCGATTCAGTTCCTTATTATTAGCCGCATAATGCTTTATTGTAGTTCCACATCCCGGATGCTGCTGAACTCCATTGGTAATTGCTGCTGACATAAGTCCTGAAATCAATGGATCTTCTGAGAAATATTCGAAGCTTCTACCGCAACGGATAGATCTGTGAATATTCAATGCAGGAGCAAGCCATAGATTAACTCCAAACATCTCCATCTCTTTTCCTACTATATTACCATATTCAGTTGCAAGCTCAATATTGAATGACTGAGCAATAGCAAATCCAATCGGAATAGCTGTGCAGTATTGATACTTAATCTCACTTCCTGCCTTTGGCTTCTTGCCTCCTCCAATCATATTCATAAAGAATTTCGCCGGACCTGACAAGAAATCAAGCATACTCTCAGGAAAAGCTGCCACTCCAATTGCATGCTTACCCTTGGCATCCTCGAAATACTCCTTGGCGATTCTAAGTCCAGCAGGGCCATCAGCCATGGAAAGAACTGGGAACTCGCTTCTGACAAATGAAGATGTCTCACCAGCAGAACCACATACCTTGCTACCTGCATTACCAATTATTGAAGACAAACCGCTCTTATTCGGATCGAATCCTCCGATGTTGAGAAGTGCTGCTTCCTCATCGCTTAACTTCTCAATCTCTGGCAGAATCTCATATTCCTTATCATATTCTACATTTTTGGTCACAATAGCATCTTGATCTATTGTAATTCTCTTGGCATTGGCCGGGATTGTATACTCCTGTGCCTCTGACTTCAAATCTGTGAAATCTGTTGTACCAAGTACATTCTTAGCCTGTAATACAACAGCTGTTGATTCCAGTTTCAACGAAGCCACAACCTCTGTATTTACGCTATCATTTCCCACTCTAACCAGATACTCTCCAGCTTCCAGAATATATGCACCAGTGCTCTCGTCATAAGAAGTAAAATCTGTAATATCATAAGTAATTCTTACCTTCTGAGACTCTCCTGGAGCCAACTCTTTAGTCTTGGTAAATCCTACCAAATCCTGATAAGCTTTATCCAACTTTCCTGCCGGCGCTGACTGATATACCTGCACCACTTCCTTACCACTGTAGTTACCAGTATTGGTAACAGTTGCCTCCACAGTGACCTGAGTCTTGTCAACTGATACATCATTGCATACTGTATTGAATTCTGTATATGATAAACCATATCCCAGAGGATAGATTCTGTTTTTCTTGAATGTATCGAAGTATCTGTAGCCTACATAGATACCTTCCTTATATCTGGTATCATCAATATTCTCGAAATCCTCCATTGGAAAATAATCTTCAAATGCAGCCCATGTAGTTGCCAGCTTACCAGATGGATTCTGCTTACCTAGAAGCACATCTGCCAAACCATTTCCTGTATCAACTCCAAGCTGTGTCAGAAGGAGCACATTTCTCACCTCAGAAATCTCTGATAAATCAACAACTCCACCAACATTTAACACAAGCATAAACTTGTCATACATCTGGTTCAATTTGAGAATATCTCTCTTTTCAGACTCTGTAAGCTTAATTTCACCAGTAGCCACAGGTCTGTCATTTCCCTCACCAGAGATTCTAGAGAGAACATAGATTGCTGCATCTCCATCCTTTTCAATCGGAATATTATATTCAGGCTCCACCATAGACTTACCCATAGAATAGATAAATACATTTACATGGGCCTTTTTGGCTTCTTTTCTAATCTTATTTATAAACTCACCCTTGGCCTTTGCTTTGATTTCCTCATACGCATCCAACCACTTTGAAGTTGTGATTTCAAATCCTGCATTAATAAGTCCCTGTTCTATATTCACAGCATAATGTGAATTCACCTCACCGGAACCCGTTCCACCTTTGACAGTATTTCTCACACCACTACCATAAGCAGCTATTTTGCAAGGCTTTTCCAGCGGAAACTTACCATCTTTCTTTAAAAGTACCATACACTCAGCTAAAGTCTCTCTAACAGCTGCAGTATGTTTTGCTTCGTAATCAAACAACTTCATTTTCTACCTCCATATCGCCCTTTCCTAAAAGTAACATACATTATATTTCCAATCTAAAATATATCTTTGTTGGTAAGTTTATCATACAGTTTTTTCGTTTTTATATAAAATAATTGAACTTTTTATAATAATTTTGACTTTTATCAATAAATATTAATCAAAAAAGAGACTAGCAACGAATGCTAATCTCTCCAGAATCTAAATTTGAAATATACTCTTCTCCCTCAAATCTAACCAGTAAATGACAGTCGTCATCCACATCAATAACATCAGCCATGCGGTAGCTACCATCCGGCTCTAACACCTTGACAGTCTTACCAATGGCTAATTGTCTATTTCGATACTCCTCCAAATATGTCACATCCGGTAAACTGCTATACACCTGATAAAATTCCTGCAAAAATGCAGCCACCAACTGATTTCTACAACCCACAGGATATTCTCCCTCATACAGGCTGCCAGCAATTCCTGACAATTCCTCTGGCCAACCACCAACAGGTTCGCTCAGATTAAATCCTATTCCCATAACAGCGTAATCAAGCTTGCCATTTTCCACTGAGATTGATGCCTCTGTAAGAATTCCGGCAAACTTCCTGTCTCTGATAAACAAATCATTTACCCACTTGATAGACACATCTCCTGGGGCTATCCCTTCTAACGTCTCACATGCTTTGGCTGCTGCCACCGCAGCCGCAGTTGTAATATGTACACTATCGCTTATGGGCATGTCCGGTCTCAGCAATATGCTCAAATACACCCCTGTCATATCAGGTGATTCAAATCGTCTGCCTCTGCGGCCCCTTCCAGCAGTTTGCTTAGAAGCAACTACACAGGCACCCTCTGGCTCACCAGCTTCTCCTAATTTCCTACATGCGATATTGGTAGAATCTATTTCCTCTACGCATGTTACTCTATAGAATTTCCTTGCTTCTCCAGCGAGTCCCTCAGAAATTTCATTTACATTTAAGATATCAGTATCAGAAGCCATTGCATATCCGTTTCGAGTGGATCCCTCTATTCTATATCCTTCCTCACGCAATTTATTAATTGCCTTCCAGACCGCAGTTCGGGATACATCCAGTGCCTCTGCCAATTCCTGTCCAGAATAATATGTCCCCTTATGCATATGCAAAATATTTAACACCTGTTCTTTTACTGTATATCTAGCCATTTACACTCCCACGCGTTATGCCTGTGGCAATAAATCAGCCTTATTCAAAGCTTTAGTTACTGCCTTGCCAAGCAATGTCGCTGCAACAATCTTGATAATATCTCCAGGGATAAATGGAACCACACATACGCTCAGTGCATAGGCTACATCTGTATCCATCATTTTCACAAACCACACTGTTCCAAACAGATATAAAACTGCAGTTGCAATAACCATTCCAGTTATAGTCATTGCAATTCCATTTCCCACTTTATGTATTAATATACCACTAATCAACGCCAGAAATAAATAACCAATTAAATATCCACCTGTAGGCCCCACAAGAGTTCCCACTCCAGCCTTGCCACCAGAAAATACCGGCAATCCTACTAATCCCAAAAGCAGATATACTGCAACAGATACCACCGACCACTTAGGCTCCAAAATATATGCAGCTAAGTAAACTACCAAAGTTGCAAGTGAAATTGGAACAGGTCCAATTGGTAATGCCAATGGTGCCAACACACAAAGCAAAGCTGCCATAATTGCACATGTAGCCATCTGGTATACATTTGTCTTTTTCATTTTACTTTCCTCCTAATTTAAGTCCAATATTTTATTCCTATAAAATAATATTTATAACGCCCGCTTTTGTCAACCTTATTTCTCAAAAGGTTTACAATCCGTATAATCCGTTTTCTTTTGTGTGGAAAATGCACAGAATTTCACATATTGTGCGACAACTCGTCTTTTTCCCCACAAAAAGAATAATGCCTATAAGATTTTAAATATGATATAATTATTTAGTGTTTTGTTAAAAAGGTAAATTAAATCTTTTTATTAAAAGAGGGGATACAATATTGTTTTCATTTGATGATAAGAAATTTATTGAAGATGCTATAGAAATTTTTGACTATCTGCATAACGGTGTAGTTGTTGTAGAAATAACTGATGACAACTCCCTTAAGCTGATTTATCTCAATAAACTTATAGCTAAATTGTTAGGTATTACTCCACAGGAAGCTATGGAAAAATATCTAGATAATCCTACAGATTTGGTCTATGAAGCAGATCGTCCTGTCTTGCACGAAGACTTATTCAGAAATTATCACAACGAGCAGCAAGACTACTTCACTGCTTCTTACAGATTCCAAAAAGGTGACGGCAGCATTATATGGGTATTAGGTCATATGCAGTTCTTCATTCACAATGGTCGTCCTATTTATGTCTGTCTGTTTACAGATGTAAATGAGCTTATTAGTGCCCAGATTAATGTAGAAGAAAGTTCCAATAATCTGTGGATGGATATTGTAAATAATATTCCAACAGGCGCTACTATTGTATCAAGCACAAATGACATTTTCAAAATCGTTGCTGTCAATGATACTCTTGTGAAATTTGCAGAAAAAGTTGGAGAAATGTTAGATGGCAATAACAGAGCCTGGAGCAAAGAAGCTCTCACAATGCTTCTGAACCAGAACATTTATGCCTTTTGTATCGAGGAAGATACCCATCTGGTCAAGGAAATGATGGACTCAAGTATCAATTCTCCTATTACAGAAACTACTTTCAGACTGCGTGGTTCAACAGCTCACAATCCAGTATATATTCATACAACCTGCTCATCTCGTATGGTTGATAAAAATACTCGTTATTACTATATATTATTTACCGAAATCACCAGATCAGTGTTGGCTGAGCAGGAATTGCAGGCCAACCAGATTATGCTTCTGCACCTGAGCTATTATGACAAGCTTACAGGTTTCAAAAACAGAAATGCATATTCTGAATATACTGAAGCTTGTCGTATCGACAAGCAAAAGGATGTGGGAATTGCCTTCATCGATGCCAATGGCTTAAAGGAAGCCAATGATCAGTTAGGTCACTCCTATGGAGATAAGATGCTCAAAACCCTGGCTTCTATAGTCAAAGAAGATTTCAGCTACACCAGCGTATATAGAATAAGTGGTGATGAATTCGTAATTGTGGAACCAAACATTAGCAAAGAAGACTTTGTAGCCAAAGTATTACATGTGCGTGATAGGTTGGTTGAAAATGATGATATTGCCAGCATCGGATTTGTATGGAAGAAAAGTATGTCTGATCTCAAGCGTCGCGTAGGTCAGGCAGAACAATTAATGTATATTGAGAAGCAGAAATATTATGAAAAAACAGCAGCTTTGAAGTCAAAACATAGACCTCGTCTGTTGAAGCTGTTGCTCAATGATCTGGAAAATAATCAATTTGTAATGTTTCTACAGCCAAAGGCTCAAATTGGTTCAAAAAAAGCCACCGGCGCCGAGGCACTTGTTCGTAGAATTGACAACGATGGTAAGGTTATACCACCCTATGAATTCATACCTCAGCTGGAGCAGGAGAAACTTATTCCAAAGATTGATTTCTTCATGCTTGAGGAAGTATGTAAATTCCTTGAGGAACTCAAGAAGGAAGGGCGCACAGATTTCGTTGTATCTGTAAATATGTCCCGTGTCACCTTCGAGGAATTGGAATTCATATCTCATGTAGAAGAAGTATGTAATAAATATAACTTCAATCGCAGTCAGCTGGAATTCGAGTTGACAGAGTCCAACAAGACTATTGACCAGATTCGATTTGATGATTACATCCAGAAGATCAAAAGCCTCGGAATTTCAATATCTCTCGATGATGTAGGAACAGATTATGCTTCACTGCGCATGCTTATTATCGAAGGTATCGATGTGCTGAAAGTAGACCGTTCACTCATTGTACAAATCGACAAGAAGAATACTCAGGTTCTACTGAAGCATCTCAATGCCATGGCTCATGAACTGGGAATCAAGGTATTGGCTGAAGGTGTAGAAACAGATGAAGTAAGATTAGCTCTAGAAGAATTAGGTTGTGATTACTACCAGGGATATCTATTATCACCACCAATTCCTGCAGATAAATTCAAGAAGGAATTTCTGTAGACCAAAGAGTAGCAAAAACAAACGACTATGAATCAGGTTTATATCAACCTCAAATTCATAGTCGTTTTTATAATGTCCTTAAATTTCAAACTAACTGAATTTAATCATCCAGTATATATTCATATATCTCTATTAATCTTCCTTCATAATCTCATGAACCCAGCCTTCTGGTCCTTCGATTGTACCCATCTGAATACCAGTAAGTGTGTCATATAACTTCTTAGTAATAGGTCCCATCTCTTCCATTCCGCTCTCAAAGCAAATATCCTTGCCGTGATCCACAATCTTGCCAACTGGAGAGATAACAGCTGCTGTTCCACAGAGTCCACATTCTACAAAGTCAGGAACCTCTGACAGAAGTACCTCTCTGTGTTCAACTGTAAGTCCTAAATATTTCTCAGCAACAATCATAAGTGATCTTCTAGTAATTGAAGGCAAAATAGAATCTGACTTAGGAGTTACGAACTTTCCATCACGAGTGATGAAATAGAAGTTTGCTCCACCAGTCTCCTCCACCTTGGTTCTTGTAGCAGGATCCAGATACATATTCTCATCGAATCCCTTCTCATGAGCATCTACAATATTATGTAAGCTCATAGCATAATTAAGACCAGCCTTGATATTTCCTGTTCCATGTGGAGCTGCTCTATCCTCATCAGACACTCTGATAGTAATAGGCTTAGCGCCACCCTTGAAGTAAGGTCCAACAGGTGTTACGAAAATTCTAAACTGATACTCATCTGCTGGCTTTACACCAATTACAGAGTTAGTACCAATCATAAATGGTCTAATATAAAGTGTAGCTCCAGAGCCATATGGTGGTACCCATGCTGCGTTAGCCTGTACAACCTTCTCTACAGCTTCCACAAATTTATCTTCCGGGAATACCGGCATCATAAGCTTCTTGCAAGAATCAGCCATACGAGCCGCATTAAGATCTGGTCTGAAGCAGACAATTCGACCATCCTCTGTTGTATATGCTTTCAGTCCTTCAAAGCAAGCCTGGCAATACTGGAATACACCAGCACACTCATTTAATACGATGTTGGAATCAGTGACTATCTCGCCCTCATCCCACTTTCCATCCTTGAAATTTGCTACAAATCTGTAGTCTGCAATATGGTAACCAAATCCTAGGTTACCCCAGTCGATGTCTTTCTTCTCCATCAATCATTCCTCCTACTAAGTTACTTTTGCGGCACAATTTTGGTGCCAAGATATACAATATACTTCTTCTTTTAATACATAATTATAGGCATTGTTTTAGTGATTTACAAGTTAAAAACCCTCTAAATATCTATAGCCTCAAAGTCTCTATATAACAATATTTACCATAGCTCTATAAATATTTTCTCCAGGATTTAAAAAATTTTTTATCAAATGTGTTGACACATAAGAATACAGGTGTTATATTTACTACGTCAGACATACTACGACACACATAGTATGACAGACATAGCACGACAGACATAATATGACTGTCGAAGTAAAATATCATAAAGGAGGGATTCTTGTGACAGAAATAAGTAGCGATGTAATCCGAGGGTACAACGATACAATGATCCTGTATCTGTTGTTGGATCAACCTTCATACGGTTACGAAATTTCAAAACAGATTCGAGAACTATCTGATGGCAAATATGTCATCAAGGAAACAACCCTCTACTCCGCTTTCACGCGAATGGAAAAGAATGGATATATCACTTCCTTTTCACAAGTGGCAGAAAATGGAAAGCGCAGGACATACTACCGCATCACAGATGCAGGGATTCAGTTCTATCATGACAAATGTGATGAATGGCAGTTGACCCAGGAAGTAGTAGAGAAATTTATTACTCGTTAACCTTGATTTAGATTAATTTCAAAAT
>JAEEGF011802101.1_pt1 | contig 21423 bp, 20 predicted proteins | sample 9134171 | NCBI WGS metagenome assembly JAEEGF01 (sample SAMN16246542, study PRJNA631951) | gut metagenome | biome: gut microbiome; feature: rumen; material: AP-attached | host: Bos | place: Iran: Karaj | collected 2018-10 | reverse complement strand
CGCTTGACGAGGTGTATATAGGAAGGAAACTCAGCTATACGACGACAAGTAGCGCAGGGTATTCGCCGTTCTATCGTAACACTACGCTGCGCTCGGTGAAGTTTACGGACAAGGAGACGGAGATTTCAGACTATGAGTTTTATGGTTGCACGAACCTGACAGACGTGAGCATGGGCGACGGAGTGAAGTCTATAGGCGCATACGCCTTCAGCGGTTGCAGCAGTCTGGAGCAATTCACCTGTGGCAGGCAGTTGGAGAGCATAGGCAAGGAGGCTTTCTCTGACTGTACGTCAATGACGAAGTTCAGGACCAGGGCTGCCGTGCCTCCGACGTGCGGTGCGCAGGCGCTTGACGACATCAACAAGTGGGAGTGTACGCTGTACGTGCCGACGGAGAGCATAGACGACTATCAGGCGGCGGACCAGTGGAAGAACTTCTTCTTCATAGAGAAATTCCGCGTGGAAGGCGACAGCAACGGCGATGACACGGTAACGATGGCTGATGCCAACGCTATAGTAAACTATTTCCTTGCAAAGGGTACTGACGGTTTCGTGGAAGGAGACTTTGACGAGGAGGCAGCCGACGTGAATGGTGACGGAGAGGTAACCATGGCGGACGCCAACCAGGTAGTGAACATGTTCCTGAGTGGGGAAAAGTGATTGACGGAAAGAAACTGAAATGAATACACCTCACTTTACCGGTGGCTTCCGCCCCGATAAAGTGAGGTGTATTTTTTCATTCAAGTTTCAGAAGCAGTTAAATAGTCATGAATTTTGGTGGAGACTATAAATTTCCACCTTAAAGGTTTAAGGTGGGTTCTATAAATTACCACCGTAATGTTATACTTAAAGTGGGAATTTTTAGAACCCACCTTTAATTATTCAAACCAAAAAACATTTGTCTATTTCAGAAGAAATAATTAACTTTGCCATTAATTATGAAACAGGAAGGTTTACAAACTTCCTGTATCGTACTCACTCTTAAGGTGGATTCAAACACAGGATATAATGAGTGCAGATAAGAAGAAAAAGATAAAATACATATTATGGGGCATGTGGATTGTCTATATGTGCGTTGGCATGTTTTGTTTTATCTATAACGAGAACGACAAAGGTGACGCCACTATTGAGCATAAAGACAACTCTACAGAAAGCAACACATTTTCTGCCTTTCCAATACAGACAGACAGTTTGGTTGGTCCCACACATATTCATTATAGCCCAAGCGACTTAGAGGAAGACGAGAGTGAGGATATAATGGAAAGGGAGATAACGGCATTCAACAACGGAGATATAGATGCAGACTCGGTGACAGACTTTGACGAAGTGTTACCAGGCGACATCTGCGAACCGGAGTTTGTAGAGGGAGACCGCCCTGACCCGGAACTGTATATACAGGATGATAATGAAAACAGATAACAGAAAATCATACATACTATTGCTCATGACATTGCTGCTGAGCCTCAACGTCATGATGACACGTGCACAGGCTGATGCCGACACGATAGAGATAGAGACCGTAGGCAACTATATCACCATTCCTGTGAAACTGAACGGTGAACTCAAGCGCTTCATACTCGACACGGGATGCAGTGCGCACGTGGTGTTCCGCAATGCCGAGGACTCTCTTCTGAACGTCACCACAGAAGGTGTCTCTATAGAAAGCAGTACGGGCAGGACCGAGGTTGCAGAGAGAACGATGGGACGCCTCATAATCAGCAAATACGACAGCGACGAACCTGTACCTTTATATATAACCACGGTGGACAGCATCATGATGCTGCGCGGCGACGGGATAGTCGGAATAAACTACATTTTAGGCGACGACAAGATGAACATGAAGATTGACGTACGCAACAAACGTGTGATATTTACCAAAGACAAGCATCTATTTGACAATGACGATGGGCGGAAGTTTCGCACAAAGGTAGTTGACAATCGCATGACGATAAAAGCAAAGGTAAGTCCAGGTGTCAAGGTCAGGAACATTGTGCTTGACTCTGGCTGTGACCATCTTTTCGACATCGACACTGCTGATTTCACAAAGATAATGAATGGTAAACATCATGATAAGTTCATGCATCAAGTACAGGGCACGAAAGCATCAGGCATGGAGGGCATGTACGGAACCGGCAACAGTAATGTCACAGCATTAAGACTTGACAAACTTACGGTTACGGGCCTCAACTTTATTGACATAGAGGCAGAAACAGGACGCGAGTCTCTTTTAGGCTTTCCTTTCCTTCAGACTGCCAGCATAGTATATTATAATAAAGGAAAGCGCATAAAGGTAGAGCCCTACTCCACTGTACGCAACTACAGGATAGAATGGAAAGAAGAAAAAGTAAGACATGGACAATACACAATTACATACAACAACGAGAATGCAACAGAATCATGGCTGCATGACATAAGATAGAGAAATACATTGTTTCTACACCGGGAAGTAAGAAAATCAGCAAGAAATTTTGCCATAACAAGAATTATTGCTAACTTTGCACCTTATTAGCGAACTCATATAATACAATGAACATAACATTACTGAAATCAAAGATTCACCGTGCAGTAGTAACACAGGCAGAGCTCAACTATGTGGGTAGCATTACCATTGATTCGAAGCTGATGCAGGAAGCTGGCATAATGGAGTATGAGAAAGTACAGATTGCCGACGTCAACAACGGCAACCGACTTGAGACATACGTGATAGCTGGCGAAGAAGGCTCTGGCGTGATATGCCTGAACGGTGCTGCCGCCAAGTGTGTCACCGTCGGCGACAAGGTCATCATAATGGCATACGCTGACATGACACCCGAAGAGGCAAAGCAGCATAAGCCTACCGTAGTATTCGTTGATGAGGATAACAGGATATCAAAGGTGGCACACTATGAGAAGCATGGAGAACTCATAGACCATAACTCATAATAATGCATAATTCATAATGCATCGCTCGGCACGCAGTGACGCTTGCCAAAGCAAGAATTCATAATACACAATTCTTAATTCATAACTCATCGCTCGGCACGCAGTGACGATTGCCAGGGCAAGAACTCATAATTCATAACTCATAACTTACTCGTTACGATGCTGACAGGAAAGACCATCGTACTTGGCGTTACAGGTAGCATTGCAGCCTATAAGACGGCGAATCTCGCCTCTATGCTCGTAAAACAGAATGCGAGCGTACACGTCATAATGACACAGAATGCAACAAACTTCATCACACCGATGACGTTTGAGACCCTTACCGGCAATAAATGCATCGTTGACACATTTGACCGCAATTTCAATTTTGAGGTAAAGCATGTGTCACTCGCAAAGAAAGCCGACCTGTTCCTTATTGCACCGTGCTCTGCAAACGTAATAGGCAAACTCGCTGCTGGTATATGCGACGATATGCTTACCACGACACTCTTTGCCACCAAAGCGGTGAAGATAATAGCACCTGCCATGAACACTGCCATGTGGGAAAACCCTATCTTGCAAGACAATCTCCAAAAACTTGCAAAATACGGCTACAAGATAGTACAACCTGCATGTGGAAGGTTGGCATGTGGCGATACAGGCAATGGTAAGATGCCTGAACCTGAGGAACTGCTGGAGCACATACTGCTGCATTGTCCGCAAGACAGGAGTCTGGCAGGAAAACGCATACTCGTCACTGCAGGTCCTACACAAGAGTCCATCGACCCCGTACGCTATATCACCAACCATTCTTCTGGCAAGATGGGATATGCCATTGCCAAGATGGCTTTGCTGAGAGGTGCTGAGGTAACACTCGTAACTGGTCCGGTGAACATAAAACCGTTTACAGGTATTGAAACCGTAAACGTAAAGAGTGCACACGACATGTATGAGGCGGTGACAAGTCGCAGCGCCCAACAAGATATCATAATAATGTGCAGCGCCGTAGCCGACTACACCCCTTCTGACTACTCCGACCAGAAGGTAAAGAAGAAAGACGGCGACTTGACTATCCCACTGAAGAGGACAGAGGACATTCTGAAGTATCTTGGAGAGCATAAACAAAAGGGACAGATTCTCGTTGGCTTCTCCATGGAGACCGAAAACCTCATAGAGAATTCCAGGGCTAAGCTGACAAAGAAGAATGCCGACCTGATATGTGCAAACTCCATCAGCGAGAACAAGACTGGCTTCGCTGTGGATACCAATCAGGTGACACTGATAACACAGAAGGAGGTGAAGGAACTTCCGCTGTGCTCAAAGGAAGATACAGCTAAGATGATACTGGACTTCACCGCGCTCAAAATGCAAAGCGACGTGAGATAAGCTATGAGGATTAACTTTCAACCATTAAACATCAACTGTTTTGCATATACTCATTGACATAGGCAACTCCACCATAGCTATCGCCATGACCGACATGGATGGTAACATAACCAACGTATGGCGTTTCAAGACTCTGAAGGACGAAACGGTAAGTTTCTTCCGCTATGAGCTGAAGGCTGGAATCAGGAAATATGGTATAGATACGCAGGATATAGAAACCATAACCATATCGTCCGTAGTGCCGGAGATTAACGACTATATAGCCCAGGCTATTACCGACATAACTGGCATAACGCCACACTTCTTCAATCTCAACGACGCCCTGCAACGCATTGAACTCGACATCGAACTGCCTGCCGCCTTAGGAAAGGACAGACTTGCGGATGCCGTAGGCGCTGCTATTTGTCATGGTGTGCCGGCAATAGTCATTGACATGGGAACAGCCACCACCGTAGGAGTGGTAAACGAACATAACACGTTCATCGGCGGTATGATCATACCTGGTGTCAAGACATCTCTGAAAGCCCTGAGCAAAAAGGCATCACAGTTGCCTATGGTGAATATAGAACAACCTTCTCACATGATAGGACGCAACACCTTGGAGTGCATGCAGAGCGGTGTGCTCTATGGTAATGCTGCCATGATAGATGGTATCATTGACCGCATACGCCCGACATTGTCAGGAGATGTGCATGTGATAGCAACAGGTGGTATGGCAAAATCCATCATACCATTCTGTCTGAACAAGGTAACGATAGATGAGCATCTGCAGTTCAAGGGGATCTACCACGCTACACACTGCGATAAACAGTGAACGGCTCACTATAGAGAATACCTCGCTCCTTGACACAAACCCTTAAACACTACAAAACGAATTCATAGAACCTACTATATGAACAACAGATTTGTAATCATAGGTTCGGGCAACCTTGCCACTCAATTATCGCAGGCTCTCAGCAGTGCAGGTAATAGCATACTACAGGTTTACAGCAAGACTGAGGCACATGCCGGTGAACTGGCTGCAAAACTGGGATGTGAACACACATCAAACCTCTCTGACATACGCACCGATGCCGATGCCTACATCATATCCATCAAAGACGATGCCGTAAGTGAGGTGGCAAAGACTATATGTGCTGACAAACCACAAGCCATATTCATGCATACCGCCGGCAGTGTGCCTATGGGTGTTTTTACCAACTGTGCAAAACATTATGGTGTCTTGTACCCCATGCAGTCGTTTTCAAAGACGCGGGATGTGGATTTCAAGGAGATTCCTTGCTTCATCGAGGCTTCCGACACCTCGACACTCAATAAGATACGCGAGATAGCAGAAGGCATATCAAACAACGTACTTGAGGCTGACACCGAGAAACGCAAGAAGATTCATCTTGCAGCAGTACTTGCCAGCAATCTTGCCAACCACTGCTACCGACTTGGTGAGCGTGTACTGCAGGAGGAAGGTATCGACTTCAGCATCCTTCTGCCCTTGATACAGGAGACGGCACGCAAGGTCACCGAGATGTCTCCACGTGATGCCCAGACTGGGCCTATGGTTAGATATGACACCGGCGTCATGAACAGGCAGATAGAGTTGATACATGACGAACGCACACGCCAGATATACCGTCTCATGGCTGAAAGCATACACGAAGAAGGGTTGAAAAATTGAAAAATTGAAAAATTGAAAAATTGAAGTTTAATTAAACTTTATAAAAAATAATAATAAAGATACTCAACTTTCTGAAGTTCGGATAGTTTGAGGAGTTAAGGGGAGTAAAGAGGAGTTAGGGGACAATACCTAACCCCTCGAAAACAAGCCCGACTCCTCAAAAAGGGAAAAGCAGAAGTAATGTCCTTTAACTCCCCGAGCGGCTGAAAAGCCGCGATAACTCCCCTTGACTCCTTTTAACTTCCCAGAAGTGAGCAAATGCGAAACTTGAATAAGGATATTATACTAATTAACTCATATATAAACAACATTAGCTTTTTATGAAACTTAAACAAATTATTCTATGTTGCACGTTAGGATTCAGTGCAACGACAATGGCACAGACAGTAACATTACATGGTGACACACCCGGTGAAGTAATCCCAAAAGAAATATACGGACAGTTTGCTGAACATCTCGGTACTTGCATCTATGGCGGACTGTGGGTTGGCGAAAACTCAACCATACCTAACCAGAATGGTTACCGCACTGATGTCCTCAATGCTCTCAAGGAACTGAAGGTTCCTGTATTGCGCTGGCCTGGCGGCTGCTTCGCCGACGAATACCACTGGATGGACGGCATTGGTCCTAAGGAGAAACGCCCTAAGATGGTTAACAACAACTGGGGTGGCACCGTAGAGGATAACTCTTTCGGTACTCATGAGTTCTTTAACCTCTGCGAACTCATCGGTGCTGAGCCTTACCTCAGCGGCAACGTAGGCAGCGGCACCGTTGAGGAACTTGCCAAGTGGGTGGAATACATCACCTCTGACGGCGACTCGCCAATGGCTAACCTGCGCCGACAGAACGGACGCGAGAAGTCATGGAACCTGAAGTACCTTGGTGTAGGAAATGAGTCATGGGGCTGTGGTGGCTCAATGCGTCCGGAATACTACGCCGACCTCTTCCGCAGATACTCTACCTACTGTCGTAACTACGACGGCCATCATCTCTTCAAGATTGCCTCTGGCGCCTCTGACTATGACTACAACTGGACCAAGGTGCTGATGCAGAATGCCGGCGGCAACATGGCTGGCCTCTCACTGCACTACTATACCGTACCGGGATGGTCTGGCAGCAAGGGCTCTGCCACCGACTTCACCAAGGACCAGTATTACTGGACCATCGGCAAGTGTCGCGAGATTGAGGACGTGCTCAAGAAACACATCGAGATAATGGACGAGAAGGATCCTAAGAACCGCGTGGCTCTGCTCCTTGACGAATGGGGCACATGGTGGGACGAGGAGCCAGGAACCATCAGGGGCCATCTCTTCCAACAGAACTCTATGCGCGACGCTATCGTGGCAAGTACATCGCTTGACATCTTCCATAAATACACACGTCGTCTGAAGATGTGTAACATCGCACAGATCGTTAACGTACTGCAGTCTATGATTCTCACCAAAGACGACAAGATGGTGCTCACACCTACATACTATGTGTTCAAGCAGTATCAGGTACACCAGGATGCCACCTACATCCCTGTTGACGTAGAGTGCGACATGATGGACATAAAGGGTGCCAACCGTCACTTCGACGCTAAGCTTCCTCTCGTTTCTGCTACGGCTTCAAAGGACAAGAACGGTGTTTACCACATCTCACTGACAAACGTCAGCGCCGACAAGGAGCAAACCGTAACCGTAAACATCAACGGCATCAAGGCTTCTAAGGCTACGGGCACCATACTTGCTACTCCAAACATTGACGACCTCAACACCTTCGAGCAGCCAAACAAGGTCAAGGAGGCTCCTTTCAAGGATGTCAAGATAAAGAACGGTCAGATGCAGGTTAAGATGCCTAAGAACTCTATCGTTACACTGGAACTGAAGTAACCACACGTTTTCAGTTATGAATCTCAACGATTTAGCAAAGAAAATAACAACAAACTATGACATACAGGAGGCGCGCAGCATTGTGCGCCTCCTGCTTTCCGATTATTTCCACCTGTCGCTCACCGACATCTGCTGCGGTGCCCTCGAACGCCTCTCTGCCAACGAACAGGCAAGGCTCAACAGTGCCATCGACAGACTTAACAATGGTGAACCAATACAATACATCACCGGCAAGGCCTTCTTCTGCGACCGTAGCTTCCATGTAGAGCCCGGCGTACTGATACCACGCCCAGAGACAGAGGAACTATGCAGCATCATAACAGAGGAGCACTCAGGCAAACCGCACACCGACATTCTCGACATCGGTACCGGCTCTGGCTGCATCGCCATCACGCTCGCACTGAACCTTCCCCACTCTACAACTACGGCATGGGACGTAAGTGACGATGCACTGGCCATCGCGCGGCGTAATGCCGAAAGCAACAACGCAGCCGTATGCTTCCAGCATGTTGACATCCTTAATACTGCTACGTACCCTGCCGATGCACATTTCGACGTCATCGTCTCCAATCCTCCATATATCTGCCGCAAGGAAGCCGCAGACATGGAACCACACGTACTGGACCATGAACCACATCTTGCACTGTTCGTCCCTGACGACAGTCCTCTGTTGTTCTATTCCGCCATCACACGATACGCCACGCAAGCACTGAAGCCCCACGGCATGCTATACTTTGAAATCAATCCTTTGTATGCTACAGAAATGACACAACTATTACGTTCATACAACTTCTGTAACGTAAGCACCATAAAAGACTCATTCGGCAAAGACAGGTTTGTGAAAGGTGAAAGGTGATTTTTACATTTAACGACCACAGATTTAAGGATTAAAAGGATTTCATATTGCAAGAATTTATTAAGCGACTAAAATCTTTGTCATCCTTAAATTTGTGGTCGTTAAATATAATCTGTGTAATCCATATAATTAATTGGAGTGATTTCCTTTTATTTGAAAAAAAATCCTTTAAATCCTGAAATCTGTGGTCGTTTATTGACATTAAGAACTTATATTATAATAAAACACCCTTTCATATCCTTGAATATATGAAAGGGTGTTTCGTTTCCAAAAATACGAAGATAATACATTTTGTGAACAAGCATCATATTCATCTCTCTGCCCAGTCCGCACGATCCAGACTTCGATAACCTATTGCTTCGGCAATATGGTCGGACTGAACATTCTCACATCCAGCAAGGTCAGCGATAGTACGTGCCACCTTTAGTATGCGACTATATGCACGCGCGGATAATGACAAACGATTCATTGCCATTTTTAATATTTCCATGGCTTTTGCGTCAGGCTCTGCATACTCATGAAGCATACGGTCCGTCATCTGCGCATTACAATGTATGAGTGGATGTGCAGCATAACGCTCTTCTTGAATTTTACGAGCCTTTATTACACGTTCACGTATAACGGAACTCTTCTCACCCTCGTCATACTTTGACATTTCCTCAAAAGGTACAGGAAGTATCTCACATTGTATGTCGATGCGGTCCATCAAAGGACCACTTATCTTAGACATGTAACGATGTATCTGTCCTGGTGAGCACACGCAATTATGAGTTGGATCACCATAATATCCACACGGGCAGGGATTAGCACTCGCAACAAACATGAATGAGCACGGATATTCTGTTGTGTATTTTGCTCTTGATATCGTAATCTTCCTATCCTCAAGTGGTTGGCGCAAAACCTCAAGCGTTGCCTTGCTGAATTCTGGCAATTCGTCTGCAAACAAAACTCCATTATGTGCAAGACTTATCTCACCTGGTTGCGGCGTACTGCCGCCACCTACCAAAGCAGCTTGCGAGATAGTATGATGTGGTGAACGGAATGGACGCTGGTATATGAGTGATGTCTCAGAACTCAGCTTTCCTGCCACAGAGTGTATCTGCGTTGTTTCCAGACTTTCAGCAAGTGACAAAGGAGGCAAGATACCTGGCAGTCTCTTTGCCATCATACTCTTACCCGAACCCGGTGGACCTACCATAATCAGGTTATGTCCTCCAGCAGCGGCAATCTCCATTGCACGCTTTACGTTCTGTTGTCCTCGCACGTCTGCAAAATCCAGTTCTGCCTTTGCCTGCTGCTCATAGAATATCTTTCTTGTATCAAGCACTAATGGCTCAGCCACACTCTTGTCTGACAAGAAATTAACCACATCGAGCAAAGATGTCATACCATAGACATCCAGATTATTCACCACGGCAGCCTCTCTCTCATTTTCCTTAGGCACGATCAGTCCTTTGTATTTCTCTTTTCGTGCAAGTATAGCAATAGGGAGAGCTCCCTTGATGGGTTTTAGATTCCCATCAAGACCGAGCTCCCCCACAAGCATGTATTCATGTAGATGGTCTGTTGGCATGTCCTCATTTGCTGCAAGGATGCCTATAGCAATCGGTAAGTCATATCCTGCTCCCTCCTTGCGTAGACTTGCAGGAGAGAGATTTATCGTAACAGCCTTTACAGGAAACTTATATCCGCTATATCCGAAGGCTGTCCTTACTCTGCTCAGACTCTCTTTGACAGCCTCGTCTCCAAGACCTGCCAGGGTAATCTGGTGTCCTGGCTCAATACTTGTCTCTATGGTCACGGTGTTTACCTCCAGACCATTTACTGCAGTACTATAAGTTTTTACCAACATAAACCATGAAGACTCATATAAACTTACATTTTGCTCATTGCCTGCTCCAGATCGGCAATAATATCATCCACATTCTCTATTCCTACAGAGAGACGGATAAGATCTGGTGCAACACCTGCCTCACGCAACTGCTCGTCAGACAACTGACGGTGTGTATGGCTTGCAGGATGCAATACGCATGTACGAGCATCAGCCACATGGGTAACAATAGATATAAAGTCAAGGTTATCCATAAACTTTATAGCCTCATCACGTGTGCCCTTCAGTCCGAAGGCAATAACGCCACAAGAACCATTTGGCAGGTACTTCTGTCCTAAAGCATAATATTTATTTGAAGGAAGGCCGCAATAGTTCACCCATCCTACTTTCTCGTTCTTCTCCAACCACTCTGCTACCTTCTGCGCATTTGAGCAATGCTGCTTCATACGAAGTGCCAAAGTCTCAAGACCCAAGTTGAGAAGGAATGAATTCTGTGGTGCTGGTATTGAACCGAGATCACGCATGAGCTGGGCAACCAACTTTGTAGTATATGCCAACTTGCCAAACGCCTTGGTATAGGTAAGGCCATGGTAAGACTCGTCCGGAGTTGTAAGTCCTGGGAACTTGTCACTGTACTTATCCCAATCGAAGTTACCAGAGTCAACGATTACGCCACCTACCTGAGTAGCATGACCATCCATATACTTTGTAGTAGAATGTGTAACGATGTCACATCCCCATTCGAATGGACGACAGTTTACCGGTGTTGCGAAAGTATTGTCAACGATCAGTGGCACTCCATGCTTATGCGCCATTTTTGCAAAGCGCTCTATGTCAAACACGTTGCCGCCAGGGTTAGATATAGTTTCACCGAAGAAACACTTTGTATTTTCCTTAAAGCATGCCTCTATCTTCTCGTCAGACCAATCAGGATCAATGAAAGTACACTCTATGCCGAGTTTCTTCATCGTCACTCCGAACAAGTTATACGTACCTCCATAGATAGTGTTTGAGGTAATAAAATGATCACCAGCCTGGCATATATTAAAAATAGCATAGAAATTTGCTGCCTGGCCAGATGATGTCAGCATAGCACCAACGCCACCCTCGAGAGCTGCGATCTTTTTTGCAACCGCATCATTTGTCGGATTAGCAAGGCGTGTATAGAAATAACCTGAATCCTTCAGGTCAAAAAGACGCGCCATCTGCTCGCTGGTATCATATTTGAAAGTTGTAGACTGATAGATTGGGAGCTGCTGTGGCTCACCCTTTGTAGGTTTCCATCCACCATGTATGCAGATGGTTTCAATGTTTTTCTTCATTTTATATACTATTATATATTTATTTCTTTGATTGTCTTAGAAATTGCAGTAATTTTTCCGTAGCACCAGAGTGAGTCTTAACGTACTCACCTGCCGCTTGTGATGCCTTTGCCAACTTATCCTGATCTGCTGCGAATTCATCCATTATATTCCTGAAGTCTTCTGCGCCTGCTATCTCTATGCCGCCACCACAAGTCTTGAGCTCATAAGCTTCCTTGAACTTCTTATTATTCGGACCAAAGATAACCGGCATGCTCCATACTGCTGCCTCTGGCAAATTGTGTATGCTGACACCGAAGCCACCTCCTACATATGCCACTTCTCCATATTTATATATAGATGACAATAGACCGAAACAGTCTATTATCAACACCTCAGCCTGGCGTAGCTCTTCCTGACTCCTACCCTGCGCAACAGAATATCGCAGTACTTTACGTCCCTGCAACAATGCCTCTATCTGTTTCAGATGTTCTTCATCTATAACATGAGGAGCTATTATCACCTTCCAGTCTGGATGTGCATTCAGGTAGGGAATGAATATTTCCTCATCCGGCAGCCAAGAACTACCAGCCACGAATACCTTTTTCGAGTCCTTAAATGTCTCAACCACCGGAATATCCTTACTCTGAGAGGCTATCTGCATCACCCTGTCAAAACGAGTGTCACCAGTTACATCAACGTCATCTATGCCGATGCTGTGAAGCAACTCCTTACTTTGCTCATTCTGCACGAAGAAATGCGTAATGCAATTGAGCACATTGCGATACTCATGGCCATACCATCTGAAGAATATCTGGTCAGGACGGAATATACTGCTTACACTATACACAGGAACTCCACGATGTCTGAGTATATGCATATAGTTATACCAGAACTCATACTTTATAAAAAACGCCACCTTCGGACGCACCGTACGCAGGAAACGTCGCGCATTCGTAGGAGTGTCTATCGGCAGGTAACAGACGATGTCTGCCACTTCGTAATCCTTACGCACCTCGTAGCCTGACGGAGAAAAGAACGTAAGCAAGATTTTACGCTCCGGATATATCCTCCGATACTCCTCCATGATTGGCCTGCCTTGCTCAAATTCGCCAAGCGATGCCGCATGGAACCAAGCGTAATATGCATCAGGCTCTACCTTTTCCTTGAGCACCCTGAAAGCATCGCGCTCACCGCGCCACATCTTACGTACCTTCGCAGAGAAGAAGCTTGCTATGAAAACGCCAAATTCGTATATGTAGAAAATTATATGATACATTAGCCCAGCACTTCCACAGCTTTCTTAATCCTTCGTATAGTCTCATCCTTTCCAAGGAATGCTGAAATATCAAACATTCCCGGTCCCTTTCCTTCTCCTACGAGGCATAGACGGAATGCATTCATCACGTCTCCAAGTTTGTACTCTTTCTCAGTCACCCACGACATGACAACTGGCTCCTGTCCTTCTATAGAGAAGTCTTCTATACCCTGAAGTACCTCCACAAGTTCCGTCATTACCTGAGCGGAGTTTTCCTTCCAACGTTTTTTCACCGTTTTCTCATCATACTCCAGAGGTGCTATGAAGAAGAATGAACAGAGTGGCCATAGCTCACTGACAAAATTCACACGGTCTTTCATCATACGCACTACCTCGGTAATACGCTCCAACGATGCCTCTACGCCATTGTTTGCCACAATAGGAGCAAACTGGCCAGCTATCTCCTCTGCTGATTTCTTTAGGATATACTCGTGGTTAAACCATATTCCTTTCTTGTAGTCGAACTTGGCTCCGGCTTTCGAACAACGTGATATATCGAAGGCTGCTATCAGTTCTTCCATCGTGAACACCTCCTGCTCTGTACCCGGATTCCAACCAAGCAATGCAAGGAAATTCACTACCGCCTCAGGGAAATAGCCACTTTCACGATATCCTGAACTTACCTCACCTGTCTTTGGGTCATGCCATTCCAATGGGAACACGGGGAATCCTAATCTGTCACCATCTCTCTTTGACAGCTTGCCCTTACCTTCCGGCTTCAGAAGCAAAGGCAGATGTGCAAACTGCGGCATCGTATCCTCCCAACCGAAAGCGCGATAGAGTAATACATGCAGCGGAGCACTTGGCAACCACTCCTCGCCTCTTATCACGTGAGTAATCTCCATCAGATGGTCATCCACGATATTTGCCAAGTGATATGTAGGCAGTTCGTCTGCACTCTTATATAGGACCTTATCATCAAGGATATCTGTCTTTATACGCACCTCTCCGCGTATCAGGTCGTTCACCACGACTTCCTCGCCTTGCTCTATCTTGAATCGAACCACATATTGCTTACCGTCGGCAATAAGTTGCTCTACCTCTTCCTTTGACATTGTCAGAGAGTTGCGCATCTGACCACGTGTGCGTGCATCATACTGGAAGTTCTGTATCTCACCACGCTTAGCCTCAAGTTCTTCAGGTGTATCAAATGCTATGTAAGCCTTGTCATTGTCAAGCAACTGCTTAACATACTTCTTGTATATCTCCCTGCGCTCACTCTGTCTGTATGGGCCTTTGTCGCCACCGAAGCTGACGCCTTCGTCAAACTTTATTCCAAGCCAACGGAACGACTCTATAATATAATCCTCTGCACCAGGTACAAAGCGATTAGAATCTGTATCCTCTATACGGAACACCATATCGCCACCGTTCTGTCTTGCAAAAAGATAATTAAACAATGCTGTACGTACGCCACCTATATGAAGGGGACCTGTTGGACTTGGCGCAAAACGCACCCTGACTTTCTTGTCACTCATTTATTTATATTTTTTATTTACAACTGTTACGAAATAGGCATTATCAGCCAATTTCGATGCAAAGTTAACAAAAAATCCCCGTAATTACTAACATTTTATTTATTTTCTTTGCAATAACCAATTTTTTTTTTGTATTTTTGCATTCTAAAACAAGAAATCATAAAACTATGGCAATGGAAAACGTAAACACCGAGCATGTCTCTGGTGTTGTCTCTTTTCTTAAAATAACTTGTATCGTGGCTCTGTCTGTCACGATGATAATGTTAGCTATGCCTAACACAGAGAAACCTAAACTTACATACGAGGTAGGTAACCCTTGGCCCAATCCACAGCTGATCTCGCCAGGTGAGATTCTTATACAGAAGGATCCTAAGGTTGTTGAGCAGGAACAGCAAGAGGCCCTGCAAAACGAGTTCCTGCCTTACTATACCACCAATGACCAAGTCGGAGAAAAGCAGGTAAAGGCTTTCGTTGACAAATTCAGCAACGGTGTACAAGGCGTATCAGCATACAGTCTGCAGTCTGTTGCTGACATTCTGACCAACATGTATAGTCAGGGCATAATTGCACAGAATGACTATATGCGTCTTCTTAGAGACGACTCGCTGGCTTCCATCGTCATAATCAACAACAAATTCGCCGAGAAAAAACTCGTACGTGAATGTCTGTCCACCAAAATGGCTTACGAGAAGCTTTTCAAGGACAAACGCATAGAAAGCGATCGAAACATCTTGATAAGATGCAACATAGAGGAGTTCATTGTACCTAACGTAACATACGATGTTAGAAGGAGTGAACAGGCTCGCCATGACATCCTTGCCATGATTCCAACCAACTCCGGCATCATAAAACCCGGACAGGAGATTATAAACCGTGGCGACATAATAACAGAGGAAAAAGCAAGGATGATAGACAGCTACAATGCCTTCATTGACTCCCAGAGCATGAACAGCATCACTGACCTCTTGAAGACAAACGGCATACAGTGGCTGTATGTCATGCTGCTCATGGTACTGATGATGATGTACCTGCAGTTCTTCCGCAGTGACTATCTGTCTAAGCAGCGCTCACTGAACATGCTGTTCTTCCTCGTGACATTGTTTGCCATACTCAACTCTGTCATAATGCGATTCGACCCACGCAATGTTTACATACTGCCTATCTGTATGGTGCCTATGTTCATACGAGTATTCCTTGACTCTCGCACTGCATTCGTAGCACACGTGGTAACTACGCTGATATGCGCAGCCTCCGTAAGCGACAAATTCGAATTCTCATTCATACACATCACGGCTGGCATTGTTACGATATGTGCATTGCGTGAGATATCAAAACGTTCTAAAATGTTCCTCACTTCACTATACGTTGCCACTGCCTGCATCATAACATATACCATAATAAAGTTGCTTGGCAATCGCGACATCACCTTTGAGATGATGAAACATTCATATATTGCCTTTGTGGTCAATGGTATATTATTATTGCTTGCCTACCCTATGATGTTCTTCGTAGAAAGGGTGTTCGGATTCATTTCACCGGTTACACTTATCGAACTTTCCGACACAAACCGCGGCGTACTGCGCGAATTGTCTGAGCGAGCTCCCGGCACCTTCCAACATTCCATCATGGTTGGCAATCTTGCCGCCGCCATCGCATCAGAGATCGGAGCAAAAAGCCTCATGGTGCGTACTGGCGCACTATACCACGATATAGGCAAACTACGCCGTCCTACATTCTTCACGGAAAACCAGGCTGGCATAAATCCACACAACAGGCTTACACCACAGGTCAGCGCCAAGGTTATCATATCTCATGTTGCCGACGGTGTGGAGAAAGCTAAGGAAAACGGAGTACCTGACGTACTGCGCAATTTCATCCTGACTCACCACGGTAATGGTCTGACGAAATATTTCTACAATACATACAAGAACGAACACCCTGACGAGGAGATAGACGACACTCCATTCCGCTATCCCGGACCTAATCCTTTCTCTAAGGAGCAGGCCATACTTATGATGGCTGATGCTGTGGAAGCCGCCTCACGTTCTCTGCCAAAATACGACGAGGAAACTTTGTCTGCCCTCGTTAATAAAATCATTGATTCTCAGGTTGCCGAAGGCTATTTCAACGAGTGTCCTATAACATTCAGGGACATTGCCACTGCAAAGCGCATTCTCATAGAAAGACTGGGCGCCATATACCATCCGCGCATACAATACCCTGAACTTGCGACGAAAAAGGACGAAAAGCCAACAGCTACAGAAAACGATAACAACAACACAAACGAAAACAACCAAACGGAAGTATCCTGAATTCTATATGAGTTTCTTCTCTCTACACAGATGGTGGCAGAGTCTCGGATTTGGCATACAGTCCAAGACCGACTTCGCTTTTCTTCACGACGTATTGAAGGAAAGACTGCCATACTATATATACGAAGAACTGGAAGAGGCCTTCCCTAAATATGGCAGGAGGGCACACCGACAGGCACAACTGCTATTTAGGATATGTAACCATTTCCGTAATAAAAGGATACTGTGCATAGGCAAATTCAACGAATTGGATAAAAGAGCCATTGACCACGCCTTAACACAGCAGGCTGAATATACAGAAAGGATTCTAAGCAAGATCTCTGCCGACATAATAATAATAAATGACATCAACAAAGAAAACGGCAACCTATGGAGCGGATTCATACAAGGTAACAATATCACATACGATATGGTAAACCTTGGAATTGTAATACATTACGAAAACCGCTTTCCTGAACACTACGAAATACAACGACTATGAAACTAACAAAAATCTACACACGTACAGGAGACTCTGGCACCACCTCACTCGTCGGAGGCGAACGCACACCGAAAGACTCTCCACGTATTGAAGCTTATGGTACTATCGATGAACTTTCATCTCACCTCGGACTACTTAATGCCTTCATCAAAAAAGAACCTACTCTAAACAACGATTCTGATGCTATAGCTATATGTGAGAGAATAGAACGCATACAAAACAATCTCTTTAATATATCCACATATCTTGCCACCGACACCGCAACGACGCCAGTATATCCATCGGCAGAATTCAACTCAAGCGAAATCATCGCTCTAGAGAACGATATTGATACGTACAATCAGCAATTACCCACACTGGATTCATTCATCTTGCCTGGCGGCAGTATTCCCGCGGCGCAATGTCACGTATGCAGAACTGTATGTAGAAGGGCGGAAAGACGCATTGTGACATTGATATCAACTCTACCCACAAAAACAACTGTATTTAACCCTGACATAGTAAGATATGTAAATCGAATATCCGACTACCTCTTTGTTTTAGCCAGAAAATTAAACTTTCTTTGCAATAGCGAAGAAAAAATATGGAAAAACTCTTGTAAATAAAAAAAAATATTGTATCTTTGCAGTCGATTTAAACATATCTACTGCTGAAATACGCAGACAATATTAATTATTAATTCTTTGATTACTAATTAAACTATGTATTGGACACTTGAATTAGCATCAAAATTGGAAGATGCACCATGGCCGGCAACTAAGGAAGAACTCCTTGACTACGCCACACGCAGTGGCATCTCCCTCGAAGTTATAGAAAACCTCGAAGAACTTGAAGACGAAGGAGAGGTGTATGACTCTATTGAGGACATCTGGCCCGACTATCCTACAAAAGAAGATTTCCTTTTCGACGAAGAGGAATACTAAGGTATTGGAGTTTCATAAAACGGCGAGCAATGTAGTTAACGAACTACATCGCTCGCCGTTTTGTTTTTACCCCCGTTAAGGTGTTGTTACATCATAAAAGAAGACAACTAGGCTCTACACTATACTAATACCGTTTGTTGTCTTTTACAAGACACAAGAAAAGGACGAAGAATCCTTCGTCCTTTTCTTGTGACTCCTGCATATTGCAGTTTAAAAGTGACTCCTGCAGGATTCAAACCTGCAACCTTCTGATCCGTAGTCAGATGCTCTATTCAGTTGAGCTAAGGAGCCAAACCAAAAATAAGAAACAATTCTTTAGCTTGTGACTCCTGCAGGATTGCAGTTTATCACCTTGCGCTCAATAAATTCGCGCGAGCTTGTGACTCCTGCAGGATTCAAACCTGCAACCTTCTGATCCGTAGTCAGATGCTCTATTCAGTTGAGCTAAGGAGCCGTCAAACGAGCTGTTTTCTTATTTGCGAGTGCAAAGGTACTACTTTTTTTTGAAACTACCAAATGTTTTCGTAGTTTTTTTTGAATAATGCATAATAATAACGTTAATTCAACGAAAATAAACGCTGTAACAGACTTCCTTTTGAAACAAATTATAATTACTCGGCATTTTCTTTGTCAAGCAAACCATCACATAATGCTGAACGATGACGCTTTCTTACACTCCGTAGGTGCTCAGGCACTTCGTGGAGGTCTCGCAAAGAATTAGCCTTTAAATAATGAAAAACTGAACGAGCAAATGTAATATAAAAAAAAGAAGAAGGACTGTGATCACTCACTGTCCTTCTTATAGTGTTTGGAATAAGTTTTATTTTTATAAGTTTTGAGTCATTGGGGTGTTTGGGGTCCCGTGGACTATAGTTAGTGTGACTATGATTAAGCCTCAGCTGGTATTACAGACACAACACTCTTGTCGAACTTACCCTTGTGGAAGTTTACAGTACCGTCAACGAGTGCGTAGAGAGTGTCGTCCTTACCCTGTGCAACACCTGCACCAGGGAAGTGCTTATTACCACGCTGGCGAACGATGATGTTGCCTGCGACAACCTTCTGTCCACCGAAAATCTTAATACCAAGTCGCTGTGAAGCTGATTCACGTCCGTTCTTAGAACTACCTACACCTTTCTTATGTGCCATTTCTTAGTCCTCCTTTGGTTTTAAGCTACTACTGATTTGATTACTACTTCAGTGAACTGAGCGCGGAAACCGTTGCGCTTGCGCTCGTCCTTACGACGCTTCATCTTGAAAACGATGACCTTGTCGCCCTTAACGAGTGGGTTCACTACTTCACAAACTACCTTTGCGCCGTCAACTGTTGGCGCACCTACTGTCACTGCACCGTTGTTATCTACGAGCAGCACCTTGTCAAACTCAACAGCCTGGCCTTCCTCAACACCATTCATGTGGTGTACATAGAGCTTCTTGCCCTCTTCAGCCTTGAACTGCTGACCCTGAATTTCTACAATTGCGTACATTGCTTTTTTTATTGTAAAATTGGGTTTCTCCGCTGGGCGTCCAACCTCTTGCTGGCACTTAACCGAGCCCAATACGGACTAAATCGGCTGCAAAATTACTAAATATTTTCCAAATACACAAAACATTATCTTTCATAATATTGAATATGCGTATTTTTTACAAACATTTAACAATTCGCCTTCATATAATTTCCTGTCATATCAGGAATCAAGCCATGTAATACTAATTATTTTTTAATAAAACGTACAGCTTTTACGAGGCGGAGGTAATATGCTGTGTTTGAAGAGGAACTGTCAGATCTTTTCGAATATAAATCATACCACTTAGACAAATTCTCGCATAAATATCTACGACTATCTTTACTTTGAAGTTCTTGACCTCCTGCATTTGCTATAGCAGTATTTAACGTCGAATAAGAAGACCTACACAATTCAATCAGACTCGAAGCTTGTTCTTTTGTCGGAATACTCCAACCTACGACACTGTTTTCTGTGTAAGTAGCAACAAAACTAATATCCCCTTCTGGTGTTATGTCTGACCATTCTTTCAAACTGAACAACAGAGCATTGCCCTCTTCGTCTATCGTTGCTACGACATGGCCGTCCCATACTGAGCAAGCTGTGGGCAATTCTGTTACATATATATAACCATCCAACATCACATCGCCTTCCTCTGCGCCTGGACCGAAGTTAAAAGAAACATCTTCTGCGTCTCCCCATCCTTCGGTAGAAAGCGTCATGGACAACTTCGAGAAATTAATACCCGATTGATATGAGCCCTTGAAATGATACGGTGTAGATGCTTTTAGCGAAGCTGGATATACGTAGGTATTCACCTTGACATTCTTCTCACCTCCATCCGACGAATTTATATGACTAATGGTTACCTCCGTACTCTCACCTGCAGTAGGCAGTACATACACTGTATCTGTTCGCCACGTACCATCATCATATTTGTTACAATTCAATTCAACCGTTACCGTACCACTATATTCTGCAAGCGGTGATATATTTCCATATAGTGGTTTTAGCGTCACGCTGACATTCTCCACATTTTCGGGAACATCGGTAAGCGTGAAATCCACCTGTGCAACAGCATATTTCAATACCAGCGCGACAGTCTGATCTTCCTTGCCCATCTCTACGACTTGCTTGCCTATCATCAACGGACTGTCTGTATAGCCTTTCGTAAAATCCATGCTTCCACTTACCGCGGCAACGGTATGTTCACCGGACAGTAACTCAAACGATGCATCATCCGCAGCGGATTCCAACGTGGTCTGCTTCTCTATCACCCCCGACTGCCCATAGGCATACAGGGTAATAGGATATTCCAACTCTCCGTCAAGCGAAACTGCATTCAACCTGACGACGTGTGCCATGTATTGGCTTTCATCAAAGACGTCATGCGAACATGCCGTCAATGCCGTTATAGCCAAGACTGAATATATTGTGTTTTTTATACTCATCAAATTATTTTATTTAAGGTGGGTTCTATTAATTCGCTTTGTTATATTTTCGAATTTGTTTCGAGGGCAGAGTGTCAGTTGTTGAGGGAGCATAGCGGGCTATGTGACCGAAAGAACTGATAGTATGCACCGAAAGAA
>JAEEGF010665019.1_pt1 | contig 21426 bp, 16 predicted proteins | sample 9134171 | NCBI WGS metagenome assembly JAEEGF01 (sample SAMN16246542, study PRJNA631951) | gut metagenome | biome: gut microbiome; feature: rumen; material: AP-attached | host: Bos | place: Iran: Karaj | collected 2018-10 | reverse complement strand
GTTTCTCGGCAGGAAACCAAAGGTTTCTCGGCAGGAAACTTTTGCATAAAAGCATCCGATTTTGGTGCAGAGGGATGGACGGAGCCCCAGATGGCAAAAAAATACATGCTGTACGGATGGAGTGACTTAGTTATGGCGCGAAACAGGTCAGTTCGTTACCCGAGTTCTGTCGTCCCTTCGGGGCTTTCAACCCGACCCCTGCACAATGGTTGGCGCAGTACTGCGCCTTGCCCGATGCAGGAACCCCGTGAGGCCCTCCCCTCTTGAACCCTGCCCTTACGGGGAGGGGTTCTTGCCTTGCAAGCGTCCTTCGGCCGAGCGAGGGGTGGGGTCTGTAATGTCTGTAATATTCTATCAGCGAAGAAGTTTCAGCGAAGAAGTTTCAGCGAAGAAGTTTCAGCGAAGAAGAGGCAGCGAAGAAGAGGCAGCGAAGAAGTTCTTGCTTTGCAAGCGGCATAGCCGAGTCCAGACCCCACCCCTGCCCCTCCCCGTAAGGGCAGGGTTCAAGAGGGGATGGCTGCGCATTGAGCTATGCAGCGGGCAAGGCGATAGCTATTGTCCCTAATTGTTTTTCTTGTTTTTATTGGTTTTTTCTCAGGCCGCTTCGCGGTATCAACTCACATAAATAGCTATGTAACTATGCCCTATCCCAACCGCACAGGTCGGAAAATTCCCAGGCTGGGAATAAAATATTCCCACGCTGGGAACAAATTATTCCCAGGCTGGGAATAAAATATTCCCACGCTGGGAATTTTTCTGAGGGGCTTCGACGGGCTGCTCAACACGAACTCCAGCCTACTTTTGCTTCATCCCCCGAGAGGATTCAGCAAAAGTAGGCTGGAGTTTAATAGCCTTATTTGGCCGTTGCCAAAACCGGCCAGTTTTTGAAAGAGTCTATTCCTTGGCGGCGTTCTGCTGGTCGATGGCCTTGATTTTGTCCTTCACCAGCTGCATGTCGTCCTTCAGCTTCTGCATCTTGCGGTTCATCTCGTCGATGAGCGAGTTGCCCTTCTTCGAGCTGGCGCTGAGGAAGCCCAGGTTGTTCTCATAGGTCTGCACGTCCTGCTTCATCTGCTCCAGCTGGCGCACCAGTCGTGCACGCTCATTGTCGAGTGCACCCTCGCCCCGCTCGGCCACCTGCTTGAGGTTGTCCTTGAACTTCGACAGGCGTCGGCGCTGCACGCTGATGTTCAGCTCTTTATACAGCTTGTCCAGCACCTCGTGGTATTCCTCGTAGAGCTTGTCCTTGTCGCGGAAGGGTACATGGCCTATGGCGTTGTACTCCTCTACGAGCTGCTGCACCTTCTGCTGCACGTTGTCGCCGCCCTCTTCGGCCACGGCTTTGATGCGTGCTATGACGTCGCGTTTCTTCTGCAGGTTCTCGCGCTCCTCGCCACGCTGTCCGGCGCCGGCGGCATTGCGAGCCTCGAAGAACTTGTTGCAGGCCCCGAGGAACTCCTCCCACAGCTGGTCGCCCAGTTTCTTGGGCACCATGCCGATGGTCTTCCACTCCTTCTGCAGTGCGATGAGCTTGTCGCCGGTAGAGCGCCATTCGGTCGAGTCCTGCAGGGCCTTGGCTTTCTCAATGAGAGCACGCTTCTTCTCAGCGTTCTCCTTGTAGGTGTCCTTGACGGCACGGAAGTGCTCGCCCTTGTTGGTGAAGAACGTGTCGCAGGCGGCGCGGAAGCGCTCGAATATCTTCACGTTCATCTTCTGCGGTGCAAAGCCGATGGTCTTCCACTCTGCCTGCAGGGCAATGATTTCCTGTGTGTGACGCTCCCAGTCGGCGCTGCCTTTGTTCTCCTCTGCCAGTATGGCCTCGGCCTTCTCGCACAGGGCGGTCTTCTTCTCCAGGTTCTCCTCTTCGCGGGCACGCAATCCCTCGAAGTGCTGTTGGTGGCGCTTGTTGATGACGGTGCTGGCAGCCTTGAAGCGCTGCCACACCTCTTCGCGCAGCTCCTTGCTGACGGGGCCTATCTCGCGGTATTCCTGATGCAGCTTCTGCAGCTGGTGGAAGGCGCTGATGACGTCGTTCTCGTCGGCCAGCTTCTCGGCAGCCTCACACAGGCGTGTCTTGGCCTCCAGATTCTTCTTGAAGTCGAGCTCGCGTGCCTCGCTGTTCAGCTTCAGCAGGTCGTAGAACTGCTCTACATAGAGCTGGTAGTTGCGCCACAGCTCGTTGGCTTTCTCTGCAGGCACGGCCTTGATGTCGCGCCACTCCTGTTGCAGGGTCTTGAACTCCTGGTAGGTCTTGCTGGCCTCCTCGGGCGAGGTGACCATGCCCTTTATCTTCTCAATGATGGCGAGCTTCTTCTTCAAGTTCTCTTCCTTCTCAGCCTCCTGCTCGCGGAAGAGCTGCTGCCTGCGCTCCTTGATGATGCCCATCTCGGCCTTGAAGGCCTCCTCGGCCTCGTCGGGCGTAATCTGGTAGGCCTCGGGGTCACCGCCGCCGTCGATATATTCCTTGAGGCGGTTTTCACGCTCGGCAATGTGTAGCTTGTAGAAGACGGTCTTGAGGTAGTCCACCTCTTCCTTCTGCGGCATCTCCTCGCCGTGAGCCAGTTCCTTCACACGCTCCAGCACCTCGGCCTTGGTGGCGTAGGTCTTGGGCTCGGCTGCTGACTCCGGGGCTGCTGGTGCCTCTGGTGTCTCCGGGACTTCTGGGGCGACAGGTGCCTCAGTGTTTTCTACTTGCTGACTAACCGTCTCTTCGACTGGCGAAGTGCTGACGGGAACATTCTCTTGAGAGTCCATCATTTAACTGTTTTAAGTTACTGATTTATTTACGTATATTCACAAAACGGGGCAAAAGTACGAAAAAGTTAGGAGTTAGGAGTTAGAAAATGGCACTTTTTTTACATCGCGTTATTTTTTTTTAACACAAATCGAAAAAAAGAAAAGCGTTTGCTTGGTCGTTTCGGCACTTTGTCGTACTTTTGCACTCGCAAACACGGTGGTTCGTGCCCGTTGGGGCTCGATGAAAAGGGAATGGGGTGTGAGTCCCCTGCTGTCCCGCAGCTGTGAGTCGCCTTTGACCGGTGCAAGCATGATGTCACTGAGATTTTCGGGAAGACGCTTGCTGCCGGGCGACAAGCCAGAAGACCTGCCACGGTGTGGATGACCTGAACGAGCCTCTGGGGTTAGGACGACAGGCCACAGGCTGTTTTTAGCATCGGATGAACACAGGCAGAAGCGTTTTTAGTGTAACGGCAGGACACCTATGGATACGCATGAGCAGGACATGGCTCATGGGGTGGGTGTTGTTGATGCTCTTCACCCAGACTGTTTGGGGGCAAGAACAGGGCGACACGACTCTGAACATCAAGGAGGTGGTGGTGACGTCGAAGCTGACCTTCCGCGAAGTCATCCCCTCGCAGAAGCTGCACGGCGAGCAGCTGCAGCGGCTGTCGTCGCTGTCGGTGGCCGATGCCATGCGCTATTTCTCAGGCGTGCAGCTGAAGGACTATGGCGGTGTGGGCGGCGTGAAGACCGTCGACGTGCGGGCCATGGGCACCAATCACTTAGGCGTGAGCTACGACGGCATCACGCTGGGCAATGCGCAGAACGGGCAGATAGACCTGGGGCAGTTCTCGCTCGACAACATCGACGAGATAGCCCTCTACAACGGGCAGAAGAGCGCCATCTTCCAGTCGGCCAGCGACTTCGCCTCTGCCTCATCAGTTTATATACGTACGCGACGCCCGCGCTTTGCCGACGGGAAGCAGCAGAACTGGCGGGCAAAGGCGAAATACGGGGCGAGCGACCTGCTGCGCCTCTCCACCCTCTATGAGCGGCAGCTGGGCGACAGCCTGTGCCTGAGCCTGAACGCTGAGTTCCTGACGTCCAGCGGCAAGTATCACTTCACCTATCAGCGGAAGAACCTCGACGGCACCATTGCCTGGGACACCACCGCCGTGCGCCAGAACGGCGACATCCATGCCGAGCGTGTGGAGGCCAACCTGCACGGTGTGCTGGCCCGGGGCACCTGGATGCTGAAAGGCTATGCCTACCACTCGCAGCGCGGCATCCCCGGTGCCATCGTCAACAATGTGTGGCGGCGGGGCGAGCGGCAGGGCGACCTCAACACCTTTGTGCAAGGACAGTGGCAGCGCTCGCTGGGCAATGTGTTCAGCACGAAATGGCTGGCCAAGTATGCGTACTACAACACCCACTACGTCAACCGCGACAGCACCTTGCTGCCTGTCGACAACCGCTACCGCCAGCAGGAAGCCTTCCTCTCGTCGGCCAACGTGGTGGAGCTGCGTCCCAACTGGAGTGCATCGCTGGCCTACGATCTGCGCTGGAACCACCTCAACGCCGATACCTACCGGGTGGGAGGACGTCTGCAGTCTCCCCGTCGCTTCACCCATGCCCTCTCGTTGGCTACCGCCATCGACTACCGCCGTCTGAAGGCTCAGGCATCGGTGGTGGAGACCGTCGTCAGCGACCGCACCGGCAGCGGCAGCCAGCACGTCAGCCGTCTGACGCCAGCACTCTTCGTCGCCGTCTATCCACTCGCCGCCCGCCGCTCACCTCTCACCTCACTCTGCCTCCGTGCCTTTGCCAAGCGGAGCTTCCGTATGCCTACCTTCAACGACCTTTACTATACAGAGATGGGAAATGCCTCGCTCCGGCCCGAGTCTGCCACACAGTTTGACATAGGATTAGTGGCAGGGCGGACAGTGGAGCGAGGCTTCATCACCCACTTCTCGCTGCAGGCAGATATATATTATAATAAGGTACGCGATAAAATCATTGCCTACCCCAAAGGGCAGCAGTTCCGCTGGACGATGCTCAACCTGGGGCGTGTCGACATCCGTGGGCTCGACGTGGTGGGCGAGGCCAGCTGCCGGCTGGGCAGCCAGACCACGGCCACCCTCCGTGCTCAGTACACTTGGCAGCGGGCCATCGATGTGACGGATGCACGCAAGCCGTTCTACAAGCATCAGATTCCATACATGCCACGCCACAGCGGCACCGTCATTGCTGCCGTGCAGCACCGCGGCCTCACCCTGAACTACAGCTTCCTCTACACCGGTGAGCGATGGAACGAGCAGGAGAACACTGCCTACAACCATGTGCAGCCCTGGTACACCAGCGACCTTTCGGCCAGTTACCAGTGGCGGATGGCGAGCTGCGAACTGCGGATGACGGCTGAGCTGAACAACGTGTTCAACCAGCAGTACGACGTCATCACCAACTATCCCATGCCCGGGCGCAATGCCGCCGTGAGCATCGAAGTGAACATCTGATTATTTCTACAACAACGAATGGAACGAATGAAACGAATCATGACAATGGCCTGTCTGCTGCTCTGCCTCACCGCCTGCCGCGAGGACGACGAGGTGATACAGCCGACGACCGACGAGACGGGCGACACGAGCGTGACCGACTACTTAGGCATGTACGTGCTCTGCGAGGGCAACATGGGGTCGAACAAAGCCACGCTCGACTATCTCGACCTGCACACCGGCGTCTACCACAAGAATATCTTCCCATCGCGCAACCCGCAGCAGGTGAAGGAGTTGGGCGATGTGGGCAACGACGCCAAGATATACGGCCAGCGGCTGTGGCTCGTCATCAACTGCTCGAACAAAGTAGAGGTGTGCCGTGCCGACGATGCCCGCTCCCTGGGGCATGTCGACATTCCCAACTGCCGTTTTCTGGCCTTCCACGACGGCTATGCCTACGTCAGCAGCTATGTGGGGCCGACGGGCGGCAGCTCCGTGCAGGGCAGCGTCTACAAGGTAGACACGCTGACGCTGCAGGTGGCTGGTCGCGTGACGGTGGGCTATCAGCCCGAAGAGATGGCTGTCGTCGACGGCAAGCTCTATGTGGCCAACAGCGGAGGCTATGAGGCCATTCAGGGACGCAGCTACGACCGCACAGTGAGCGTCATCGACCTGAAGACCTTCACCGAGGAGCGGCGCATCGACGTGGCGCCCAACCTGCTCCGCCTGCGGGCCGACAGCCACGGACAGCTGTGGGTCAGTACACGAGGCGACTACAGCACGGCCCATCCCTCACGGCTCTATCTTTTGGCGAAGAACTCCGCCGGACAGATGGCGAAGGCCGACTCGGTCGATGTGCCTGTCAGCGACATGGCCTTGCGTGGCGACTCGCTCTGCTTTGTCGGCGTCAGCTATGACAGCCAGTGGAACACCCAGGCCGTCTTTGGCATCATCGACTGCAAGAGCCACCGGCTGACTGCCGACAAGCTCATCAACGACGGCAGCGAGATAGAGACTGCCTATGGCCTGATGGTGCATCCGCAGACGGGCGATGTCTATGTGATGGATGCCACAAACTATGTCTCCAGCGGCTGGCTCTTCTGCTTTGGCAGCGACGGCAACTTCAAGTGGAAGACGTCCACCGGCGATATTCCCGGCCATGCGTGCTTTTTGGGAAAATGAGAGAATGAGAAATGGAGAAAATGAGAGAATGAGAAAATGAGAGATTGAGAGAATGAGAAATGGAGAAAATGAGAAAATGAGAGATTGGCGAATGAGAACAAAGCTGAGAGGCCGTTGGGCCGCTTTCTTTTGCCTGTTGCCGCTGCTGGCACAGGCACAGACGAAATATTTGGAGGCGGTCGACGAGTATGTGCCCGCTCCGGGACAGTTTGTCAACACCTTGCCGGCTGCCGATGCCACCGACACACCCGCCACGATGGCCCGGAAATGCACGGAGCGGCTGGCAGGCGGTGCCGGGCAGATGGTGACGCTCGGCGCGTGGGGCGGGTATATCACCTTCCACTTCGACCACCCCGTGGCCAACATTCCCGGCGAGAACGACTTTGCCGTGTGGGGCAATGCCAACGTGAATGGCGCCGAGCCTGGCATCGTCATGGTCAGCCAGGACACCAACGGCAACGGACTGCCCGACGACACATGGTATGAGCTGGCCGGATCGGCCGACACCGACAGCGTGGGGCTGGTGACCTACGGCTACACGCTGACCTACACCCGTCAGGGCGACTTGCAGGATGTGCCCTGGACAGACAGCAGGGGCGACAGCGGCACCGTGACCCGCAACGGATTCCACAAGCAGGAATACTTCCCACTCTGGCTGGGCGATGCGCTGACGCTGAGCGGCACACTCTTGCCTGCCAATGCGAGGAACACCAGTGCCAACGGACAAAACTGGGTGCTGCAGGCCCTGCGCTATGGCTATGCCGACAACGTGCCCAATGCCGACAGCGCGGCCAACGGCTTCAATCTGGAATGGGCCGTCGAGCCCGTCACACGAAAAACCGTCAGGCTCACCCATGCCGACTTCTTCCGTGTTTATACCGCACAGAACCAGATGTGTGGCTGGCTGGGCGAGACATCGACCGAGATAACCGGAGCCGAGGACCTTCACCTCGAAGCCTCCCTGCAGCAGGCAGCATCCATACGCCACCTGTCGCGTGACATGGTGCAAGGCTCAGACAATGCCTACGACCTGTCGGGGCGCAAGGTCAAGGCGGGACGGGCACGCATGATGATAGTGAAGAAAGGAAAGAAACTCATTACTAACCATTAAATTATATGATGTGCTTATGAAAAAGATTTTTTACTCTTTCGCGGCTCTGTGTTTCGCCATCGGCGCACAGGCACAAGTGGTGACCTTCGAAAATGTGGACACCTTCGAAGGCGAGCTGACGCTCAATGCTGACAACTATCAGCGTAACTTTATGGACGAGGACGAGATAGAAGGCTATTTCGTGTCAGGCAATTTCGCCTTCCCCAACTACTGCATCGAAGACTGGGATTTCTATTGCGGATTTGCCATCTCTGCACGCACCGAGACAACCTTTGCCAAGACCACTCCCGACCAGTTCAACAGCTGCGTGGGCCACGGTGTGAACAACTCGAAGAACTATGCCATCTACTATGATGCCAGTTCGATGATGCCTCCCATGTACATCGAGAACTTCAGCGGTGAAGACCAGCCCGTTACAGGATTCTATCTGACCAACACCGCATGGGTGACGAAAGCCATCCTCGAAGGCGACGGCTACGGCGGCCCCTTTGAGACTGGCGACTACCTGAAGCTCATCATCACTGCCACGAACAGCGCCGAAGAGACGAAGACCATGGAGGTGTTCCTGGCCGACTACACCTCGGACGAGGCTGCCAACCATTACTACCTGAAGGACTGGACGTGGGTGGACCTCAGCCCGCTGGGAGCCCTGAGCCAGCTGTCGTTTGTCATCGACGGCAGCCGCAAGAACGACTGGGGACTGACCACGCCCACCTATTTCTGCATGGACGACTTCAACGGTGTGGCTCCGCAGCAGGCAGAGGAAGGACAGGCCGCCACGTTTGAAGACCTGACGCTGGAGCCTGAGAGCTTCTGGAACGGCACCGACGGCACCGGCTCGTTCATCAGCGGCGGATTCCGTTTTGAGAACGGCTATCAGGACTACGGCGGCTATCCCTACTGCTATGGATTCTACTACACCAACCGCACCGCCACCACCTACACCGGCGATGCCGTCAACGAGCAGTATAACTCGTGCGTAGGCAGCGGAGCAGAGAATTCGGCCACCTATGCCACCTACAACCTCAACCTCTTCGACAATCCCAAAGGCGTCGTCGTCATGGGTGAGCCACGGCAGATCAGCGGATGCTACCTCACCAACAACGCATACGCCTATCTGTCCATGCTTCATGGCGACAACGGCACGAAGAAGTTTGCAGAGGGCGACTGGTTCAAAGTCACCATCACCGGCTCCGATGCCGAGGGCAACGCCACGGGCAGCGTAGACTTCTACCTGGCCGACCTGCGCTCCTCCACCGCAAGCGAGCAGTACATCCTTGACGAGTGGCGCTGGTGCGACCTCACCTCGCTGGGCAAGGTGCAGCGCCTGGACTTCAACATGAGCAGCACCGACAACGGCGAATGGGGCATGAACACGCCGGCATACTTCTGCATGGACAACCTGGGCGGCGAGCAGCCTACCACCGTGGGCATCAGCCAGCGACAGAGCGTCTGTCCGAGTGCTGCCGTGCGCTACAGCCTTGACGGCCGCAGCCTCAGCGTCGCCAAGAAGGGCCTCAACATTGTCCGCATGGCCGACGGCACCGTGCGCAAGGTCATCGTGAAGTAAATCGTCATGCTAAGGGACGGCAGAAATGATGTGCATGTTCTGCCGTCCCTTCGGAATAAGAGGCTTCTATGTTAAAAGTAACAAAGCACGCACTATGTGCCATGTTGCTGCTCATCGTCCTGACAGCCTGCGGTGGACAGCGTGCTCCGCAGAGCTGGGCAGAGCGGCTGCAGCAGACGCCCGCCCCCGACAGCCTGACGTTCCGCTATGCCCGCCTCATCCACGTGGAGCAGCAGGAAGGCTGTAGGGTGGTGTATATCGACAACCCCTGGCAACCGGGCAAAGGCCTGCACACCTACGTCCTCGTGCCCTATGGCGCCACCCTGCCGCACGCTCTCCCCGCCGGCACCGTCGTCCGCACACCGCTCAGGCGCAGCGTCGTCTTCACCAGCGTGCACTGCGCTCTGATAGAACAGCTGCACGCCACGGCGCAGGTGGCAGGCGTGGCCGACCTGAAATACATCAAGGTGCCTTTCGTGCAGGAGGGCGTGAAAGCCGGCAGCATCACCGACTGCGGCGACGGCATGAGCCCCGTGGTGGAGACCATCATCGACACCGAGGCCGACGCCATCCTCCTCTCGCCCTTTGAGAACGCCGGCGGCTACGGACGCATGGAGAACATCGGCATACCCATCATCGAGTGCGCCGAATACATGGAGGCATCGCCCCTGGCACGCGCCGAGTGGGTGCGCTTCTACGGGATGCTCTTCGGACAGGAGGAAGAGGCCGAGCGGCTGTTCACCGAGGTGGAGTCCCACTACATGGAGCTGAAGCAGCAGGCCGCCACAGCCTTCTGTCGCCCCTCGGTGCTGGTGGACAAGATGGCCGGCTCGGTGTGGTATGTGCCGGGCGGACGCTCCACCATCGGGCAGATGCTCAGCGATGCCAACGCCGACTATCCCTGGGCCGACGACGACCACGGCGGCTCCTTGCAGCTGGCCTTCGAGACCGTCTTAGAGCGTGCCGGACAGAGTGACGCCTGGCTGCTGCGCTATGACAGCCCCACACCGCTGACATTGCCCCAGCTGCTCAGCGAGAAAGACGGCTACCGCATGGTGAAGGCCACGCAAAGCTCGCCTCTCGCCTCTCACCTCACACCTCCGTCGGGGGTCTACGGATGCAACGTCACCACCTCGCTGTTCTACGAGGAGACACCCTTCCGCCCCGACCTCCTGCTGCAGGACTTCATAAAAATTCTGCACCCCGACATACCAAACCTCCCGCCGCTGCGTTATTATCACAGGATAGAGTGACTGGCGCAACCTTCGCATCCATCGGTCGTGTATTGCACGTTTTTCGTGCACACCTGTGGTAAGAAAGCCAATGAGAAGAAAGGAGACAGGAATAGTGTTGCTTGTGGCACTCATCGCGGTGCTGTTTGTCCTCAACCTTTTTGAGGGCAGCATCCGCATACCCGCCTCCGACGTGCTGGCCATCCTCATGGGCGATGAGGGTGCCAAGCCCTCGTGGCGCTACATCGTGCTGGAGAGCCGTCTGCCGCAGGCCATCACCGCCGTGCTCTGCGGCGCCTCGCTGGCCGCCAGCGGACTGCTGCTGCAGACCGCCTTCCGCAATCCCCTGGCCGACCCCTCCATCTTCGGCATCAGCAGCGGCGCGGCCTTGGGCGTGGCACTCGTCATGCTCATGCTGGGCGGCACGCTGTCCGTCGGCTCGCTGCAGTTCAGCGGCTTCGTGGCGGTCATCGCGGCTGCCTTTGCGGGTGCCATGATGGTCACGGCCGTCATCTTCTTCTTCTCCACGCTGGTCAGGAGCCATGTCATGCTGCTCATCATCGGCATCATGATAGGCTACCTGGCGTCGTCGGCCATCACCCTGCTCAACTTCTTCGCCACCGACGAGGGCGTGAAGACCTACGTGATGTGGGGCATGGGCTCCTTTGGCGGCGTCACCATGAGTCACATGCCTTTCTTCGTCACGTCCACCCTGCTGGGCCTGGCGGGCACGATGCTGCTCATCAAACCCCTGAACGCCCTGATGCTGGGCGACCACTATGCTGCGAACCTGGGCTTCAGCGTGCGCCGCATCCGCAACTGGCTGCTCGTGGTCACGGGGCTGCTCACCGCCGTCACCACCGCCTTCTGCGGCCCGGTGTCGTTCATCGCCCTGGCCGTGCCGCACGTCACACGTCTGCTGCTGCGCACCGACGACCACCGTCTGCTGCTGCCAGCTACAGCGCTCTGCGGGGCCGTCGTGGCCCTCGTCTGCAACTTCATCTGTTTCCTTCCCGGCGAGAGCGGCATCATCCCTCTTGCCGCCGTGACGCCCCTCATGGGTGCACCCGTCATTATCTATATCATCGTCAAGGGAAAGAAATAGAACGATAAATGATTCAAGTCTCGCAAGTCTTGGAGTTAAAGGAGTTAAGAGGGTAAAAGGAGTTAAAGGAGTTAAGGGAGTTAAAGGAGTTAAAGGAGTTAAAGGAGTTCAATGCGCAGCCATCCCCTCCCTTCAAGGGGAGGGGTTAGGGGTGGGGTCTGTAATATCAGTAATACTCTATCAGCTAAAAAGTTCGTGCTGTACGGATGGAATTGGGCTTAGTTGCGACGCTATCTATGTCACTCCATCCGTACAGCATGTGTCCTTTTGCCATCTGGGGCTTTTGTGCATTAGGTTTCCTGCCGAGAAACCTTTGGTTTCCTGCCGAGAAACCGATGGTTTCTCGGCAGGAAACTTTTAAAACCCATGCTGCCTTGAAACTGCAGGACCTCACCAGGGGTTGAAATCCATAGTAAAGCTATTGGCGGGAAACAATTATTCCCAATGCTTTAGTTCGAGTTGGATACCGCGCCCCTTGAATGTTTGGTTCAGCCGACTCACGGGGTCGGTCATCTCTAAACGCTCATGTTTCAGTTCCTCAGATGATGCCAGGAATATCTTGATGGTCTTCATATCTCTTCAATTAGAATTTAGCTATGGGTACAACAGTTATCTGATAGCCATCCCTTTCGATGGTGCGCTCGCCGGCATAGGTCACGATGGTAAGGTTGTCACACTTCAGTTCACCGGCACATTCCACAAGAGCGTCAACCTCTCGCTTCTCCGTCTTGGGACTGCTCATATCATAACATACTTGCACCAGACGTTCGATGTGAGCACCTTGACGCAACACGAAGTCCACTTCCTTGTCGTTGCGTGAACGATAATAGAACATGGTCTTCTCGGTATCGTAGCCACGGCGTACCAATTCGATGAACACCTGGTTTTCAAGTAAACGTCCGAGATTCTCTGTCACAGAAAATGCCTTGGCAGCCACAAAGCCGTTGTCAACAACATACACTTTTCGCGGTGCTTTTTTCATCAGTTTCAGTTTGTTGTTGTAGCGTGACAGATAATAGAACAGATAGGGCTCATGAAGATAGTCCACGTATTTCTGAGTGGTGTTGACACTCGAAAGGCCCAGTTCTTCTGCCAATTCGTTGGCACTAAAAGGATTGCAAAAATTGGACACCAAATATACAGCAAGGTTGTTGAGGTCTGTGATGTTTCTCACGTTGTGTCGCTTGGCCACATCCTTCCACACAATGGAGTCGAACAGCGTATCGAGATAGCTGCGTACCAGTTGACGTGAAGCTACGACTTCCGGATAGCCGCCATTCCGTAGGTAGTCATCTGTCAGCACTTTGCACTCAGCGTCCTGTTCGGGCATCAGACGGTGTAGGTCAAGCTTATTCCAGTCGAACAACTCCTCAAGGCTGAAGGGAAGCATCTCGACTTGCAGATACTTGCCTGTGAGCACTGTTGCCATTTCGCTTGAGAGCATCTTGGCGTTACTGCCTGTTATGACCAGGTTCTTCCCCTGCCTGAAGAGTTCACTGACCCATAAGTCCCACGCGTCCAGGTTCTGCACCTCATCCAGCAACAGATAGTCATAGCCAGGATAGACATCATCGAGCATTCTCATGACCAGATTGGCATCCCACGCATCCAGCAATTGCTGACTGTCGAAGTTGAGATACGCAAAGTTTTTATTCCTCAGCATCAGTAAAGCCTGTGTCGACTTGCCTACACGACGTGGTCCTGTGATCAACTTAATGAGATGACTGTTCAACAACGTGTCGAAATCGTGAGAACTCCTTCTTGTCAGATACGGACGTGCCAATAACTCATCACGTTCTTTTCGTTGGTTGAGAACTATTGTTTTCATAAGCTCATGTCTATTTCGGTTGCAAAGCTACGACTTTTTCTTCAATTTTGCAAGCCTATTGCACAAAAAACGCACTTTTTTATGCAGTACAAGGTAAGAAATGCATAAAAACAACGAGAAGTCGCCCTTACCGTGAATGACGGCGCAGGCCTATTCCCCCCCTTCCTTTCGGAGAGGGGGGGAGGCTTTCTCATTTCAAATATTGATGCGGGTGTTGTACACGTAGGTGCCATCGTACTTCTCGTCTTCCTCATACTGCTCGATGGGGACGAACTCGCCAGTGTCCTCAATGATATAGCCCTTGACGCCGTCCTTGTGGAAGACAACGTCCTCATCAGGGTCGCAGTCTACCTCGTCGTACTGGGGCAGCACGAAGAAGAAGGTGCTGACATCGAGGGCACCGTACTTGCCATCGGACTCGAGGAGCATGAAGTCGTTGCAGGGCTCGTAGATGCGGCTGAGGATGTTGGGGATGAACACCTTGCCCTCCTTGCTGACCATGCCGTGATGGCCCTTGACGCCATCCCAGCAGGCATCATAAAGACCGGTGTAGGCATTCCAGATGAGGAGGTCGAAGCGGAAGTCGCAGAGCACCTGGTTCGTGCCGTCGGCTGTCACCACGCCCCACTTGCCGTCCTTCTCGGCTGCCATGTGGTTGAGGGTGAACAGGTGATGGTCGCCCACAAAGGTGAAGCCGTCGTATTCAGCAGGGACCATCACCACGCCGGCCGGGTTCTTGACGCCCTTCTTGCCGGTGGCGGGATCGTCGAACACGTAGTTGTTCAGGTCGTAGGACGCGATGATGTCGTTCATCTTGTTCATCAGTTCCTCTTCCTGGGCGCTGGTGAGTGCCTGGTCGTGCGTTTGCTTGCACAGGTCGTCGAACTGGTTCAGCACTTCAATGCTGGGTCTGGGTAGTTGATTTTCGTTGTTCATTTTTTTATTGTTGAGTGTTAAGGGTTGAGAGTTGAGAGACTTTAGACTTTGAATTGGGGGTTGAGGGTTGAGGGTTGAGGGTTGAGAGTTGAGAGACTTTAGACTTTTGAGTTGAGAGTTGAGGGGCTTCCCTCATCACGATCTGGCCGCCGTTGCCGAAGATGTTGTCACCGATGATGCGGACGGAGCGGGGAATGGACAGTTCCACGAAATGAGGACAAGGAAAGAAAGCAAAGTCATCAATTACCTCAACGCCATCAGGTACCTCATAACATGCATCAATGAAGGTATGACGGCAGCCTGTAAGAATCTTACCATCCTTTGAATATCCCACTTCGTGCTCGTCGAACACGGGCATGTCATCGTCCTCATCATCCTCCTCTTCCTCGACAGGCGTCCCGTCATAGTGGGTTTCCCACACCTTGACTTTCAAGTCCTGAGGGTACTCGTGGAGTGAGTCGTTGAAAAAGAGCATTCCTGCCGGTACGTCCAGCGTCTGCAGGGTAGTGCAATGTCTGGCTGCCATCGGTGAAATATGAAGAGTTCCTTCCTCGATGCTGTAGTGTGGAACATCGGGTATCTGTATGATATAGGAACCGGAGGGGGAATAGATGGCATCCTTCTCCGTCAGACTATCATCAACGGCACAGATAGCACCTTCCAGGCAGACGCTCAGGTAGTCGAGGGCATGGAGCAGGGAGGCCATGTCGAAGATGTCGGTGGCACGGAAATACACACGGGGTGACGCGTCGCCACCTGCAATCATGAAGCCGTGAAGCTCAAAGAAGTATTGACAGGTGTCACGAAAGTACTGCAGCCGCTGGGGGTCAGGGTTGTCGATGGTATAGGACAGTTCGATGGCAGTGACCTGACCGTCAGCCAAGTCGTAGGTGAAGGTGGGGGTGACCTGGATGTCATCCTCGTTGTCTTGTTTGTAACAATACGCCAGACGAGGGTCAATCCTTTCGTGGATGGCCGCGTCGGTCCTTGGGTCGTGGAAGTGCCCATCAAGGAGGCCATTAGTGCTGATAAGCTTCTTCATGAGTGTTGAGAGTTGAGGGTTGAGGGTTGAGAGATGAGAGTTGAGAGTTGAGGGTTGAGAGTTGAGAGACTTTAGGCCTCTCACCTATAATTTGAAGCCGATGCTGCGGTGCTCCTTGCCAGAGAGGAGTTCTGCATGGCAGTAGTCTTCAATCTCATTCAGAGAGGCAAGTTTGCCCGTGAGGATGTAGTCGACGGTGCGCTTGCGGGCGACGTTCTCTATCTGACCGCCTGAGAAGTCGAAGTGCGAGGCCAGTTGGCAGGCATCATCGGCACTGATGTCCTTCAGCATGGAGCGCCAAATCTTGGCTTTCACGTCCGTATTGGGCTTGTGGAACTCCACCTTGTAGAGGAAACGACGCTCGAAGGCCCGGTCGAGATTGCTCGTCAGGTTGGTGGTGGCGATGAGGATGCCGTCGAGGTCCTCAATCTCCTGGAGGATGATGTTCTGTATGGCGTTGTCCATCTTGTCGACAGAGTGCTCCACGTTTTCCGTGCGCTTGCTGATGATGGCGTCGGCCTCGTTGAAGAACAGGATGGGCATCACCTCACTGTTCTGACAGAGCCAGCGATAACGGGCGAACACACCCTTGATGTTCTTCTCGCTCTCGCCTACCCACTTGTCGCGCAGGCCGGCGATGTCCACCTGCATGAGGTCACGCCCCGTCTGGCGGGCAATCTGCAGGACGGTCTCAGTCTTGCCTGTGCCAGGAGCGCCATAGAAGAGGCAGGCAAAGCCCTTGCGGAAGCCCTGCTCCACGAGGCGCTGCTGGATGGAGGGCAGACTCTGCTGGCTGAGCAGGCTGGTGAGCCGTGCCACCTGTTCCTGGTCGGTGGCGTTGAAGAAGAGCGACTTTTCCCTGATGGTCTCATGGCGCTTGATGAAGCGGTTGTCGGTACGGCGTCTTCCACACTTGGAATGGCTGGGCTTGTAGGCAGAAAGCAACTCGGCCTTGGCTTTATTCGTCAGCAAGTAGCGGTCGGAGTCAGCCTGGCCGTCGTTGCACTTGTACTCGATGTAGCCCAACTTTATCAAGGGATGGTCGCCGTTTCGCAATGCCATACGCATACCGTCACACTCATACTCCTCAGGGTAGAGCTCGTCGATGGTCTGAAGGGTAAGGCCCTCTCCGTCAGAGCCCTCCCACTGGGCATAGTCAAAGACAACCATCAGCAAGAGCGACTGTACGTGGATGTCATCGAACCTCAGCACCTCGTGACAGAGCGGGAGGTGTGGGTTGGCCTTGACCAGCTCCAGCATCCACAGCTCATCGTACATGAAGTCGGCATTGTGGTCATTCATGTTCTTGTCGACGTGGCTCTCCAACTTGTCAACGAACTGTTGTTCGGTGAGACCGTCAATCTTCTCAGGGACGAAGGGCTTGTTATGACGCAATGCGGTGACTACGCCATGAACCAATGCCAGGCCCTCGTACCTGCCACCTATCTCGCAAGTCGGTCTGCGTATGGCCCAGCGCTTGGTGAGCAGTTCCTCAATCTCCTCAGAATGCACCATCATTGACAGACGTGAACAGCCGAGGAAGTGACCCATCTTCTTCCATGAGAGGGGTTCGCCTGCGTCGACGAGCATGGCCAGCGCGACAATCTGTATGTCGGTCAGCCCCAGTTCCTGACGGAGGAAGGCCAGGGGGTGCTTGACTGTCTCCCAGAAGTCGTCAGACAACTGAGAGTCCTCGGCCACATGCAGCACCCTGTCGAGCGCGGTGATGATGGTCCATGTGTCGGGTTCGTTGAACTGATCCCTGACCTCGTCAGAGATAATGCCGGGTTTGCTGGTTCCTAACTTCATTCTGCGTAATGATTTCTTTTTAATGTTCATATATGTGAGATGTTATTTGTTTTCGGCTGTAAAATTACTCTCTTTTGGGGATATAGGCCTTCTAGTTATATCTATAAGTGATTGAAGTTTCGTTTTTTTTCTGTTCTCTCACCCCTTACCTCTTACCTCTCACCTCTATCAACTGAATGAGAGGTGACTTACGCAGCCTTGAGAACCTGACGGCTCTGGTTGCTCAGCATATCGAGGAAACGCTGCATCTGCGAATCTGACAGATGGTAGCGGTTGGCGAAGTCGGTGGTGGTGTAGCCCTTCTGCATCATGGAGAGGTAGTCGTCGAGCATGTCGCCTGTGCCCATGTAGAGGTGCTTGTCCAGCCCACGCTTCATGGCCTGAAAGGTGTCGCTGTAGCGGACCTGCCAGTCAGGCGAGTACTCAGATGAGGCTTGCAGCCAGTCAGCCAGCGTGGGGGCATCGCTGTCGTCAGCATCTATGGACTCATCGAGCGAGACGGCCTTGTGGTGGAGATAGTCGTATGCCTCCTTGCGCACCTCACTCTCGACGTACCAGGTGGCATAGGAGATGAAGCGGAAACCCAGGCTGGCATCGAACTTGTCAGCCGCCTTGGTGATGCCCAGCGAGCCTGCCATGAGGAGGTCTTCGAAGGGCGTGCCTGAGATGAGGTACTTCTTGGCAACAGCCGTCACAAAGCGCAGGTTGGCATTGATGAGCCTATCCTTGGCGCGCTGGCTGCCTTGGCGCATCTGACACCAAAGGTCGTATTCCTCGGTGGTAGTGAGGGGTTCATACTTACTGGCGTTGCGAAGGAACATGGCGACACAACTGTTGCTGTGGTCGATGAAGGAGATGTTTCTGCCGTTCTGGTACATGAGTTAAGAGTTGAGAGATGAGAGATGAGAGATGAGAGTTGAGAGATGAGAGATGAGAGTTTAGAGATGAGAGTTTAGAGTTAAGAGATGAGAGGTGATAATGAGGGGTCGAGGATGACGGTTCCACCCTGAGCGACGAAGGGGATGAGGACCCTGCCGTCATGAGACTGAGGACGGTCGATGGCGAAGTAGGAAGCATGAGGAGTAGCGTGGCGGATGGCATTGCGCGACTGAGCGATGTAATGGCTGCAGAAGTGGTCGAAGCCTGCACTTGCTACGGTCTTCAGCAGGGCATCAGCATCTTTGAAGTAGAGCATGGTGAAGAGCTGACGCAGCGCCTTGTAGTTGTTGGCTGCTGCCAGACGGCGCTGATAGCCCTGTGGGTGGAGCAGGGTGTAGATGTAAACGAGGCGCGAATAACGGTCACGGAACTTCACCTCCGTCTCCTGCCCATCATCAGCTATGAGCAGCACGTCGTAACGGCAGCGTGTGTTGCTGCTGTTGCTGGGACGCACCTCAACAGCCACCGGGCGTGGAGCCTGTGTAGGGTCATTCTGCATGTACTGAGCCAGACGCTGCCTGAGCTCGTCAAGACTCATGGAGTTGATTTGTGATTGGATGTGGGTTAGTTTTTTCATACTTTTTGTAATTTTGACGCAAAGGTACCGTTTTTTGTCTATGACTCCAAATTATTTATGTTAAAAATACGTAAAGATGGGTACGCGTTACGCAATACATTTTGTCGATTGGAATAAAAGCAGTACTTTTGCAGTCAAGAATCACAACTTTACATTATTACATATTTATATATGGAATGGAACGAGCAGGCCCAAAAATGGGAATCGATATACTGGCACCCTGCTGTAGCTGTTGATGCCGTTGTTTTTGGTTATGACGAACAAGAAAAAGAATTGTCCGTTTTGCTGATTGAAAGAGGAGAAGAGCCTTTTAAGGGTATGTGGGCACTTCCTGGTGGCTTCATTACTCAGAAAGATGAATCGGCAGAAGCGGCCGTAAAAAGAGAACTCCATGAGGAGACCAATGTAACGGATATCTATCTTAAACAGTTTAAGGCATACTCGAAGGCTGATCGAGATCCTCGTCCTAATGAGCGCGTCATATCGATTGCTTTTCTTGCTTTAGTGGTTAAAAAAAACTATCAGATAAAAGGCGGATACGATGCCAAAGAGGCACAGTGGCACACATATTTCACGGAAAAGGAGAATGGCCAACTGCCGCAATTGGCTTTCGACCATCAGGAAATAGTCAAGGATGCATTTGAATGTTTGCAGAAGGCTATCCATTATGAGCCTCTCGCCTTTCAACTGCTCAACAAAGAGGCCTTCACCATGCCGCAACTACACAACATATATAAAACTATTCTCATGCCGCCAGACGCCTCGTTCAATGTTGCGAACGACAGCCGGAATTTCATGAAGAAGATGCTTCATCTTGGGTATGTCAAGAAAACAGGTAAATTTTTGACAGGCTTATCTAGCAGGCCGCCAGAACTTTATTCCTTTGATGAAAAAGAATTTTGGAGAGTTAAAGACGAAGAAATGCGAAAAACGCTGTAAATAATCATTTTGTGACATAGGCATATCCGTAATGGAATAGTCCGGGGAAGAGTAGCGATAGTATTTGTGGTCGTACACCTCGATAGGAGGGTCTTGTAGCGAATCAAAGCATTCTTGTTTGCAGGCATAATTGTCGTTATTTTGTTAATCTTGGCGCAAAATACAACATTTCTACGCAACCAATTTGCGCAGAAGTGAAATAATTCCTTTTTTTTGCTGTTTTTTATCACTTTTTCCCAATTACGCAGAAAAATTGCGCAGTACATATTTAACTTTGCAGTGTGATTGGCAGATGTCGAACTCCGTCACAACTCGGCCATTCAAACATATTTGATGGCTCTCGCTGCTATAGAGTTTCAGGAGAAAACTGAATGCGCAATGAACTGAGCTATGAGGCACCACTATTATTATTAAAGATGTGTAACAATTAAAGAAGAAAAGACAATGGAAGTAAAGAACATAGAAACTGTCATTGCCAACGAAGCAGACCTCGTCAAAGTGAAGACACGACTCTTGCCAGTTGCTGTGATAAAAGGATAAAAGATTCGTTATACGTATATAGAGAGGATTGGTACAGATTTATTATCGTATCTTTGCACTGTCAACTCGACAAAAGAGTTCTTTGAAATGAATATAGTGGCTGCCTTAGCTGTGGGTTACTTCGGAATTCTGAGATCTGCACAACAAGCCCGCCAGCGATTGTTGCGCCACTTACCATAAAATCAGTTGCCGTAGTAGAGAGATACTTCGAATCCATGGTCTCGACCCGATGACAGCCAGGATGTAAGCTTGGAAGCAGCTATCATTTAAAGAGTGCGTAGAAGCTCACTGGTCACAGGGCTGGGACTGGCCGGAAAGGTCAGTGTTTTCCTTTGTCTTCTTCAACGTTTGTTGCACTGATATACAAACCAGCTGCCGTAGTATAAGACATACTTCGTAAAGCATGATTAGATACCACGTAAGGTTCGCATATGAATGTTACAATACATGCAGCTTGTCCCAGACAAGTGAACTGGTCGTCCTTAAATCCCAAGCCGAATTGGGAGCCTGTATGGTGGACTAAGAGTCTTATTACGCCTGTTGCGCTGGTTTTTGAGAACATTATTAAAATAGAAAAGAATATGAGCAAGTTTAACAAAATCATCAAGGAACAATCTGTGACAGTGAACCATGAAGGTGCTGAAGCCTTCAGGTTGTCAGCAGAGATGGAACTGTATACCGCCGTCGTTACAGCTTCATTAAGCAACAAGTTCTATGAGACGGCAGATGAGCGTATAGAGCGCATTGCCAACCTTGTTGGCAAGTGTGATGCTCGTTTCGTTGCTCAACTGGCAGTATACGCACGTACCAAAATGAACCTTCGCTCCGTTCCCCTACTTCTCGTAGTGGAGTTGGCAAAGCACCATAGTGGCGACAATCTGGTAAGCAAAACTGTTGAAAAAGTGGTGCTTCGTGCAGATGAAATCATGGAATTGCTTCATTGTTATCAATGGCGCAATAGCCAACCCAATACTGAGTGTAAGACATCCCCCAAGAAACTTGGCAGACTCTCTCATCAGATTCAGGTAGGACTGCAGAAGGCATTCAACAACTTCGATGAATATCAGTTTGCTAAGTATGACAGGAGCAATCTGGAGGTAAAACTCCGTGATGCACTCTTCATTGTGCATCCAAAAGCAAAAGATGACGCTCAGCAAATATTGTTCGACAAAATCACGAATAAGTCTCTGGAGATACCATATACATGGGAAACTGAGCTGTCTGCACTTGGACAGCAGGAGTTTGAAACAGCAGAAGATAAGCAGACGGCTTTCGCAAAGAAGTGGGAAGAGCTTATAGACAGTGGAAAGTTAGGCTATATGGCCTTACTACGCAACCTTCGCAATTTTCTTGAAAGCAACATCTCAAGAGAGACACTTACAGAT